>Ga0224512_10004753_pt1 | contig 11366 bp, 6 predicted proteins | sample SF_May12_sed_USG_4_FD_169103 | JGI IMG/M metagenome (GOLD analysis project Ga0224512, IMG submission 169103) | Sediment microbial communities from San Francisco Bay, California, United States - SF_May12_sed_USGS_13 | ecosystem: Environmental > Aquatic > Marine > Sediment | place: USA: California... | reverse complement strand
ATTGATCTCCTTTCCAGCCAGTAGAAATGCACGAGCGGTGCCACATTGACGCCCGACCAAACTGCCTGGTGGGTAGCGAGATAGCCACCTCCGCCAGCATCATGCCCTACAAAAAAGAGTCCGGGCAAAGGCGACTTGGGATTTGGCTTGTTCTTGCCACAATATCCCACGGTCACTGCTGAACCAGCAGCTTCGCCCCCCACACCCGGTAGTACCTGGTCCCTAGAAAGGGCTGATACCTCGGCCGGGCCCATATATCCTTCCCTGGATTCTATGTAGGGAACCGCTTCAGGAAACATCTCTGCAAATAGCTCATCGATCTTCTTGTGAAGAGCTTCCATCTCTTTGCCGGCCGGATCAGGCGTGCACCATGTTCCGAGAAGAAGCATCTGCTTGCCTTCGGGTGCCATCTCGGGATCAAAATGGGATGCAACCACACCGTCCAAAGCGATTTCATCCGGTATGATTCCGTCCCTCATCCTGTCAAGGCGCTCCACATCCAGAAAACTGTCCTCGGTTGTGGCCACGTATACGCCATGTTCCATTACGGGTTTGTTGAAGATGTAACGTATGCAGGTGAATCCCAGGCTTGGGGGCATGTCCTTGACATAGCCCACATAGCTCTTGTCAAAGTGCTCTTCGCCAACCAATTTCAAGACCGTTGGTTGGATTCCTGCATTGCTGACAACAATGGGGGCCTTGAAGACCTTGCCTCTGGTCTTGACACCCGTAACGCGGCCCTCTTCAACGGTGATGCTTTCCACCCTGGCTCTGGTCTGAAGTTCTCCACCATTGGCCTTGAACACGTCTAGAACGTCACCAATGATCCGACCATAGCCGCCTCTTGGATAGCCAATCGTCCTCCCGGCAAATACCTGCATGATCCTTGCGATCTCCGACATGGCAACCGTTTCATAGACACCTGTGGCCATGAGGTTGGAATGGGTCGCAAGGAACTTTTGGATCGGCTTCGGGACATCCCCTCTCCGAGCAATCCATTGTTGAACACTGATATCGTCGAGTTCGTCTAATTGCTCCGGAGTCAAAAGGGCGATTTCTGCAAGTACTTTCAGGCACTCCACCCGCTCCTCGGCATCCAGCCCCCAGGAGTCGAAAAGATTGGCGGAGGGGTCATCCGCCTTTGCTCCTGGGGCATCGATACTTGTTGTCCACTCTTCGCCTTTACGTCGATACATCATGGCAACAGATCCTGGTATGACGTCCAGCTTGGACTCGATACCAAGCTGTCGAAAGGCCTCTACAAAAGGGCCGCCTTCGATTGGAATTCCAAAGGTGGGCCACATCTCGCCCCGAAAGCCCTTCACGGAAATGCCCATGACCTTGCCGCCAGGCTGATTATTCTTATCAAGGAGCAGAGTCTTGATACCTGCCTTGGCTAGCAGGGCAGCGCAAACGCTACCTCCAAGGCCTGATCCAATCACAATTGCATCGTACTTGTCAGCCATCTGCGTCCTCCATTTTCAATCTGCCGCTCGCGGGGCGCTACTCGCTACTCGCCCGTATACACGGGCTTGCGCTTCTCCCTGAAGGCCCGCGGTCCTTCGCGGGCATCCTTCGAGGCGAAGACGGGGCCGCCGTACTCGAGCTCCTTCACCAGGGCGTCGGCCTCGCTGTAGCTCTCGTCGATCTCGCGCAGCATGCGCATGAGGGCGCGGATCGAGAGGGGGCCGTTGTCGCAGATCCCCGCGGCGATCTTCTTCGCCTCGGCCAGGGCCTGACCCCTGGGAACGAGCCGCCCCACCAGGCCGAAGTCCAGCGCCTCCTGGGCCGTCACGTGTCGCCCCGTGATCAGGATCTCGGCCGCCAGGGTGTAGGGGATCTGTCGCCGCAGGCGCACGCTGGATCCGCCGAGGGGAAAGAGCCCGCGCCGGGCCTCGGTGACGCCGAAGACCGCGTCCTCGGCGGCTACGCGGATGTCGGTGCCCTGGAGGATCTCGGTGCCCCCGGCCACGGCGAAGCCCTCCACCGCTGCGATGATGGGCTTCATCGGTCGGTTGTGTCGGAGAAGCGCCTGCCAGTGGAGATCCGGTACCTCGGCCATCAGCTTCTGGAACTCTTCGTCCGTTTCGCCGGCTCCCATGGCCTTGAGGTCGGCGCCGGCGCAGAAGACGTCGCCGCGCCCCGTGAGGATCCCCACCCGCAGCTCGCGGTCCTGGTCGAGCATGCGCCAGGCCCGGTACATCCCCGCCAACATTCCGCTGCTCAGGGCGTTCTTCGCCTCGGGGCGGTTGAGGGTGACGACCAGCACGTGGCCTTCGCGGTCGATCAGGCAATGCTCGGGGTTCATGAGGGCTCCTGCGCTAGGGTGATCTACGTCTCAAAGGTCTAGACACCTCTGAGAAGCGCGCGCGAGTCGGACGCGGACAACGTCGAGGTGATGCTCGCGGCGTATGACGATCCGAAGCTTCCCGAGTCGGGCGTGGATCACCTGCAATACCTACCACCACATCGAGGACCGCGCGAGCTACTTCGCGCGGGCCCGCCGCTCCCTGCGACCCTCCGGCGGGCCGCTCAGCTGGCCGCGGCCGCCACCTCCCGGCGGCGTTCCCGCGCGTAGAGGTACGCCGGCAGGCCGCAGGAGAGCCCGATCGCGAGGTTCAAGGCGATGAACAGCCAGGGGGCGGGCGCGTCCGGCTCGCGGCAGCGGTGGAACATCGCGATCCAGAACACGAACGAGGAGCAAAGCAGGTCCGCCGTGAACCCGCCCGCCGCCGGGTTCGCGAACAGCGCCGACACGAAGCCCGGAAGCGACGTGCCCTCACTCGCGAAGTGCTGCACGAAGAACGCGTACGGAACCACGGCCCCGACGACCGCCATGACCAGGTAGAGGGTCTTCATCGCTCCTCCCATCGTGGATTCTCCTCTCCCCAGTGGTGAGGTATCCACGAAAGCGGGTCAATTCCAGTCTGCCAGATCGCGGCGCATTCCTGTGGACTTTGTCGGCGGCTCGTCGGCAGTGGATTTTCGCGACTGTAAGCTGCTGAATTATCTAACATAGGGAACGGACTACCAGGGGGGCGGGGCAGGCGACAGCGGGCCGTTCGCTCCGGGCGGTCATCCGGCGTCCCGATTCGTCTTCGATCCGGATCTGGACAACGTTCGCCTCATGGTGATGAGTGAGCTCCATCGCAGATTCACGTTGAATCACGCGGCAGCACGAAGGCTCGCGTGGTACGGCGCCGCCCTGATCGTTCTGAGCGTCGCCGCCTGGGCCAACATGCGGGCGTGGTTCGTGCAAGACCTCCTGCCACCCGGCGACTTCGCCGGCTACGCCTCCGTCGTGGAGCAGGTGCGGGACTCGCTGCTGCGCTACGGGCGCGTCCCGATCTGGTGCAGCGACTGCTTCGGGGGCTCCTCCTATTTCGTCAGCAGCCTCAAGGAGTACGCCGCCTTTCCGCTGGCGCTATGGCTGGATCCGGTCCTTGCCACGAAGCTTCTCTTCCTGATCCTGAAGCTGTTGTCGGCGCTCGGTCTGTACCTGATCTTCGCCCGGCTCTTCGGCTCGCCGGCCGCGGGAATCGTGGCGGGATACGCCTACGCCTTCGGAGCCTGGTCGAACCACGAGACGGGCCACCTCGACGTCCCGTTCTCGTCCGCGCTGTTTCCGCTGATCTTTCTCGCTTCGGTCGGTCTGCTGGCCCGGCGCAGCTTGCGCTGGGCCGGCGTACTCGGGTTTCTCGTCGCCTGCCAGCTCGCCATCAACTGGGTCCAGGCGCTCGTCTGTCCGGTCCTCTTCGTCACGCTCCTGGCATTCCGGCCCTGGCGCAGCCACCCCGGCGAGGACGATCCCGTGGCAGATCGCGGCCTCGCGGCGCGGTGGGCCCTCTCGATGGGCGCGGCGCTCCTCGTCTTCCTGCTCTTCGCAGCCTCGCAGATCGGGTGGACGGTCGCCGATTCCGGGAATCACTGGCTGGTCGATCCGGAAGTCGCGGCCGAACAGCGAGAGCGCTACAGCGAACGCTCGCCCTTCCTGTTCTTGAATCGCGACAACTGGATGGCGTCGTGGCTCACGGAGCACGACCCCTTGCAGGCGAAGGTCCCGAGGGTGGACACGGGAAGGCGCTACCTCGGCGTCGTCGCGATCGCGGTCTGCGTCGGGGGCTGGTTCGCGGCCAGGAGGCGGTATGGGCTCCGGCGCTGGTACCAGGCAGGTGCCCTCCTCCTTCTCTTCCAGTACTGGATGGCGCTCGGTCCGCATACGCTGGTCTCGCAGATCGCGCGCTCCTTTCATTGGGCGGAATCGGTCGACGCGAGCCTGCGGCTCTGGCTGACCCTAACGTCCGTCGGGTGTCTGGGAACGGCGCTCTTCCGGCGGGCCCGCCGACAGGAGGATGCCAGCGACCGGCCGTTCGAAAATGAGCTTCTCCTGGGCTCCGCGCTGCTTCTGGTCTTCCCGGCGTATTCGCTGTGGGAAATTGCCCGAACCGCGCTGCCGATCCTGAGCCTGCAACGCTCCCCAGGGCACTTCTCCGACGTCCTGCCCTTCTCTTTCTACCTTCTGTTCGGGCTCGGGCTGACGGCGATCGCGCGCGCCAGCGCCCGGCCCCGCGTGGCGCACGCCCTGGTCGCGACGGTGGGCGTTCTCGTGGCGATCGACTTCTGGCCGAGCACCCGTGCGTTCCGCGTCGGGACGCCGATGGAGGCGGTCCGGAGAGCTCGACAGACGGTGGCGGAACTTCCCGGTGAGGGCGGCACCCTTCGAATGAACCTGACCTGGATCAATTCCCCGCTCCGGAGCCTGGTCGGGATGAACTCGGAGGCCGGCAGAGCATGGGGATGGCTGCCCTGGCAGGCCGGCCGCCACTGGCCCCCCTACATGTCAAGAGCGGCCTGGCCGTTCCGGCAACCCCGTGAGGAAACCGAGGAGACGATTCGAAGCGACGAGGCGCTCCTCGCGCTCGGGCGGCTGAAATACTTCCTCCTGGATTCACGGGCTCGCAATGAGCCGCGAGCGCTGCCGCACCCCTGGAGGCCGGTCGCTTCCAGCAAGCTATTGAGCGTCTGGGAACAACCCGAGGTCGCGCCGATGGCATCCGGGTACCGGTCGTATCTGCTGGTGGTCGGCGAGCCGCACAAGAGCGAGCTGCGCGCCATCCCACCGCTCTTCCATCGCAACGTTCTCGTGGCGTCGGTCGGAGGACGTTCCTCGGATCTCCGGGAACTGATCGGAGAGGCAACGCTGGTCTCCCTACCGGACGAGTCGGCACTCGGAGACGAGGCGAGTCGCGCTCTGGCACAGCAACATGCCCACAAGGTGTTCGACCCGCGCGACGTCAGCGGCTGGCGGAAGCTCGGGACAGCGCCCGTGACGGCCCTGGTCGGGGTCGACTACCGGCGCCCGGCACCCGAGCACATCGTCCTCGAGATCGACGCGGGCGAACTCTCGTCGTTGATCTTCCTCAGCGAGGGATATCACCCCTGGTGGCGGGCGACGCTGAATGGCGAACGGGTCCCGCTGGTCCGCGCTCAGATGGCCTTCATGGCCGTGCTCGTGCCGCCCGGCGAGCACGTCGTCGACGTGCGTTTCCAGCGCCCGATCGCGGTCGCTGCGGCGGATGCGGTGACCGGCTTGTCCTGGCTCACCGCGGCCATCGGGGTTCCGGTCGCGGGAATTGCGATCGCGCTCGGACGCCGACGCTGAGGGTGCCCATGTCTCGACGCTTCGAAGGTCGGGGCACGAGCCGACTACTCCCGCAGCGAAGGCGGATCGAGCACCTCCCACGCCGCGGAGAGTCCCGCGTGGAGCGCGCCGATCGCGACGCGCTCCACGGGGGACTCGCGCAGAACGCACCTCGCGACCTCGCGGGCCGCGTCGCGCTGTGCCGGCGACTCCACCTTGTTGAGCAGCACGACGGCGCGTGCGCTTCCCGGGAGATCCTTCAGTCCGCCCTCGCGAGACGTGAGCAGGGTCGCGAGCGCCTCCGGCGTCAGCGTCTCGTGGGGTGCGAGACCCGTGATGGCGCCCACGCGCTCCGGCCGGTGGGCGACCTCGCCGATCGGGCCCGAGAGCGCGTCGATGCCCGCAACCGGGACCAGGAGGCCCGTCTCCTCGGGGACGACCGGCTCGTGCGCGGCGGGCGCCTTGACCGGCCGCATCCGCGAGCCATCCGCCTCGATCACGACCCAGTCGACTCCCGGACGTGCCAGCATCTCGGCGGGAAGCTCGCGCGGCACTCCCAGGGCGTGCTCCCCCTCCACGCCGCCCACGACGAGCACGCTCGACGAAATGGTGTCGAGCCGCTGGCGCCAGGCGGGGTCGTCCAGGCGGCAGACCTCGGGCGCGAGGCTCATCTGAGCCGCGAAGATGCGCGTCGTCGTGGTCATCACGACGCGGCCCGCCAGGCCCCGGGCGAGGGCGAACAGCAAGCTGCTCTTCCCCCCGCCGCCGACGATCGAGACGATCTGTGGCGAGTCGAGCCCGAGCGCCTCGACGAGGCTGACGCCTGCCACGACTGCGCTCAGAGATCCGCGGTCTCGAGCCGGACGGCGCAGAACTTGAACTCCGGGATCTTGCCGTCCGGATCGAGCTTGTCGGTCGTGAGGACGTTGGCCGCCGCCTCGCGGAAGTGGAATGGGATGAAGACCGAGCCGGGCTGCGTGTCGACGCTCTTCCGGACGCGCAGCGTCACCTCGCCGCGCCGCGAGCGCACGCGGACGAACCCGTCCTCCTCGAGGGCCAGGCGCTCACAGTCCTCGGGATGAACCTCGGCGAACGCCTCCGGCACGAGCGCGGAGAGCGCGCGCGAGCGCCGCGTCATCACGCCCGTGTGCCAGTGCTCGAGCACGCGTCCGGTCACCAGGATGAAGGGGTACTCCGCGTCGGGAAGCTCGTCGGCGCCGCTGTGCTCCGCGGCGACGAACCGCGCCCGGCCGTCACCGGTGGGGAAGCCGTCGCCGAACATCACGACCGTTCCGTCGGACTCCTCGGGGTTCGGGCAGGGGTAGAGCTTGCCCGTCGCCCCGAGGTTGTCGTGGCGGAGACCGCTGTGCGAGTCGGTCAGTGAGACGACCTCGTCGAAGATCTCGGAGGCGGAGTCGTACTGCATCGGGTAGCCCATGCGCGTCGAGATCTCGCAGATGATCTCCCAGTCGAGTCGCGCCTCCCCCGGAGGTGCGAGCGCGGGCCTGCCGATCTGCACGCGGCGGTCGGTGTTCGTGTAGGTGCCGGTCTTTTCGAGTGCGGACGTCGCAGGCAGCACGACGTCCGCGAACTCCGCGGTCTCCGTCAGGAAGATGTCCTGGACCACGAGGAACTCGAGCGCGGCGAGGCCCTTGCGCACCTCATTGACGTTCGGCTCGGAGAGGAACGGGTTCTCGCCGAGCATGTACATGCCCTTGACGACGCCGTCGCGCGCCGCCTCGATGATCTCGACCGACGTCAGGCCGGTCTGGGGGTCGAGCTTCGCGTCCCACGCGGCCTCGAAGCGCGCCCTCGCCGCCTCGGACGTCACCGGCTGGTAGCCGGGGTAGCTCATGGGGATCAGCCCCGCGTCGGAGGCGCCCTGCACGTTGTTCTGCCCGCGCAGCGGGTGCAGGCCGGTACCCGGCCGGCCGACGTTGCCCGTCATCAGCGCGAGCGAGATGATGCAGCGGCAGTTGTCGGTACCGTGCACGTGCTGGCTCATGCCCATGCCCCAGAACGTGATCGCCGCCCTGGCCTCGCCGTAGGCGATGGCGACCTCGCGCAGCAGCGCCGCCGGGACGCCGCAGATCCCGCTCACGCGCTCCGGCGTGTACGCCTTCACGGCGCGCTCGATCTCCTCGAACCCGGTCGTGTGCTCCGCGATGTAGTCCGCGTCGGTGAGCCCCTCCTCGATGATGACGCGCATCAGCCCGTTGTAGAAGGCGACGTCGGTGCCGGAGCGGATCCGGCAGAAGCGCCACGCGTGGTCGGCGATGCCGCTGTGGCGCGGGTCGACGACGATGAGCTTCGTCCCGCGCCGCGCCGCGTCCTTGAAGAAGGTGGCGGCGACCGGGTGGTTGGAGGTCGTGTTCGAGCCGGTGATCAGCACGACGTCGGAGTTCTCGACGTCCCCGTAGGTCGTGGTGACCGCGCCCGAGCCGATCATCTGGAGCAGCGCCGCGACCGATGACGCGTGGCAGAGCCGCGTGCAGTGATCGACGTTGTTCGTCCCGAAGACCGCCCGCACGAGCTTCTGGAAGAGGTACGCCTCTTCGTTGCTGCACTTGGCGGAGCCGAAGCCCGCGAGCGCCCCGCTCCCGGAGCGGTCCCGGATCTCGCGCAGGCGGCTCGCCACGAGGTCGAGCGCCTCGTCCCAGCTCGCCTCCCGGAAGGCCGGCATCACCTCGTCGTAGTCGACGATCCCGCCCGGCTTGCGTCGCTCGCGACGCGAGCTCTCGACCTCCGAGGAGAGCGCCCGTTTGGGGTAGTCGATGCGGATCAGGGGCCGCGTCAGGCGGTGCGGGTGGGACACGTAGTCGAAGCCGTAGCGCCCCTTCACGCAGAGGCGACCCCGGCTGCCGGGACTCTCCCTCCCCTCGGCGAAGACCACCCGGTTGGCCGCCTCGTCGACGTGATAGGTGAGCGCGCAGCCGACCCCGCAGTAGGGACAGACGGTGTCGATCGCCGCGAGCTCGGCGCGCGGGCGGAGCGGGGCCGAGATCGGCTTGTTGACGAGCGCACCGGTCGGGCACGCCGCCACGCACTCGCCGCAGCTCACGCAGGTGGAGTCCCCCATGCCCTGGTCGAGATCGAACGCGATGCGCGCGCGGTAGCCCTTGCCCGTGCGACCGATCACGTCGTTGTGCTGGACGTCGTTGCAGGCGCGGATGCAGCGATCGCACAGGATGCAGGCTTGATGGTCCACCTCGATCACCGGCGAGGAGTCGTCGCGCGGCCGCGCCGCGCCGCGGCGAAGGCGCGGTCGCACGCCGTAGCGGCGGGCGAGCGCGTGAAGCTCGTCGTCGGCGGTCGTGCGCTCCTTGGCCGAGACGTCCGGCTGCTCCGACATCAGCAGCTCGGTCAGCATCGCGCGGCACCGCTCGATCTTCTCCGAGGCCGTGCGCACCACCATGCCCGGCTCGGCCAGGCGTACGCAGGAGGCGGCCATCACGCGCGCCCCCTCCACCTCCACGGCGCACATCCGGCACACGCCGACCGGCTCGAGACCGGGGTCGTGGCAAAGCGTCGGGATCGCGATGCCGGCCCCGCGCGCCGCCTCCCAGATCGTCGTGCCAGATCGGACGGTGACCCCGCGGCCGTCGATCGTGAGCGTGACGCTCAACGGCGCGACCCGTCGTTCCCGATGGGAAAGTGCTCGAGCACGCTCAGCACCGGCGTCAGCGCCACCTGTCCGAGGCCGCACAGCGACGTCTCGAGCAAAGCCTCGTTCAGCTCCGGGAGGAGGCCGAGCCCTTTCTCCTCTCGCCGCTCGATCAGGACGACCGCCTTCTCGGTGCCGATGCGGCAGGGAACGCACTTCCCGCAGGACTCCTCGCGGAAGAAGGCGGTGAGGTTGCCGGCCAGGTCGAGGAGGTCGGCCCCCGCGCCGACGATGACGATCGCCCCCGCTCCGAGCGCTGAGCCCGCAGCGGCCAGCGGCTCCCAATCCAGGGCGACGTCCGCGCGATCCGCGGGAAGGAAGGCCGTGCTGGCTCCCCCCGGCAGGAAGGCGAGGAGCTCCTTCCCGTCGCGCATCCCGCCGCAGCGTTCGACGACCTCCCGCACGCGTGTTCCCAGCGGGACCTCGACGACCCCGGCGTTGCGCACGTCGCCGCTCACGGAGAAGAACTTCAGATCCGCGCGTCCGGTCCGGAGGACTCTCGGCACCTGCGCGAAGGACTCGACGTTGTTGATCAGCGTGGGCTGGCCCCGCAGGCCACACGCGCCCGGGAAGGGCGGCTTGTTGCGCGGCTCTCCGCGCCGCCCCTCGAGAGCCTCGAGCAGTGCGGTCTCCTCCCCGAGCACGTACCCCCCGGGAGAGACGAAGACGCGCAGGTCGAAGCGAAGCCCGGAGCCGCAGACGTTCTCCCCGAGCACGCCGCGACGATAGGCGTCGTCGATCGCGCGTTGAAGCGCCTGACGCGACCGGCGGTACTCGTGCCGAATGTAGACCCAGCCCGCCTCCGCACCGACGGCCAGGGCGCCGAGCGCGGTCCCTTCGATCACGAGGTGGGGAAGCTCCTCCAGGATCACTCGATCCTTGAACGCGGCCGGCTCGCTCTCGTCGGCGTTGCAGACCACATACTTGGGCGTCGCCGGCTCGCTTCGAACCAGCTCCCACTTGCGCCCGACCGGGAAGCCGGCGCCCCCCATCCCCCGCAGACCCGAGTCGGCGATGCGCGCGATCGCGCCGTCGAAATCGCGCGACTCGACGCGCGCGCGAAGCTCGCCGTAGTGATCCTCTGGGCCCGCGTAGGGATCGGTCTGCCAGCGGCGCGGAGCCGGGACCGTTTCCTCGCGGGGGGCGCTCGACGGGTCTTCGACGTAGCGCGCGACGTCCTCCGGCGCGGCGGGAACGCCGTTCACGAGACTGGCGGGAGCAGCGTCGCAGAGTCCCGGACAGGAGATCTCCTCGAACTCCACGTCGTCGCGCCCGGCACAGAGCGACGCGAGCTGCCTGCGCGCGCGACCGCCGTCGCGCAGGTGGCAGCTGAGATCTCGGCACGCGCCGACGCGAAGCGGCCGGGGCGGAGTCCTCCGGAAGTGGGGGTAGAAGCTCGAGATCCCCTCGAGCTCGTAGAGTGGAATGCGGGTGCGCCGGCTCAGCGCGCGGAGATCCTCCTCGGAGAGCCAGCCCCTGGACTCCTGTAGCGCGTTCAGCTCCTCGATCGCGTTCATTTCGGTCCCCGAGTATAGGGACTCAGCCGAGGCCAGCTTCGCGCAGCGCCTGCCGGTAGGCCTCGGGCGTGTTGCAGTCGCGCAGGCTCCTGAGCTCGGGGTCGACCTCGCGAAGCTCCGCCTCCGAGACGAACCGCGCGTCGACCGCCTCCGTGAGAAACAGGGGGCGCAGGCGGCGCTCTTCGATGAGACGCCGCGCGACCGGCAGCACCTCGCGCGCGTACACCGCCGAGGTCACCATGGTGTGGGTCCCGATCCGGGGCACCGCGACCGGGTGACCGCGCGACAGCTCGAGCAGTCGCGCCACGAAGGCGGGCTCGAGCAGCGGCGCGTCACACGCCGTCAGGAAGGCGCGCTCCGCGCTCATCGCCTCGAGTCCGGCGCACAGCCCGGCCAGCGGGCCGAGCCCCTCTTCCGGATCGCGCGCGATCCGGTAGGCGCCGGCGACCTCCTGGCCTTCGCGCGCGACGACCCACACCTCGTCCACGACCTGCGAGACGATCCGGACGACGCGCTCGAGCAGCGTCTCTTCGCCGAAGGGGAG
>Ga0224512_10004752_pt1 | contig 11369 bp, 8 predicted proteins | sample SF_May12_sed_USG_4_FD_169103 | JGI IMG/M metagenome (GOLD analysis project Ga0224512, IMG submission 169103) | Sediment microbial communities from San Francisco Bay, California, United States - SF_May12_sed_USGS_13 | ecosystem: Environmental > Aquatic > Marine > Sediment | place: USA: California... | reverse complement strand
TCGCTCTGGGCGAGTGATCGCCAGATGCGGTCGAGGACCATCGCGACTGCGACGATCGCCAGTCCGGCGGCGATGCCCCGTCCGGTTCGCCGCTGATTGAGGCTCTGAAGGACCGGGCTGCCGAGGCCGGCTGCTCCGACCAGCGTTGCGAGCACAACGATGCCGAGCGCCATCATGATTGTCTGGGACAGGCCCGTGAGGATCGTCGGCATCGCCATCGGCAACTGGACTTTGAAGAGCGTCTGACGGGTGGTCGAACCGAACATGCGCGACGCTTCGACGGCTTGCGGGGACACCCGTTTGACGCCGAGCGTCGTCAGTCGAACGACCGGCGGCAGCGAATAAATGATCGTTGCCACCGCGGCAGGCACGTTCCCGATCCCGAACAACATGAAGAGCGGAAGGAAGTAGACGAATGCCGGAATGGTCTGCATGGCGTCGAGGACGGGACGTGTCAGCGTCTCGACCCGGCGGTTCATGGCGCCCCACACGCCCAGCGGCACGCCGACCAGCACGGCGATGAAGACCGCGACCGACATGAGCGCGAGAGTGTCGAGCGACTCTTCCCACAGTCCGATCAGGCCGGTGTAGGCGAGCGCCACCGCGGCTACGGCACCTGCCTTGAACTGTCTGGTCCTGGCCGGGATCAGGAAGACGAGGGCGATGAGCACAAACCAGGGAAGCCACGCGAGTGCGCCCGCAACGGCATCGATCGCGCCATCGATGATGCCGCTGAGCGGCGAGAAGAACCCGGTGAACAGCCAGTGGCTGCGTCGGTTGGTCCGCATCCACGCGCCTGCCTCGTCGATGGGCGCCTCGAACGTGAGGTCCCAACCGGCGGGAAACGTGTCCGCCCATCCGAAGGCGACCTGCAGGCCGATGACGCCGGCCACGAGGATCAGCCAGGGGATCGCACGTCGCGCGGCTGCGGTCTCGAGCGGTCGTGCTGTCGGCGCTGCGATGCTCATTGGTCGCTACCGAGCAATCGGGACACCGCCGCTCGATCGACGAGTCCGATCGGACTGCCGTCGCCGTCGACAACCGTGAGCGGGCGATTGTCATCGAGGAGGAACGGAACGAAGCTCTCGACGGTGTCCGATTCCTGAACGTCGCGCCATCCACCTGCGTCGGTGGTTGCCTCCATCACGTCCCGCGCCGTGAGGACCTTGACCTTCGGGATATCGTTCGTGAACTCGCGGACGTAGGCGGTGGCGGGGTTGGTGATGAGCTCTGCGGCGGTGCCGACCTGATCGAACACACCGTCCTTCATGATCGCGATCCGGTCTCCCAACTTGATCGCTTCGGCGAAGTCATGAGTGATGAAGACGATCGTCCGCTGCAACTCCCGTTGGAGTCGGATCAACTCGTCCTGCATGTCCCGCCGGATGAGCGGATCGAGCGCCGAGAACGGCTCGTCGAAGAAGAGCACCTCCGGGTCGACTGCGAGGGCGCGCGCCAGTCCGACCCGCTGTTGCATGCCGCCCGAGAGCTGTTGGGGGTAGTGCTGTCCCCAACCGGACAGACCCACCGTCTCGATCACTTCGAGTGCGCGTTGATGCCGTTCCTTCTTGTCGACGCCCTGGACTTCGAGCCCGTACGCCACGTTGTCGATGACGCGCCGGTGCGGGAAGAGCCCGAAGTGCTGGAACACCATCGACATCTTCTCGCGCCGGACTCTCCGAAGGGTCTCGGCGTCCATGGCTGTCAGGTCTTCACCGTCCAGGAGGACACGACCGCGGGTGACCTCGGCGAGCCGCGCCGTGCCCCGGATCAGCGTCGACTTGCCCGAGCCCGACAGGCCCATCACGACGAAGGTCTCTCCGCGCCGGACCTGGAAGTGGACGTCCCGAACAGCGATCGTGGATCCGGTCTCCTGGAGGACCGTCGCTCGACCAGCGCCGCGCTGAGCCATTTCGATCGCGGGTTCCGGCTTGGCGCCGAACACCTGCCACATGCCTTCGACGGCGATGACGGGGTCGAGGATCCGGCCGTTGTCGGGGGCGTGATTCGCGTCCATGGGCGTAATGTAGATCGCACCCCCCTTCGAGGGGCCCCAAAACGGAGGAGACAACACATGGGCAGGAGATTTGTGGTTCTGGTCACGGTGCTAGCACTGGCCGTCGCAGCTTGCGGCGACGGCTCGGATGCCGGTGGTGATGCAGGCGACGACAAACCCACGATCACGTTGATCGTGAACCCGTGGTCGGCGTCGCGTCTCAACGTGGAAGTCGCCAAGAACATCATCGAGAGCGAGCTCGGCAACCCGGTGGAGATCACCGAGGTCAACGAGAACGATGCGATGTTCACCGGCATGGCGGACGGCACCCTCGATGCCGTTCTCGAGATCTGGCCGTCGGGTGTCACCGACGCCGAGACCGCCTACTTCGACGACGGCTCGGTGGTCGACATGGGCGAACTGGGCGCTGTCGGAAAGATCGGATGGTTCGTGCCGAGGTACGTGATCGATGGGAATCCTGCCCTGGCGACCTGGGAGGGCTACGAGGATCCGGCCGTGGCTGCGGAGTTCGCTACAGCCGAGACGGGCGATCTCGGGCGATTCCTCGGAACCGACCCGTCGTACTCGCAATACGACGAGCAGATCATCTCGAACCTCGGGCTGCCCTTCCAGGTCCAGTTCTCCGGGTCGGAGCCGGCAACGGTGGCCGAACTCGACGCCAGGTTCGCGGCGAACGAGCCGATCATCATGTACTGGTGGACTCCCACTGCGGCAGTCGCGAAGTACGACCTGGTCAACGTGGCTCTGCCCGAGTACACCGACGCATGCGGCGCCAGTGCGGCCGCCGGTGACGGTGGTGTCGACTGCGACTATCCCGAAGATGCCATCTTCAAGGCAGCGTCCGCCATGCTCGAGGAGAAGGACCCGGCGGTGTTCGAGTTCCTCCAGAACTTCGAGATCACGACCGAGGATCAGCTCGAGATGCTGCCCCCGATGGAGATCGACGGGAAGGATCCGGCCGAAGTGGCTGCCGACTGGGTCTCAGCTCACGAGGACGTCTGGAGAACCTGGCTTCCCTAAGAGCCGTATTTCGTGGCGGCGGCCGATCGGGCCGCCGCCACTGCTCCCTCAATACGGTGCGTCGACGTCCCCTGATGCGACGTACACCGCCTTGATCTGGGTGTAGTGCTCGATGGCGGCGTGGGAGTTCTCACGACCGATACCCGACTGTTTGTACCCGCCGAACGGCATCTCGATCGGTGTGACGTTGTAGGTGTTGATCCAGACGATCCCGGCATCGAGCGCGGCAGCCATCCGATGGCCACGGGTGAGGTCGTTGGTGAACACGCCGGCGGCGAGGCCATAGACGGTGTCGTTGGCCCGGGCGACGACCTCGTCTTCGGACTCGAACGTCAGGACGGCCATCACCGGACCGAAGATCTCCTCGGTCACGAACTGCATGTCGTCGGTGCACTGGTCGAACACGGTCGGCTCCACGAACCACCCCCGGTCGAGGCCGGCCGGCCGCCCGCCACCACACACGAGCCGGGCGCCTGCGTCGCGGGCCATGTCGATGTAGCCGAGCACCTTCGTGAGGTGTTCCTCGGAGATCAACGCTCCCACATCGGTGGTGGGGTCGAGCGGGTCGCCGATCTTCATCCTGCGTGCCCGGTCTGCGAGGCGCTCGATGAAGTCTGCGTGGATGGAGTGGTGGACGAACACCCTGGTTCCGTTGGAGCAGACCTCGCCTTGGGTGTAGAAGTTCGCCAGCAGGGCCGCCGAGACGGCGTTGTCGATGTCTGCATCCTCGAAGACGATCAGGGGGGACTTCCCGCCCAGTTCCAGCGTGACGTGTTTGAGGCTGGAAGCTGCCGCCGCCATCACCTTCTTGCCGGTCCCGACCTCGCCGGTCAGCGAGATCTTGGCGATCCCGGGGTGCGAGACCATGGCCTGCCCGGTTCGGGCGTCACCCTGGACGACGTTGAACACGCCATCGGGGACGCCCGCCTCGGTGTAGATCTCGGCGAGGCGAGCCGCCGTCAGGGGAGTCAGTTCGGCGGGCTTGAAGATCATGGTGTTTCCGCACGCGAGCGCCGGTGCCGATTTCCAACAGGCGATCTGGATCGGGTAGTTCCACGCACCGATCCCGCCGGTGACGCCGAGCGGTTCGCGGCGTGTGTAGGCGAAGTCGCCCCCGAGGTCGTAGTGGTCGCCCCTGAGAGTCGCCGCCATGCCGGCGAAGTACTCGATGCAGTCGGCGCCCGACAGGACGTCGACTTCGATGGCCTCGGCGATCGGCTTACCGGTGTCTAGGACTTCGAGCCGGGCAAGTTCTTCGTTTCGCTCCCTGAGGAGGTGGGCGGCGCGGTTGAGGATCCGGCCCCGTTCGGCACCCGTCATCGCCGACCACTCGGCGAATCCTCGCTTCGCCGACTCGACCGCGAGGTCCACGTCGGCGTCGGAGGCCTGCTGGACTTCGAGGATGATCACCTCGGTCGCCGGGTTGACCGTCGGGAAGGTCAGCCCCGAGTCCGAATCGACATAGCCGCCATCGATGTAGAGCCGGAGTGTGTCCATCGGCTCAGCGTATCCGATCTGCCGCCGCGGCACGTCCCCTCGGGCTGGTGGGTCACACTCGGCGGCGTATCACCACGTCGGTGCGGTAGCCGATCTCGAGCGGCCCGTCCACATCATCGAGGATGAGCGAGATCTCGCGGCGTACCTGCGCCTGCTCGGTGGCGGGGAGCACGGCGAGATGGCTCACGGACATCACGCGCGCCACCAACGCAGCCTCGTCCATCGGGACGCTGTGGTGGAACGAAGCTCTCTCGAGGTCCGAGAAACCGCCTCGCCCTCCGAATCGGTCCGAGAGGGCGTCGTCCCCCCAGGGGGCGGTCCGGTCGAAGCGGTCCATGAGGCTCCAGATCCGGTCGATCCACTCGACCTCCCGGAGTCGGGCGTTCCACATGAGCGCGACGACGCCGCCGGACTTCAAAACGCGGGCGAACTCCGTCCACGTGGAATCGGCATCGAACCAGTGGAACGCCTGTGCAGCAGTGATCGCCGCAACGGAGGCCGCCGCCACGGGCAACTGCTCCGCCACGCCGAGGGTCACATGTGCACCCGGTGCGAAGGCCGGGACGAGGCGCAGCATCGGCTCGACGGGATCGACGGCCAGGATCGTCGCGCGCGTGGATGTCAGCTCTCTCGTCAACTTGCCGGTGCCGGCCCCGACGTCGAGGATCAGGTCGCCGGGCTCGACCGACAGGCGCTCGACGACGAAACGGATTGCCTCAGGCGGGTACCCGGGTCTGCCCGTTTCGTATCGGACGGGGTCGGTCGAGAATCCGGAGAGAGCGACCGGGTGGGGCATCAGCCGACAGGGCTGTCTTCGTGGTGCTCCAGGGCCTCGTCGAAGTCGTCGATGACGTCGGCCTTCACGGGATCGTTGGGCTTGATCGGGCGCGGAATGCCGGCGATCTCGTAGGCGTCGGTCTCCTCGAGTGTCTCCTTGACCAGCAGAGCCTGTGTGAGTGCTTCGAGCTTGTCACGGTTCGCCTGCAGTTGACCGAGTGCCCTCTGGTAGGCCTCGTCGATGATGCGACGAATCTCGGTGTCGACCAATTCCATCATCGACTCGGAGACGGTGGGGCGGCCGAATGCATCTGTCGTCCGATCGTCGAAGATGGTGACCGGGCCGATCTTCTCCGACATGCCCCACCGCCCGACCATGTTCCGCGCGAGGTTGGTCGCCTGCACCATGTCGTTCTCGGCGCCTGTCGACACCGCCTTGTAGATGACTTCCTCGGCGGCGCGGCCTCCGAGCATCCCGACGATCTTGCCGATCAGGTAGTCCTCGCTGTAGCTGTATTTGTCTGCGTCCGGCGACTGGAGAGTGACGCCGAGCGCACGGCCGCGCGGGATGATCGAGATCTTGCGTACCGGGTCTGCGCCGGGCTGGAGCATGCCGAGAAGAGCGTGGCCGGACTCGTGGTAGGCGGTCCGTTCCTTCTCCTCCTCGCTCATCATGATTCGGCGTTCGGTGCCGAGCACCACCTTCTCGAGGGCGTCGGTGAAGTCGCCCAACATCACCTTCTTGTGGTTGCGTCGAGCCGCCATGAGGGCTGCTTCGTTGACGAGGTTGGCCAGGTCGGCGCCGACCATGCCCGGCGTCGTCGAAGCGATGGCGCCGAGATCGACGTCGTCGCCGAGTGGGACTTCGCGGGTGTGGACCTCGAGGATCATCTGTCTGCCGCGCTGGTCGGGCGGACTGACCGGGACCTGGCGGTCGAAGCGGCCCGGCCGCAGCAGTGCCGAGTCGAGGATCTCGGGACGGTTGGTCGCCGCGATCACGATCACACCCTCGGAGCCGGTGAACCCGTCCATCTCGGTGAGGATCTGGTTGAGCGTCTGCTCGCGTTCGTCGTGGCCGCCCATCGCCATCCCTCCACCGCGTGCGCGGCCGATGGCGTCGAGCTCATCGATGAAGATGATCGCCGGGGCGACCTCCTTGGCCTGCGTGAAGAGGTCTCGGACTCGGCTGGCGCCGACGCCCACGACCATTTCGATGAACTCCGAGGCCGACATCGAGAAGAACGGCACGTCGGCCTCACCGGCGACCGCCCGAGCCAGCAGAGTCTTGCCGGTGCCGGGCTGGCCACTCAGCAGAACGCCTTTCGGGATGCGACCGCCGAGCGATGTGTATTTCTTCGGGTTCTTGAGGAAGTCGACGATCTCGACGAGCTCCTCCTCGGCATCCTCGATACCGGCGACGTCCTCGAACGTCGTGCGGTGTTCGTTGGCCTCGTACCGTTTCGCCTTGCTGCGGCCCAGGCCACCGCCGAAACCGCCGAGTGCGCTCCCGGCTCGACGGAACAGGTAGAAGAAGATCCAGATGATCAGGAGGGTCGGGCCGAACCCGGTCAGGAGTTGGACCCACAACGGAGGCGGTGCGTTCGGATCCTCGGCATTCACGTCCACGCCATTCTGGGTGAGGATCGTCAGGAGGTCGTCCTCGGCGAAGGACGGACGCTCCGTCTCGAAGAACGTCGTGTCAGCGGGTTCTGTGGGGCCGAGCAGACCGGTCGTGGGCTCGATCTCGATCCCCAGGTCCTCAGGCGACATCGGCTCCACGAACTGGCCCTGGATGGTCTGCTCGGTCGACGTCACCGACTCCACGTTCCCAGCCTCGACCTGGTCGATGAAGACCGTGTACGAGATCCGCGTCGGCTCCTCGGGGCCGAAGAACGCATTCGAGATGGTGATGTTGAAGATCAGCAGACCGACGAGCGCGATCCAGAACCAGCGCCCTCCGGGCGGTGTCGGGAACAGCTTCGGCGGCTGGTCGTCGTCCGGGGCTCTGTCCTTGTCGGGCATGCCCTCGACGCGCCAGCTCGGCTTCTTCTCGGAATCCTTGTTCGACTGTCGAGTGCTCACAGTGAGCCCGAGACTACCCATGAGACGGTCCTATCGGGCCTGCGGCCCGCCGCGACGGCTGCATCCGCGCGGTGGCCGAGCCATCTATCTTGAGCGACATGGTCTCCACCCGTGACGTCGTCGCCGCCCTCCAGGAACTCGCTGCGCTGACGACACTCGAAGAGGAGTCACCCCAGAGCTTCAAAGTCCGCGCCTATGAGAACGCCATCTCCGGCATCCAGGGCTCCGGTCGGGACGTCACGACGATGTCGAAGTCCGAGCTGATCGCGCTCAAGGGGATCGGTAAGTCGACGGCGGACAAGATCCTGCAGCTCGTCGAGTCCGGCAGCATCGACAAGCTCGAGAGTCTTCGCGAGGCGTACCCACCGGAGTTCGTCCGGCTGTCGAAGATCCCGGGTATCGGTCCGAAGACGCTCAAGCTCATGCGGCGCGAGCTCGGGATCGAGAACCTCGAGCAGCTCCAGGCCGCCATCGCAGCGGAGAAGCTCAGAGAACTGCCTGGGCTCGGCAAGACCAGCGAAGAGAAGATCGCCAAAGCGATCGACCGGCTCGGACTCCACGGCAAGGACCAGCGAACCCCCATCTCCGATGCCATGCCGATCGCCAAGCGTCTGGTCGAGGCGCTCGCAGAGCTCGATGGAGTGTCCGATGTCGCCTACTGCGGCAGTCTCCGACGGCATTCGGAAACCATCGGCGACATCGACATCACCGTTGCCGGAACCGAGCCGCAGCCGGTCATGGACTTCATCGCCGGGGATCAGCTCGCCGCGGAGGTGATCGGGCACGGCGAGACGAAGACATCGATCCTGACGCGGGAGGGTCTCCAGATCGACGTGAGGGTGGTTGCCCCCGAGGAGTTCGGGGCGGCGACCATGTACTTCACCGGCTCGAAGGCCCACAACATCGCCATGCGACAGCGGGCGATCGACCGCAGCTGGCTGTTGAACGAGTACGGACTGTTCGACACCGAGACCGAAGAGATCGTCGCCCGAGAGACCGAGGCCGAGATCTATCAGGCGCCGGGGATGCAGTTCGTGCCGCCCACCGTCAGGGAGAACACCGGGGAGATCGAGCGAGCGGCGGTCGGCGAGCTCCCCGCATTCGTGACCCTCGCCGACATTCGCGGCGACCTGCACTACCACACCGATCGGTCAGGTGACGGCATGTCCTCGCCCGAGGACATGATCGCCGCCGCAGTCGCCTTCGGGTACGAATACATCGCCGTCACCGATCACGGGGTCGATCTGTCGATCAACGGGTCGACGGCGGAGGAGATGTTGGAGCATCGTGACCGGCTCAGGACCATCCAGGAGGACCGTCCCGAAGTCAGGATCCTGTTCGGTTGTGAGCTGAACATCGGACCGGACGGTTCCCTCGACTACGACGACGACTTCCGCCGCGAGTTCGAGTGGAACGTCGCCTCGGTCCACTCACACTTCGATCTGTCCGCAGAGGAGCAGACCGTTCGGCTCATCAAGGCGATCTCCGACCCCACCGTCAACGCCATCGGCCACATCTCCGGTCGATACATCGGCCGGCGGCCAGGCATCGAGTTCGACGTCGACTCGGTGATCGAGGCCCTCCGGATCGCCGATGTCGGACTCGAGGTCAACGGGGCGCTGGAGCGTCTCGATGCGGCATCCGACGTGATCCGTCAGGCCGTCAGAGCGGGTGTTCGGCTGGTGATCTCCACCGATTCCCATCACGTCTCTGAGCTGGTGCGCATGGAGTACGGGGTCCGACAAGCCCAACGCGGCTGGGCCACGGCCCGTGACGTTGCGAACACCATGCCGTTCGACGACTTCCTCGACTGGTCTCGTGCTCGGAGGTGATCGCCTCAGCGGTCGAGCCGGCGGCTCGAAGATCCGGCGCCTCCTGTCGCGTTGCACACTGTTGGCGATCGCAATGGTCTCGATGGGGGCGTCGACTCCGCTCGCCCAGTCCTGCCCGGCCCCGATGACGGTCGATCTGATCACGGGGGCCTCGGCGTCGGACGTGCTCGGTGTCGTCGAATACGAGGTCATCGCCGAGAACACCGTGGGTCTCGGCGCGTCCGTCGGCGCCACGAAGCGGCTCTGGGGAGATGTGGTGGCAGATCGGTGGATGGTCGTTCCGTCCGGCTCCCGATGCGCAGAGACGCCCGCCACCGGCCTCGGCGACCATTGGTACCTCCTGGTCGGCCCAACGGCCGAATCGGGCGGCCCGATCTTCGGTGTTCCATCGTCCACGGAGTTGTCCGACCTCGAAGCCGGCGCGCTCGCCGCGATCGTCGGCGAGCCGATCACCGTCGAGATCGGCGCGCTCGACCGCGGCATGGCCTGGATGCGGGTGAATTGGTGGTTGATCGTCTTCGGTCTCGTGGTGACCGTCGCCGTTGTCGCCGTCGTGCAACATCGGACGTCGAATTCGCGTCGCGACTACCTATTCTGACGTGGACAGGCACGTGTCTGCTGTCGGGGACATCCGGCTGCAGGGGAAAGAGCAGAGCGTGGGCGAACCCATCGAAATGAGAAGTCCGATCGGAGTGATGCAGCTCCTCGACGGTGTGATCGTGCACACCATCGACGAAGGGGCGATCGTCACCTCCATAGCCGCTGCCGGGGTGATCGAGGTGACGCGAATGCTCGCCGATCGCAAGCCCGTGGCGGTGGTCGTCGACCTCCGCAATGTCGGCTTTGCCGACAAGGGCTCTCGAAACATGTTCGCCACCAATCCCGCGGGAGGGGTCGAGGTGGCGACCGCGCTGGTGGCGAATGCCCGCGTCTCGCAGTTTCTCGCTGATCTCTTCCTCAGGGAGGAACTCACGCGACCGACCTCCGTGTTCGAGGACCTGACGGCTGCCAGGGCGTGGGCAGCGGAGCAACTGCGAAACCACCTCGACCAGGCCGGCGAGACGAACCCGGGGATCGACCGCCCCACCGAGTGAGACCGAGGCGGAGCGCAAAAGGCTCTCGTTTGTGACCCCCAGGGGCACTCGTGTCATACTCTGCGCCGCATTTCCACACCTGGGAGAGACACAGCGATGACGAATACCGTTCTGTCAGTCGCGCTGGTGGCCGGTGTGGCGGCGCTCGCACTCGCCGTGTACTACACACGCGCGGTGCTCGCGACGTCACAGGGCAACGAGCGCATGGTCGAGTTGGCCGCTGCCATCCGTGAAGGCGCCATGGCCTTCATCAGGCGCGAATACACCTGGGTGGCCGCATTCGTGGCTGTCCTCTCGGCGCTCATCTTCGTCTTCCTCGACTGGGGTCGACCGTGGGGCGCCATCGCATACATCTTCGGAGCCGGCCTGTCGGCCCTCGCCGGCTTCGTCGGGATGAGAATCGCCACTGCGGCCAATGCGAGAACAACCGAGGCAGCGCGCAGCGGCGGCATCCCCGCGGCTCTCCCGGTGGCCTTCCGCGGAGGCGCCGTCATGGGCTTCACCGTCGCCGGTCTCGGGCTCCTCGGCGTCGTCCTGGGGTACATCTTCTTCCGCCGTGTGCTCGACGAGCCGCAGTGGGCCGACATCGTCACGGCGATCGGCCTCGGTGGGTCGTCGATCGCCCTGTTCGCCCGTGTCGGCGGCGGGATCTTCACCAAGGCCGCCGATGTCGGCGCCGACCTGGTCGGCAAGGTGGAAGCCGGGATCCCTGAGGACGACCCTCGCAACCCTGCCGTCATCGCGGACAACGTGGGTGACAATGTCGGCGACGTCGCCGGTATGGGTGCGGACCTGTTCGAGTCATACGTCGGTTCCCTGGTTGCTCCGATCGCCTTCTCCGCGATCGTGTTCGCCGGACAGGACGATCTTCAGATCGCGGCGATCATGTTCCCGCTGGCCGTTGGCGCAATCGGCATGTTCGCTTCGATCATCGGGTCCTTCCTGGTGAAGGCGAAGGACGCCGATCATCTCGCGGCTGCGCTCCATCGTGGTACGAACTTCTCGCTCATCACGACCGCGCTGGCCGTCCTCGGACTGGTGTTCTGGGTC
>Ga0224512_10004751_pt1 | contig 11369 bp, 10 predicted proteins | sample SF_May12_sed_USG_4_FD_169103 | JGI IMG/M metagenome (GOLD analysis project Ga0224512, IMG submission 169103) | Sediment microbial communities from San Francisco Bay, California, United States - SF_May12_sed_USGS_13 | ecosystem: Environmental > Aquatic > Marine > Sediment | place: USA... | reverse complement strand
GCTGTTTCTGTTGGGCAGGGACTATCACGAGATGACCGGGGCCAACAAACTGCTCAAGTCACCCACGGTGCCTTCGGCAGAGACCTTGTTCGGCACGTATCCGCTGCTCGGTTGTTATCTGATCGCCGGTGCGGACGACAGCGATCTGCTGTTCTTCTTTATGTCCGAAATGGGGCAGGCGGGATGGATGGACAAGGTTGAAAAGCAAAAGAAGAGGACACTCGGCCCCCTGCAAGATGAAGCCAGAAAAGCTATCAGCAATTCGCGATTCGAGCTGGATGGGTTTCACGGGTCCAAGATCAATGTGATCGTGCCCAAGAAACACTCCAAGATGAACCATATCAAGAGCTGGGCGAGCCGCGTCTTCCTGTAAGCACGAAAACCCGAATGAACCTGGCCAGGCCTTGCCGCGCTGACTGATCAGTCCTAAACTGATGCGCAACAACAATATGGAGCACGATGCATGACCTCTGCTGCCGATTTGGCCAAATTGTCCGACGCCGTATATGGAGACAAGACGAGTGTCGGCGAGTGGTTGCGCAGAGGCCTGCCGTACACCATTGAAAACAGCAGTTTCAAGAGCGCTCTGTATCAGAACAGACAAACCGCCGATTTCGCGTTGGCGATCGCTGGAACCAGTCCCACCGAGCTCGATGATCTGAAGTCCGACTACCAGCTGGCGATGGGCCGAATGCCGGATCAGTACCGGGTCGCACTTAGCGCGTATGCGGCAGCCGCAGACCAAACGGGTGGGCTGGTCGGTTTTTACCTGACCGGGCATTCGCTCGGTGGTGGTCTTGCCTCGATGCTTGCGAAACAATTCGGAGATCCGTTGGTAACGTTCAACGCCCCGGGGATGGCCAGGGCGTTTGCGGATCTGCAGGCGAATAACCCGGGAATGGGCGTCGCTCGCGACGAAGATCGAAAGGTCCTGCACATCTGCGCTTTCTTCGACATCGTTAGTCGAGCAACCGGAAGCCATATGGGAGAGGAAGGTAGCGTCAGGCGCATTCCCACGGGCGCCATTGGCCGCAATACCGTTATCGCGGGCGTAATTGGCACGCTGGTCACCGGCGGAAACATCGTGGCTGGGGCGGCGGCGGCCGCAGGAGCAACCGCACTCACCGCACACGGCATTACACGATTGATACCGGTCCTCGAGAACAGCAGCGAGTACTCTCGGCCGTTAGATTGGTTATGACGTCAAGGCTGTTTTCTATTGCAGTCGTCGTCGGCATCTTCGGCGCAGTATTCCTGTTATTTGACGGAAGGGAAATTGCCCCGGCAGAAAACACGGATAAGCGATCAGAGGTTCAGGACATGGTACAAGCAGGCATGCCAGCAGACATTTCGGAGACCGGATTTTCCTATTCGCCAAAGCTTGCAAAACTATTCGGATTACCGGAGGGCGATGCGACGGACTTGCACAGCCCGCTTCTGGGCGCTGCAATCCAAATCAGAGCCGGGACACGAGGCGGGAGCGTCTGCCTGCTGCATGTGTTGTTTGATACGTCGATCGATATTCGCTTGCCCGATGAGCAGCAGATGCACGCGATTGGATCAAACATTGATGTCTTCCCGAATGGATTTCTGCAAAGACCGAATAGCGAGGTCCGGCAGCACATCGCCGCACAGGTCGGTGCCTTGTCGCATCGTGCGATATTTCGAAACGGTCGAGACAGGCTGACCGATGCGGCAACGGCAGGAGACGACCCAAACGGGTCTTACACCTCGATGCCGCTCGGCGGATACAATCGCGAGTTCGTTCCCGGGGTCGGTTGGCTGGTCATGTCCGTCAATTGTGAACTCGCTGGCCACGACGAGTACTCGCACGCATCACTGTTTGTCGAACGCAATTCCTCACCGTCGGACATGATTTTGAACGGCCATGTGGATCCATCGAAAATGATAGAGTTCAGGATCCCGCAGGTATTGATCGACGGCATGAGAGCAACTCTGCGTGCCTCTGCGAACAGCGACGGCAACGGCAACGCAAATGCGCGGGCAGGTCGTTTTACTATAATCAGCAAATGATCCCAGGGCGCTTTGACTGTCGTTTTGTCAGGCCATCCGGCGAGTCTCAATGCTTGCATGCCGGCGCGCGTCATTAGCTTGCGAGCCAGCCGACAAGTGCGCGTTTTTCTCACGAGACGCTGCTGCCGCCGACAGGCGGGTGGCGTAGGGTCCTGATTTCTAGTGAAACTGCCGTCAGTACGTGCGATATCACATTGATTAGTTGACGAATTTCATCGATTGGATCATGCTTGACGAAACATCGATTGGACCGGAGGACTGCTCTCAGGCCATCGGCGAAGCCATATGCAGGGCGGCTTCGCAAAAAATTAAAAGAATAAGAGTCAGGTGAATCGATTTGTCAGTCATTGATGTAGATCAACTGGTCGCGCCACTCGCGGAGGATTCGCCCTCGGGTGAGAATCTCGAGTATGAGCCGGAGTTCGGTGAACTCGAACGTACGGCGCAGGGCACGGACGAACACGTAATGGGCGACGAGGTGGTCGCCGCACAGGAGCCGGACTGGTCCGCTGTCCTCGAACAGGCCCAGGAGTTGCTGGGACGAACAAAAGATTTGCGAATCGCTGTACTGCTGGCGAGGGCGGCACTCAACCGGCATGGTCCCGCAGGGCTCGCGGACGGCACGGCTGTCATCCGGGGCCTCCTGGAGCAACAATGGGAAACGGTGCATCCGCAACTTGATGCCGAAGATAACGACGACCCGACATTTCGCGTGAACAGCGTACTGCCGCTGGGAGACAAGAACGGCATTCTCAGAGATTTGCTGAAGATGACGCTTGTCAGTTCCAAGGCAGTAGGCCGGTTCAGCCTTCGGGACATACGGGTTGCCAATGGCGATTTGCAGCCACTGAAAGATCAGGAATCGGTTCCTGATGCGGCGTTGATCAATGCTGCGTTCATGGATTGCGACCTCGAAGAATTGCAGTCAGACGCTGCTCATATCGATGAGGCACTGGAAAACATCGGTAAATCGGAGGCGATTTTTGCCGAGAACGTCGGCGCCGCATTTTCGCCGGACCTGAGCGATCTCGTGGCGGATCTGAAAGTGTTGCAGAACGTTTATGCGGAAAACCTGAGGGCGCGAGGAATTGGTGTCGAGGCGCCGCAGGGTGCCGAGGTCGGTGGTGAAGGCGGCGGTGCCGCTCCGATATCCGGCGAGGTCAATAGCCGTGAAGACGCGATTCGCATGATCGACAAAGTTTGCCTGTATTACGAACGAAACGAACCATCGAGTCCGGTGCCGATGCTGCTGCAGCGAGCCAAGCGGCTGGTATCGAAAGATTTCCTCGAGGTGATTCGGGACCTGACACCCGATGCGGTGGCGCAGGCCGAATTGATGGGTGGTATTACGCACGAGGACGAATATTAGAGCGAGAGATCCAGGACAAAACTGTTATGGTGCGACCGGACGGACTTCGAAACTCCAACGAGCGTCGGCGTACGTAAATTTGAAATGATAGGGGAGATTCAGTGGCCAAGAAAAGCAGTCAAAAATTTATTGCTCGCAATCGCGCGCCGAGAGTACAGATCGAATACGACGTCGAGGTGTACGGTGCGGAGAAGAAGGTCCAGATTCCGTTCGTGATGGGGGTCATGGCCGATCTCGCAGGCAAGTCGGCCGAAGAGCAACCTTCAGTCGACGAGCGCAAGATGTTGGAGATTGATGTTGACAATTTCGACAATCGCCTGAAGGCGCAGAAGCCGAGAGTTGCATTCGCCGTGCCAAATACGCTGACTGGCGAGGGTAATCTAAGTGTTGATATCACCTTCGAGAGTATGGATGACTTTTCTCCGGCAGCGGTGGCGCGCAAAGTTGGTTCCCTGAACAAATTGCTTCAGGCGCGGACCCAGCTTTCCAACCTGATAACCTATATGGACGGCAAAGCCGGTGCGGAGGACTTGATCGCCAAAGCGCTGAACGATCCGGCAATCCTGCAGTCGCTGGTGTCTGCGCCGAAAGCGGGTGAACAAGAATCCGAGAGTGAGGAGTAAAAGGAATGGCTGAAGCAAAGAAAGGTAAGGCCGAAGCCCAAGTCGCTGAAGCGACCGAGGACGATTTTGCGGCGCTATTACAGAAAGAATTCAAGCCGAAGTCCGACCGGGCAAAAGAAGAGGTCGCGTCAGCAGTTCAGACATTGGCCGAACAGGTTCTGGAAGGCGAAGTTCTGCTGGGTGACGATGTTGTCGGCACTATTTCTGCGATCATCGCCGAAATAGACCTCAAACTGACTGAGCAGGTGAATGCGATTATTCATCACGAGGACTTCCAGAAACTGGAGGGATCCTGGCGTGGCCTGCATCATCTCGTGAACAACACGGAAACCGACGAGATGTTGAAGATCCGTGTCATGCCTATTTCCAAGAAGGAACTCGGCAAGACGCTGAAAAAATACAAAGGTACCGCGTGGGATCAGAGCCCGCTGTTCAAGAGGATGTACGAAGAGGAATATGGCCAGTTGGGCGGCGAACCTTACGGCTGCCTGGTTGGCGACTATCATTTCGATCACAGTCCGCCGGACGTGGAGATTTTGTCCGGAATGGCGCAAATTGCCGCCGCTGCGCACGCGCCGTTCATCACCGGCGCTGATTCCGCCCTCATGGGTATGGACTCGTGGCAGGAACTATCGAATCCTCGTGACCTCGCCAAGATCTTCTCTACACCGGAGTATGCCGCCTGGCGGTCGTTACGCGATTCCGAGGACTCGAAATATCTCGGCCTCGCCATGCCGCGATTCCTGGCGCGTCAGCCTTACGGCGCGAAATCAGATCCTGTCGAGGAATTCGATTTCGAGGAGGATACGGAAGGTGCTGATTCGAGCAAGTACGTTTGGGCAAATTCTGCATACGCGATGGCAACCAACATCAACCAGTCATTCAAAGAGTACGGTTGGTGTTCGCAGATCCGTGGCGTCGAATCCGGCGGCACCGTCGAAGGACTGCCTGTACATACCTTCCCGACGGATGATGGCGGCGTCGACATGAAATGCCCGACCGAGATCGCAATCAGCGACCGCCGCGAGGCGGAGCTCGCCGCGAGTGGTCTCATGCCGCTTATCCATCGCAAGAATTCCGATCTTGCGGCGTTTATCGGTGCCCAGTCGCTTCATCAGCCAGCGGAATATGACGATCCGGACGCGACGTCCAATGCGGCATTGGCGGCACGCCTGCCGTACCTGTTCGCCAGTTGCCGGTTTGCACACTATCTGAAGTGCATCGTCAGAGACAAAGTTGGTTCGTTCAAAGACCGCGCGACGATGCAGCGTTGGCTACAGGAATGGATCATGAACTACATTGATGGGGACCCGGCACACTCCAGTGATGCGGAGAAGGCACGCAAGCCGCTCGCCGCCGCCGAAGTCGTAGTAGAAGAAGTCGAGGGTAATCCAGGGTATTACACATCGAAGTTCTTCCTGAGACCGCATTATCAGCTTGAAGGTTTAACGGTCTCGCTGAGGCTCGTATCAAAATTGCCGTCAGAAAAGGCGGCCTGATAAAAGTGCAGTATCCACGATAACAACTTAAAACAAGCATTAGGAGAAAGTCATGGCAGTAGACATGTTCCTCAAAATCGACGGAGAGATCGAGGGCGAATCGAAAGACCATAAGCACAAAGGTGAGATGGACATCCTGGCGTGGAGTTGGGGATTGAGCAATTCTGGTTCTTTTCATACCGGTGGCGGTGGTGGTTCAGGCAAAGCCAACTTTCAGGATTTGTCGGTCACAAAGTGGGTAGACATTGCTTCTCCGGTTCTGCAGTTATTTTGCTCCAACGGTGATCAATTCAAGAAAGCAACACTTTGCGTGCGCAAAGCGGGCAAGAAACCGCTCGAATACATCGTGATTACGATGGAAGATGTGATGGTAACGTCAGTTTCGACCGGCGGCAGCGGCGGTGAGGATCAGTTGACTGAAAATGTCACGCTGAACTTCGCCAAGGTTAAGTTCGAATACACGTCGCAGAAGGATGACGGAGGTCCGGACAAGAAGAAGAACAACTACTGGGATATCCGTGCAAACGCTCCGGCGTAGCCAGAATCGCCTATTTGCAACAAACACTGCTGCTGTGATGAAGAATTCGCCACGATCGATGGTTATCCGGTCGTGGCGGATTCCCACTGTCGATTGGCTATCCAACCATAAGGATCGAGGATTAGCATGCTAGCCCAAGACTATCTTAAAGGTGGCGATCTCGGTGAGACACTAAACGCGGTCAAGCAGGCGGTAAGAGACGATCCGTCGAAAGCGGAGAATCGTACATTTCTCTTTCAGCTGCTGTCGGTTACCGGAGAGTGGGAGCGTGCTCTTAATCAATTGAATGTTGCTGGAGAACTGGATTCTTCAGCGCTACCGATGGTTCAGACGTATCGCGAGGCCCTGGGTTGCGAGGCGCTGCGCGAGAAAGTCTTTGCCGGGGAACGCTCACCGCTTGTATTCGGTGATCCGGAGCAGTGGATTGCCATGGTGCTTGAATCTGTGAAGTTGTCGGCGCAAGGCAAGCATGCCGAAGCAGCCCAGCTTCGTGACCAGGCTTATGAGTCTGCTCCGGCGGTGCCAGGATCGATTAACGGTGAGCCGTTTGACTGGATCGCAGACGCGGATTCGAGAATCGGGCCGTTCGTAGAGGCGATCGTAAACGGCAATTATTATTGGATACCTATGCATCGCATAACGGCAATTAGCATAGAACCACCCGAGGACCTCCGCGACCTGGTATGGATCCCGGCCCAGTTTTCCTGGGCCAATGGCGGGCAATCTGTCGGCTTGATACCGGTCAGATATCCCGACACACAAAACTGTGATAAGGATGCGCTGATACTCGGCAGGCTGACCGAGTGGTCCGAGCAATCGGCCGACACCTACTGCGGCCTGGGACAACGGATGTTTGCCACGGACCAGAACGACTACCCGCTACTCGAGGTTCGCGAAATCAAGTTTGATGTGTCAGCACCGACCGAGACAGCGGATTAGCGTGCGCCATGGCTGAGCTCAGCCTGGAAGAACGGCTGCAACCGTCATTGCTGGACAGGCTGACCGACGACGAGCCGGATAAGAAGGCTGAATCGCGCGCTCGACGGGTCTTATCACTCAATCGTCTCAAGCACAGTGTTCTTCGCGATCTGGCCTGGCTGTTGAATTCCGGCAATCTCGAAATGACTGAAGACCTGTCCGCCTGTCAGGAGGTCAAGACTTCCGTCCTGAATTACGGCGTATCGAATTTGGCTGGCAAGACAATCTCTTCGACAGATGTTCCGGCACTGGAACGGGAGATTCGCCAGGCGATACTCGATTTTGAACCGCGCATACTTTCCGAGTCACTGAAAGTTAATTTGAGCGTAAACAGGAATAAGACGAGCCAGAAGACGATGTCGTTTATTATCGAAGGCCAACTATGGGCGCAGCCGATGCCCATTGGTCTTTTCTTGAGTACGGACCTCGACCTGGAAACAGGTAGCGCAACGGTCAACGAAAGTAACCGCTGAGACGTTTCGCCGTGGACCCGCGCCTGCTCAAGTACTACAACCAGGAACTCCACCATGTGCGGGAAATGGGGAGCGAGTTTGCCAAGGAGTTTCCGAAAATCGCGGGCCGTCTGGGCATGGACGGCATCGAATGTGCGGACCCCTACGTCGAACGTCTTCTCGAAGGTTTCGCGTTCCTGGCAGCCCGTGTTCAGCTGAAAGTTGATGCCGAATTTCCCAATTTCACTCAGCATCTGTTCGAACTGATCTACCCGCATTATCTCGCTCCGACACCGTCAATGACGGTTGTTCAATTCCAGCCAGATCTTGACGAAGGCGGTCTTGCTGCCGGCTTCACGCTGCCACGCGGAACAGAGATTCAAAGCATGCTTGGCAAAGGTGACCAGACGAACTGCACCTATACGACAGCACACGAACTGCAGCTGTGGCCACTGGAGCTGACAGAAGCCAAGTATTTTTCCGGCGCCAGTGCCCTGGCCAATATCGGCGTCAGCGATCTGCGAGGCGTAAAGGCCGGTATCCGGCTTCGATTTCGGACAACTGCCGGTGTTGCATTTGACGAATTGTCACTTGATCGCCTGCCGCTATACGTTCGCGGTGCTGGCGAATTGCCAAAGAAAATCTACGAACAGTTGTTGGCCAATTGCATTGGCACGGTTATCCGGCCGAAGGGCGGCAAAGACCCGTGGCAGGTCAAGACCGATCGATCGGACGTCAGCGCGCTCGGTTTTTCCAACGACAAGGCACTGCTTCCCTATACACGACGATCATTCCACGGGTATCGGCTGTTACAGGAGTACTTTGCGTTTCCCGAGCGCTTTCTGTTTGTCGAGTTAGGAAACCTGCAAAGAGCAATTCGCCGATGCTCGGGTACCGAGCTCGAAATCATCGTGCTGTTGAATCGATCCGTCGTCGGGCTTGACAGTACTATCGACGAAAAATGTTTCGTGCTGAATTGTTCTCCGGCAATTAACCTGTTTAATAAGACCGCCGATCGGATTCACGTCGACAGGGGTGCTCCTGCATTTCACGTATTACCTGATCGGACGCGGCCGTTGGACTTCGAGGTGTACTCGATATCGGAAGTACGCGGTCATGGTGGTGGCGAGGATGATACGGAATTTCGTCCATTTTACTCGGACAGGAGCGTTGGCCTGCATCAGGAACAAATGGCGTACTACACGGCTCACCGGGAGCCGCGGATGTTGTCAACGCGACAGCGCAAAATCGGTTCTCGGGCGAGTTATGTCGGTAGCGAAGTGTATCTGTCGCTTGTGGACGCCAAAAATGCACCTTTCTCGTCTGCATTGAAACAGATATCGATAAAGACTACGTGCACGAACCGGGATTTGCCGCTGCAAATACCGATTGGCAAGGGAACGACGGACTTCACGATGGAAACTGGCGCGCCGGTCGAGTCGATTCGTTGCCTTGCAGGCCCGACCAAACCGCGCCCTTCTCTGGCACACGGCAATGCATCATGGCGGCTTATCAGTCACCTGTCGCTGAATTACATGTCATTAGTAGACGGAGAAAATGAAGACGGCGCGTCAGCGCTGCGTGAATTACTGTCACTATATGCGGACGAATCGGACGCGGCAACGGAGCGCCAAATCGAGGGTGTTAAATCTGTTTCGTCGCAGCCGATTACGCGCAGGCTTCCAACGAGTGGCCCGATTTCGTTTGGCAGGGGACTGGAGATCACGCTCAATTGCGAAGACGGCGCCTTTGAAGGTACCGGCGTATTCTTGCTTGGATCCGTACTTGAGGAGTTTTTTGCACGGCACGTATCGATGAATTCATTTACTGAAACAGTGTTGCGGACAGATGACCGCGGAGAGGTAGCCAGATGGCCAGCGAGAATCGGGCGTCGTCCGAGACTATAGGACTCGCCAACGCGCTGGAGTCCGCGCCGTACAGGTTCAATTTCTTCCAGGCCATGCGCCTGATTGAAGCAGAGAATCCCGGTATGGACCGGTTGGGCAAGTCGGCGCGGCTGTCTGGAGAACCGATTCGGCTCGGACAGGAGCCATCTCTGGCTTTTGCACCGTCTATGCTGGCTGCGTTCAGGCCAGCACAAAAAGGCTCGACAAATTACCTGGCGGGCTATTTTTTCGGCTTGTTTGGTCCAAACGGTCCTCTTCCATTGCATCTCACCGAGTACGCCAGAGACCGCGAGCGCCTGTATCACGACCCGACGTTCAGGGCATTTGCAGATATATTTCATCACCGAATGATGTCCCTGTTTTATCGCGCATGGGCAGATGCGCGGCCCGCCGTGCAGATGGACCGACCGGAACAGGACCGATTTGCAAGGTATGTGGGGTCGACATTCGGCATGGGTCTCGAGTCGTTACGAAAACGCGATGCTCTCTCCGATCACGCAAAACTTTACATGGCTGGTCGCCTGGTCATGCAGGCAAAGCCAGCGGAAGGTTTGCAAGCGATGCTGGAAGAACTGTTCAGAGTTCCGATGCATGTCGAACAATACGTTGGCGAATGGATGGAGCTACCGCATGAGAGCCGCTGTCTGCTCGGAAAATCGAGGGAAACCGGTTCGCTGGGTTTGACAGCAACCATGGGTGCCAGAGTGTGGGGCGGGCAGCACAAATTCAGCATTCGCTGCGGGCCACTGACTGGGAAGGATTTTCAACGGTTTCTTCCGGGCGGTGAATCCATCGATAAGCTGTGTGCGACAGTCAGGAATTATGTAGGCGATGAACTGGAATGGGAATTGCGCTTGTTGCTGATTGGCAAAGAAGTCCCACGCGTACGTATCGGCGAGACGGGGCAGCTCGGCTGGACCAGTTGGATAGGAGATAAACCCGCTGAATCAGTCGCCGACGACGTCGTGCTGCATCCGGTCGAGTGGGCGACGGATCAGCAAAGAGCAGCAGCTGTGGGCGAGAAAGCTGCATGAATCAAATGAACATAAAAAAACAAGTTGAACGCCGGCTCGCCTGGCGGAACAACTCATAAGGAGAAACTGCAATGGCAGAGATCAGTCGTGCGGCGTTGTTTGGAAAACTTAATCAGGTCGGGTACAAGTCGATCGAAGCGGCTACAGTGTTCTGCAAAATGCAGGGCAATCCAAATGTTGAACTGACGCATTGGATACATCAGATCCTGCAGTTGCAGGATTCGGATCTGCATCGAATCATTCGACAGTTCAATCTTGAACCATCTCATCTTGCAGCCGATATCACCGACTCACTCGAGCGGCTGCCGAGGGGTGCTTCCACAATTTCCGACTTGTCCGCGAATGTGGAGGAAGCCGTGGAACGGGGCTGGGTGGTTGCGACTCTGATGTTCGGGGAAGCACAGGTGCGAACCGGTTATCTCGTTGCCGGCATATTGCAGACGCGCGGCCTCAAAAACGTACTGAACAACATATCGAAAGAGTTCTCCAAGATCACGTTTGACAAGCTGACCGACAAATTTGACGAGATCGTTGCCGATTCGCCTGAAAATGCAATGCACGCGAAGGATGGATTCAGTGTTGGCGGCGGAGTTGCTCCAGGGACTGCAAGCGGTGCGATGTCGCCGGCGCAGATGGGCAAGCAGGAGGCCTTGGCACAATTTACCGTGGATCTTACGGAGCGAGCCAGAAACGGCGAGATCGACCCGATTGTCGGTCGGGACGAGGAAATTCGTCAGATGATCGACATATTGATGCGACGACGACAGAACAACCCGATTTTGACCGGTGAAGCGGGAGTCGGTAAGACTGCTGTCGTCGAAGGCTTCGCGCATCGCCTTGCGCAGGGTGATGTGCCGCCGCCTTTGAAGGATGTCAGCCTCAGATCCCTTGATGTCGGATTGCTGCAAGCCGGCGCCAGCATGAAAGGTGAATTC
>Ga0224512_10004750_pt1 | contig 11370 bp, 13 predicted proteins | sample SF_May12_sed_USG_4_FD_169103 | JGI IMG/M metagenome (GOLD analysis project Ga0224512, IMG submission 169103) | Sediment microbial communities from San Francisco Bay, California, United States - SF_May12_sed_USGS_13 | ecosystem: Environmental > Aquatic > Marine > Sediment | place: USA... | reverse complement strand
CGCCTCCAGTCGAGGAGCGGCAGGAGCCGGGTCGTGCCGTACCCCCCTCGTGCCGCCATGACGGCCCGCGCCTCCGGGAGGGTGAGCGCCCACTCCATCTGCGCCGCCCGGTGCCTGTCGTCCCCGGCCAGGTACCCCTCCCTGTGAAGCAGCCCCGCCGCGGTCTCGGGAGTAAATCCCGCGGCCGAGAGACGGGCAAGCCCCCGGGCGAGCCTTCCCCGGTCCACGGGGCCCCCGGGGGCGACGATCGCGATCACATCCCCTTTTCGAAGCGGCCTGGGCAGGATCCTGCGCATCTTTCCTCCCACGGAAATGTGCAACCGTTTCATCATATGACGAACCCCGGGACAAACAACAGCGCGAAGCGGGGAAATCAGCGGTAAAGGGCAACACGTTCCCGATATAATGGATGGGAAACAGCCAATTTATTGGGGGAACCCCGATTTTGCCCGCAGCGCCCTGGGACATAACGCTCGAAGCCCTCGAGTGGAGAAAGGTCGTGGCCCGGCTCTGTCAGCACGCCTCCTCCGACCCGGGAAGAGACCGGTGCGCCGGCCTTTCGCCCGGGACGGACCTCGACGCCATCCGGATCTCCCTCGAGGAGAACCGGGACGGCCGCCGGATGCTGATCGACGCGGGACCGCTGCCCCTCGAGGGACTCAAGGAGATCCTCCCCCCGGTGGAGAAGGCGGAAAAGGGGGCGCCGCTCTCGCCCTTTGAACTGCTCCTCGTCGGGCAGACAGCCGGGACCGGGGAGCGCATCCGCAGGTTCTTCGAGGATCGCCGCGGAAAGTACCCGCGCCTTGCGCACCATGCCAAGGGGATTCCTCCCTTGCGCGACCTGGCCGACGAGATCGATTTCAAAATCGACATTTCCGGGAATGTCCTCGACCGTGCCTCCCCATCCCTGGGGGCCTTGCGCCGCCAGCTGCAGCAGCTGAGAAACCGCCTCCAGAAGACGGCTGAGGAGATCATCGGGTCGCCGCGGTTTGGCCGCCACATCCAGGAGGCGTATGCCACTCTTCGCTCGGGGCGGCTCGTGATCCCCTTCAAGGTCGCCGCCAAGGGACTTTTCCCCGGCATCGTGCACGACACGTCGCAAAGCGGTCAGACGGTTTTCTTCGAACCGGAGGAGCTCGTCTATCTGAACAACGAAATCAAGATGGCCGAGATCGAGGTGGAGCGGGAGATCGCCCGGATCCTGGCCGAGCTGAGCGGCAAGGTCGGCCGCCGCTCCGAAGAGCTTAGGCAATGCCGCACGATACTTTCCTACATGGACTTTCTCCAGGCACGGTGCCTCCTCGCGGAGGAACTTTCCGCCGCGGAGCCCACAGTGAACGCATCCGGCGAGGTGAGCCTCCTCTCCGCGCGTCATCCCCTGATGGTCCTGGCCCGCAAAGAAATCGTCCCCAACGACCTGAAGCTCGGCCGTCCCTACCGCTGCCTGATCCTCACGGGCCCCAACGCCGGGGGGAAGACCGTCGCGCTCAAGACGATGGGACTTTTGACGCTCATGGCGATGGCGGGACTGTCGATCCCCGCCTCCGGCGACTCGACGGTTTCGACCTTCCCGCAGGTATTCGCCGCCGTGGGGGACGAACAAAGCGTCGAGCAGGACCTTTCCACCTACTCCGCCCACGTCCAGCGGTTGAACGAGATCCTCGCGGGGGCGGACCGGGGGTCCCTGGTCCTGTTGGACGAGGTCGTAACGGGGACCGACCCGAGGGAAGGAGCAGCCATCGCCCGGGGATTTCTGGAGGTGCTCGCGGACCGTGAGGTCCGCGTTCTGGCCACAACCCACTTCGAGGAGCTGAAAGGTATCGCCTTCGGGGACCGGCGCTTCGAGAACGGCTCGATGGAGTTCGACCCGGAGGCGCTTCGCCCCACATACAGACTACGGCTCGGCGTCCCGGGAAGGAGCATGGCGATGGAAATCGCCCGGTCGCTGGGGTTCCCCGAGGAGGTTCTCTCCCGGGCGAAACGGTACCTCACAGGAGAGGAACAAAAGCTCGACGAGGTCCTCGCGCGTCTGGAACGGGAGAGGGAAAGGCTCGCTGCCGAGGCCGCGGAACTTGCCGTGAAGCGCCGCGAGGCGGAAGAGGAAAGGGGACTCCTTCGTTCCCTGCGGGACCGTGCGCGGGAGGAGGAGTCAAAGACGCTGGAGAAGGGGCGCCAGAGAATCCGCGAGGAGATCCGGAAGGCGGAAGTCGAGCTGCGGGCGGCCACGGAGGATCTGCGCAAGGAAAGGAAGATCGAGACGGTCCGGAAGGCGTCGTCGGTGCTGCGCGAGTGGAAGGAAAAGGCAAGGACGGCGGAAGAGGATCCCGCGGTGCGGACGATGATGAGCAGGACCGCTCCCGTGCAGCCGGGGGCCGTCCTCTACCCGGGACAGAAGGTATTCCTGTCTCCCCTATACAAGGAAGGGGAAGTGAGTGCACCGACGGGGCCGGAAGACAACGGGGTAGAGGTGCGCGTGGGGGGGATGAAAACGCGGGTGCCGAGGGAGCAGGTCCGGGTCTTCGCATCGGACCGGCGTCCCGCCGGGTCGTCGGCTACCGGCACCGCACATCACACCGGAGAGTCCGCGGGTGCGGCCTTCCTCCAGACCCCCGAGAATACGCTCGATCTGCGGGGCATGTACGTGGACGACGCCCTCCCCGAGGTGGAGGTCTTTCTCGACCGGCTCTCCCTCGCACAGGCCTCACACGCCTTCCTCATTCACGGGCACGGAACCGGGGCGCTCAAAACGGGGGTTCGACGCCATCTGAAAACCTCCCCGTACGCCAAGCGGTTCTTCGCTGCGCCGCGGGAGCAGGGGGGCGACGGGGCGACGATCGTCGTGCTCGCCTGACCTATTTTTCAACGGGAGTGCCGACGTGAGCGCGGAATGCCTTCCACGCCTGCCGGGAGAGGCCGGGATCGGCGAAGAGATCGCAGGCGGAAAGCGCCAGCGCCCGGATCCCCTCCACCATCCCCTCCACTCCGGCCGGACTCGTGGTCGCCTCCTCGAAGGCGCGCGTGTGGATCTCCACCCGTTCTCCGCCCGAGATCGGCACATTCGGCTGGAGGGCCGGAACGACCTGGGAGACGTTTCCGATATCGGATGAACCGCGATTCCGGTCGGTGGGAGCCCCGCTCTCCTTGAGGCCCAGACGCGAAAGGGCGCGCCGGTAGCAGTCGGCGAGCACGGGGTTGACCTTCATCGCGGAAAGGGTATACGGCCCTTCCTCCATCCGCAGCCGGCATCCCGTCGCGTTTGCCGCGCCCCGGGCGCAACGCTTCACCCGCCGGACCGCATCGAGCATCTCCGCATCGGTCTCCCCCCGGACGTAGAAGTACGCCTGGGCGCGCTCCGGTACGATGTTGGGAGCCTTCCCCCCTTCCGTGACGATCCCGTGAATCCGGACGGTGTCCGGAAGATGCTGCCGCAGCGCCGCGATCCCCTGGAAAAGGAGGAGCACCCCGTCGAGCGCGTTCACGCCGTGCTCCGGGTAGGCCGCCGCGTGCGACGCCTTCCCCAGAAAGGTGAACCGGATCTTGTGGAGAGCCAGGCACCCCTTGCCCACGTGGCGCTGGGAAGAGGCGTGGACCATCATCGCCGCGTCGATTCCCGCAAAAACCTTCTCCTCGACCATCCGGGCCTTCCCGAACCCCGTCTCCTCGGCGGGGGTCCCCAGGGCGATGATCTTCCCCGCGCGGAAAACGCCGGCCCCGAAGCGGGCCACCGCCGCGGCCGCGCAGGCGGAGGCGACACCGTTCAGGTTGTGCCCGCAGGCGTGCCCAAGCTCTGGCAGTGCGTCCATCTCGCACAAAAGCGCCACCGCCGGCTTCCCCCTGCCGAAGGAAAACTCCGCCCGGAATGCGGTGTCCATCCCCGCAATCCCGTGTTCGACCCGGAACCCGCGATCCGCAAGAAACGTGGAGAGGATTTCGGAAGTTCGCGTCTCGCGGAGCGGAAGTTCGGCGAACCCGGTGATCTCCCGAAGGATCCTTTCCGCCTCGGGCCGAAGCGTTCCGGCGATACGAAGGAGTTTTGCTCTGTTCCGGTCCATTATTCTGTCGTGGCGGGGAGGCAAGGTGCTATCTTAGCATATTCATGGTACGGCTTTTTCGCCCGGAGACCGGCCAAAAGAACGCAACAGGCGGGGAAATGACACGCTGGAAATCGATCACCGTGGAGACGCGACGGGAGGCGGTGGACGCTCTCTCGCACTTCTTCACGGAACACGGTGCGCTGGGGATGGCGTACGACGAGCAGCTGTTCGGCCCGGACGGGGATCCGGCGGACCCCCTCCCTCCCCCCGACGAGGTGACCCGCCTCACCGCATACTTTCCCTGGGAGACGGATCTGCACTCCGTGAAGAGGGAATTCCTAGACTTCCTTCCCGTGCTGGCCGAGTCCTTCGGCATGGAGCCGGGCGCCTTCATCTCGGCGTCGGAGATCACGGACTTCGGCTGGGCGGAAAAGTGGAAGGAGCACTTCAAGCCGGTGCGGATCGGGAAGCGGATCACCGTGAAGCCGTCGTGGGAGCCGTACTCGCCCGCGCCCGAGGAGGTCGTCCTGACCATCGACCCCGGCCAGGCATTCGGCACCGGGACGCACGAGACGACGCAGATGTGTCTCCGGTTCCTGGAGGAGGCCTTCGACGCAACGCCTGTGCCCCGCCGGGTGCTGGACATCGGAACCGGGACGGGGATCCTCGGTATCGCCGCGGCCCGCCTGGGCGCGTCGTTTACGCTCGGGATCGACGTCGACCCTAAGGGAGTGGAAGTCGCCGGCGAAAACGCCCGGAACAACGGCGTGGAGGACCGGTTCCACACCGCCACGACCCCGCTGTCGTGCGTGGAGGGAAGGTACGACCTCATCCTGGCGAACGTTCTCGCGGAGATCCTCTCCGACCTCAAGCAGGAGATCACCGCCCGGCTGGCGCCCGGTGGGAAACTGGTCCTCTCCGGGATTCTTTCGGAGAAGAGCGACTCGGTGGCAAAGGAGTATGAAGCCATCGGATGCCGGCTTGTGGGGAAACAGGAGGAGGGCCAGTGGGCCGCCCTCCTCTTCCGGCGAAAAAAGGAAACCGCATAGGATGCCCACGTTTTTCGTCAACCGCGCGAAGGTCCAGGGGGACATGGCCGTTCTCTCCGGCACGGAGGCGGGGCATATGCTCCGGTCGCTCCGCCTGGCCCCTGGCGACTCGTTCTTCGCCTTCGACGAGGAGGGGAAGAGGTACCGGATGCGGATCCTCGAGGCGACGTCGCGGTCGCTCCGCGCCGAAGTGCTCGAATCGTGGCCGCCGGAACCTCCCCCGGAGGTCGCCGTCACCCTTCTCGTCGGGCTGCCCAAGGCCGACAAGATGGACTTCATCCTTGAAAAGGCGACCGAACTCGGCTGCTTTCGGGTGGCACCGTTCCGGTCGTCCCGGACGATTCCCCGGCTCGACGCGCAGGATGCGCGCAGGAGACTCGCGCGCTGGGAGCGGGTGGTGCTCGCCGCCGCCAAGCAGTGCGGCTCCTCCCGGGTGCCGGAGATCCCGGGACTTCTCTCCTATCACGATGCGCTGGCTTTCGGAGCCGCGGCGGACGGACGAATCGTCTTCTACGAGGGAGAGGGGCGGTTCGGGCTGAAGAACATCTTGTCCGACATGGGGGAGGCGAAACGTGTGGCGCTTCTCATCGGTCCCGAGGGGGGATTCTCGGAAGACGAAGTACAGGAGGCGGAGCGGGCGGGGTTTGTCCGCGCGGGGCTGGGACAAAGGATCCTGCGGGTGGAGACGGCCGCCATCGCCGCGGTGAGCATGGTAATGTATCATTTCGGGAAGCTATGACGGGCTTGCTGACGATGAGGGAAGAACACCATTACGCGGGGTTCTGGATCCGCCTGGTCGCGCGCGTCATCGACCTCATCCTTCTCCTCGCCGCGTTCAACCTTTTCATCCTGGGGGACCGGGTGGGGGCGGACGCGGGCCTGTGGGCCCCGACCGGACTCGACAACGGGATCGGGTTCGACCAGCTCTCGGTGGAGAACCTGGCTCGAGGCACCTTCTTCCTTCTCTTCCCGGTCTTCTACTACGTATACCTCCACGGCGCCTACGGCCAGACCTTCGGCAAAATGGCCCTCCGGATCAAGGTGCTCAATGAGGACGGGTCTTCCCTCGACTACCGCAAGGCGTTCCTGCGTTGGCTCGGATATTTCCTGTGCGACCTGACCCTCAACATCGGTTACGTATGGGCCGCCTTCGACCCTCGCAAGCAGGGTCTGCACGACAAGGTGTGCAGGACGATCGTCGTCCACGAGAACCCGGCGACCGGCGCTTGACAGGGTCTGGCCGGTATCATTACAATTGTTCGTTCCCGAACGTGGCCCTTTAGCTCAGATGGTAGAGCAGAGGACTGAAAATCCTCGTGTCCGCAGTTCAATTCTGCGAGGGGCCACCATGGTACATCAAGGACTTGGCCGATGCCGGCCAAGTCCTTTTTTTCTTCCACCGGTGCCCCATCATTCCCTTGTTCCGGATCGTTTCAAAAAAATCCCGCCAGGTTACCCCTCCTTCACGAGCTCGATGTCGATGGTGATTTCCACCTCATTGCCCACGACTACCCCTCCGGCTTCGATCGCCTTGTTCCACGTGAGTCCGAAATCCTTCCGGTTGATCGTCGTGGACGCCGTTCCCCCGACGCGCATCTTTCCCTGGAGGTCCTTGACGGGAGGAGTCGGCCCCTCGACGTCGAGCACCACCTCCCTGGTCACACCGCGGATCGTCAGGTCTCCCGTTACCTTGAGCTTTCCCTCGCCGGCCCTTTCCACCTTTTTCGATTGGAACATAAGGGTGGGGTACTTCTCCGCATCCAGAAAATCCGGGCTTTTCAAATGCATGTCGCGTTTGTCCACGCGGGTGTTGATGGAGTTCGCGTCGACCGTGATCTCCGCCGAAGACCGGGAGATGTCGTCCCCGTCGTAGGTGATTTTTCCCGATACCTTCTCAAAGTCACCGCGCACGTTGGAAACCATCATGTGGCGCACCTTGAAATGGACCGCCGTGTGTGCGGAATCCAGTTCCCACGTCCCTGCCGGGACCGCCGCGGGAAGCATCAACAACAGCGCGACAACGCTCATGTGACAAAACCGCCGCATCACTCTCCTCCTCATCCGGGAGCGAATCGGGTCCCCGGGTTCTTCGGTACGATTCGCCGGAACCGTCGCTCCTTCTGGTTTTCTAAGGATCAGGCCTCGGAAGACGGGACTTTCTTCCGGGACTGTTTGACCCTGCTTCGTTGATGCTTAAACTCCAGCCTGCGTTCCCTTGATATTCTCGTGGGCCGGGTTTCCCGGCGGAACCTGGCGGGCTCGGCAGCCTTGCGGATCAACCCGGCCAGGCGTTCCCTGGCATCCTCCCGGTTGCGCTCCCGGGTCCGAAACCGGCGGGCTTCGATGATCAGGACGCCTTCGCCGGTCATTCGCCTTCCCGCCAACCGGACCAGACGTTCGCGAACCGCATCGGGAAGTGACGGGGAATGGCGGACGTCGAACCGAAGCTGGACCGCCGTAGCCACCTTGTTGACGTTCTGCCCGCCGGGGCCCGAGGAGCGGATGAATCTCTCCCCTAACTCGCCTTCCGGGAGGAGGATTGTCTCCGTAATGCGAATCATATTGGCATGGTAACGTTTCACGCGCCCGGCGGGAAGCGAAAGGCCGTGGAATGGCACCCTCTGAGGGGTGTAGTAGGCAGAAAAAAATCTAAAATAGCAAATATATTTCCCATGTTATTCTCCCTGTTCCCCACAAGGAAGTCGCACATCCTCAAGTAACCTATTTATTTTATGATGATTTATACCGTTTTTTCATCTGGCATCGATATTGCTAATGATTTTAGTGGGGAATGACCTGACCAGGAGGACATGAAGCGATGCAACGGGACGGTGAACGGGAACCTGGCGCCATGCAGCTGCTGTCCGCGGGCGAGGTAGCGAAAATGCTAAGCCTTTCCAGACTGCATGTCCAGACCCTCGCGGTAAGCCGGGAACTTCCCGGGGTCTGGCTGGAAAACACGCTCCTCTTCCATCTGCGCGACGTGGAGAATTACCAGCGGACGCACCGAAGGGAGAAGCTGGCCATCGCCTGACACCGGGGATTCCGTTCTTCCCCGGCGATGCGTCCGGCGGGCTTTCGCCTGCGAAGCCTGCGGGCCAAACGCTAGCGGGGCTATTTGTAATACCCCTGCTCCGCCGCTTTGCGAAACCACTTCATCGCCTCGCCGTCGTTCCGATCCACACCGAAACCGTTATGGTACATCACGCCCAGGCCGTGCTGCGCTTTTTCGTCCCCTTGCTCGGCGGCCTTTCGGTACCATTCCACCGCCTCGCCGTAATTTCTCGGGACCCCCTGCCCGTTTGCCTGCATCCGTCCGAGATTCACCTGCGCGGCCGGAACTCCCTGCTCCGCAGCCTTGCGGTACCACTTTGCCGCTTCCGCGTCGTTTTTCGGAACCCCTTCCCCTTTCCGATACATCTCGGCCAGTGTGTTCTGGGCCTCGGCCTCCCCCTTGTTGGCTCTTTCTACCAGTTCGGATACATCCGCCGATGGTGCCGCCGTGGGAAAGACCGAAATTCCGAGCACGATGACCAGACAAAACATGCCCGCGAGTGGCAAACCCCGTCCCGCAGCGGAAGCCGCCTTTACCTTTTCCATTTTTTCACTGCCTTCTCCAAGGTCTTTTTCAGATCGTCCAGGGCGGCCTCCGCCCCCGCCTGCAGATCCTCCCACGCCTCCCCGCCGGCTTTCCTCAACTCGTGAAGTTTCTGCCGTGCCGATTCCTGTTTGACGCGCAGCTCTTCGGCCTGTTCCTGGAATTTTCCCTTCGCCTCCGACCCGAGCTTGTCGGCCTTTCCGCGAAGCTTCTCCACCTCGTCGCCCCAATCATTGAGCTTCCGCTCCATCTTTCCGAGAACCTTTTCCCTCGTTCCCGCGCCGGGTTCTTCGTAGGCAACCACCCGGATGACGCCGATCGCCTCCCCTTTCTCCCCTGTGGTAACGGCGTCACTTACCGAAATCACCTTCCGGATTCCCTGGGAAACGACAAAATCGTTCACGGCCTGGTCCAGCTCAAGCAGCTCGTTGCGGGTGTGGAAAATCTTTAGCTGAGACGAAAACGTCTTCACTTTGATCATCGCTTTCGCTCCTTCCTCGCAATAGTTCTTCGGTATCTGTGTCGACTGTTGCCGGTAATTCTATTGTACGCCTTCCCCGCCGCGAGGGAAGCATTCCGCCTGCCATGTCCGGCACGTCCGGGCGCTTAAGGGGGACAACAACGGACGAAAATGTAAGGCCGGCTCGCGACAGATAACGGATGTGAACTTGTTTTGTAATCGGGAGTTCGGGCAACCCCCCGCATCCGTTACGGAAAACAGCCTTCCCTCCCCTGGCACGTTTCCTGTTTCCCTTCGTTTCCGCAGGAACTTCCGGTACGGAGGAATACGGGAGGAGGAGGGAAGTTGACGGGAAGATCGGCGTTACGGATGGTCCGCATCGCGACGATCCTATGCCTGTTTGCCACTCTTGGGCAGGCCGATGACAGGCCGGCCCCCACCCCGATTTTTTCGGGCGACGACGGCAGCAGGGCCTGGGTCGAGGTCTCCCGGTCCGGGAACAGGACGAAAGCGGTCCCGGTTCTCGAGATCTCCGGGAAAACCGTACGGAAGATGACCGCGGGCGACGATACGGAACGCGGGCTGCTTACTCCTCCCGCAAAGGACGGGGGGGGAGCGGTCAAAATGCGCACCGACATCGGGGATATCGTCGAACGGCACAAGTCCCTTGTGATCCGGGAAGGCCCCGAAGGGGTCTCCCTCGGAAATGCCTTGGATCTTATGGGGGAGATCCAGGAGGCGCTGAATACGGGCAGAGGAAACCAAGAAAAACGGGAGGGCATCTTCCGTGCCCTGATGCACGTCCCCGGCGAGAAGGAGCCGGTCGCCGGATCGGCCGATGCCGCCGCCAGGCAGGTTATGAACCTCCCCGAAGATTCCGGTCTCTCCTCCGGCAACTTCTGTCCCAGTCTCGTAAGCCGCTAAATCCCTGCTTTTCTCTGTTCATCAACGGTTGACGGCACGCATTGCCTCTTCCGTATACCGCATTCCGGCAGCGGCCCCCGGAGGAAACGCGGCGTCGACCTCCGCCAGCTCTTCCGGCGTGAGACCGATGCTTAGGCAACCCAGATTCTCCTCCAGCCGCTCCCGCTTTTTGGTCCCCGGGATCGGGATGAAATCCTCTCCCCGGGCGAGAACCCACGCGAGGGCGAACTGCGCCGGAGTGCACCCTTTCCGCGCCGCCATCTCCTCGACGCGCTGCAAGAGAGGTAAGTTCCCCGGCAGGTTCTCCTCCTGGAAACGGGGCGAGTTGTGCCGGTAATCCCCCCCGGCCAGGTCCTCCTTGCTCCGGATGCGGCCGGTGAAGAACCCCCTTCCCAAAGGACTGTACGCCACGAACCCGATGCCGAGTTCCCGGCAGGTGGGGATCACTTCCGCCTCATGGTCCCGTGTCCAGAAGGAGTACTCGCTTTGCAGGGCAGCGATGGCATGTACGGCCATCGCGCGTCGGATCGTCTGCGGCGCCGCCTCGGACAAGCCGAGAAACCTGACCTTCCCTTCCCGGACGAGGTCGGCCATGGCACCCACTGTTTCCTCAATGGGAACCTCGGGGTCCACCCGGTGCTGGTAGTACAGGTCGATGGCCTCGACACGCAGACGGCGCAGGCTTGCCTCGCAGGCGGACCGGACGTAGCCGGGCTTCCCGTTCACCCCCTGCCAGGATCCGTCGCTCCCCCGGAGGATGCCGAACTTGGTCGCGAGGAAAACCTTGTCGCGCCGGTCCCGGATCGCATTCCCTACGAGGTCCTCGTTGCGGCCGAGCCCGTAAACATCGCTGGTATCGAGGAAGTCCACGCCCAGGTCGATCGCCCGGTGTATGGTGGCGATGGCCTCCTTTTGGTCGGTCGGCCCGTAAAACTCCGACATCCCCATGCATCCCAGCCCGAGGGCGGACACCGTGAGTCCGCTCTTTCCCAATGCGCGCCTCTTCATTTCCTCTTCCCTCCCGTATCCCGCCCCGAGAATCGCCCGGGTGCACTAGCGTCCGTACTTCGCTTCGAATTCCTCATCGGACATCGTCAGGTACAGGATCCCCTCGATCAGCCCCGCCACCGCGGGAATGAACGTCCAGCAGAAGAGCACGTACAGGATCCCCCATCCTATCTGCCCGAGGTAGAACCGGTGGACCCCGAAACTGCCGAGGAGAATGGCGAAGATCGCGGCGGCGACCCGCCTGCCGATCTTTCCCGGACGCCTGAGGGACGGTTGTCTCACGCCGCAACCGGGACA
>Ga0224512_10004749_pt1 | contig 11370 bp, 9 predicted proteins | sample SF_May12_sed_USG_4_FD_169103 | JGI IMG/M metagenome (GOLD analysis project Ga0224512, IMG submission 169103) | Sediment microbial communities from San Francisco Bay, California, United States - SF_May12_sed_USGS_13 | ecosystem: Environmental > Aquatic > Marine > Sediment | place: USA: California... | reverse complement strand
ATTTTACTCGCACACGTTGACGAACTGTCGGAACAGCACAAATCCTGCCCCCGCTACCAAAAATTAGGAGCCTGGTCTTGTACCGGGCTTTTTTGTGCCCGGCATTTCGGCATTCAATGTCCGCTGATGCCGAAAACGGACATTCATATCTGGGTTTGATGACGCGCGCGAACCCCTTATGCAGGTTACCGCAGTCGAGAAAGTGCTCGAGGACCTCGGCCTCTACCGGCCGGTGGACCAGTCCGGCGGCATCAAGATCATCGCTGTGTCGTCGTGCACACTGCCAGATCTACTATATGGACGAAAAAATGAAGCGCATCGAAGAGAGCGCCCCCGAAGGCGACAGGATAATTATCGACATCTAGTCCGGGGCAGCCTTAGGCGAATCCGGTCGTTGGCTGGATCGATTGATCGAGGTCAACATTGAGAATACGAACGGCGTTGCCGCTCGGTCCTTCGGACCACACTGCGTGTGTTACGGACCTCGCCAGGGTAACAGGCTGCCAGCTTTCGCCTGTGCTTCTATTTTGCACCAGTATCGTTGCAGGAATTTCGGACGGGGATCCGTACTTGCCAACGGCCGCAGTTTTTCCCGCCAACGTAGAAGCCAGTCGTCGGCAATCAACCACGCGTCATCCGCAGCTGCTGCCAGCATGCGTTCCTGGGTCGATAAACGCTCCGCGAGATACTGCTCGCGGAGCGGCAATTCGGCGGATAACAAGGCGCGGTGAACGAATTCAAAACGCCACCAGAGACTCTCATCCGGAGTGCCTGTCGGCATACCGACGTCTCGTGCCTGCTGTACAGATACAGGGCGAAATACACTAAGACAGGGAGCGGCGGTGCCCGTCACCCAATGCTGCTGGACGATGGGCGTCAACTCACTCACGAGACTGCTAACGGTTTGACTGGCAGCGAGCCAGCCACCCGCGTGCATGCAAGGGGCCGACATCGCACCATTGTGGCGCGAAAAGCGGGGCAATCCATCTTCACTGCCATGATCGCGTAGGACGTCCATGGCGCTATGCACATCGTTCACATCTGCGGCGAGACATTGAACTCGGCCTCGCCGATTGCTGGCAGAAGCAATCCACGTGCGAATCTTATCGGAGCGTGAAGCCATCTCCTGCAGGCTGATGCTATTTGAAATCGCATAGACACCGTCGGTGATCTGTTTGCTTGCCACGTGACGCCCTGCCGCTTCGACCAACCAGGCTTCGCTGGCATCCGCGATCAGGAAGCTGTTGTGATAACTGAACCCGGCCTTTTCATAACTGCAACGACCACCCTGTCCGTGGTGTTCAATCAGCTCGCAAATAATGTCTTTAGCTGCTTCCGCGGTGTTACCGCGTTCAAGCCCGAGTCGCACCAGATCCATGCCCAACAAGCCGTCTTCTTCAAAAGACTCGTGCGCGAAGATCGCCTCATTACCGATGACAACGCCATGTTCGTTAATGCCGGTTTCCGCGCCCCACATCCAGAATGGGCGACACAACAGCGTGGCGTAAGTGTGCTCGACCTGCGGGATAACCGTCCACGTGCACTGCAGCTTCGCACCGGGTACGTGAGTTTGTTCCTGCACCCAGCTCAAGGCTTGCGCTTCGTTGGGATCACGATCACTGTTCTTGCCAAACAAGACACGACCGGGTTTGACCACGACAAAGGTGTCACACATGGATGTCGACCGTCTTTTTGCGGGTACAATGCGACATCATATCTCTGCTGCGTAGGCTCGGCTATGCCACTTCAGTTTCCTGATAAAACTTCTGCCGTAAAGAAAGAGATTCTCGCTCGCACACACCGTCACCTGTACCCGGGTCGAATCGAACGCATGCTTGACGGCGGCATTGATTTCGTCCCCGGTCATCGTGAAGGCTACCGTTACTGGGATACGGACGGGCGTGAACTCCTCGACCTGCACCTTAACGGCGGCACGTTCAGTCTCGGCCACCGAAACCCGGAGCTGTGCCGCATCCTGGCCGCTGGACTAGCGGACTGGGATATCGGCAATCATCACTTTGCTTCCGCACCGAAGGCGGATCTGGCCGAAGCCCTGGTCAACTCCGTACCGGGCGAGATGCAGTACGTTGTATTGACAAGCAGCGGCAGTGAAGCCGTTGATGTCGCCATCAAGTCTGCACGCTGGGCTACCGGTCGCAAGCGAATTGTCGCATTGGATTCCGGTTTCCACGGTCGAACCGGGCTTTCCGGCGCCGCCGGCGATGATGAAGCCGCGCGCTATTTCCTGAGTGACAAACCCGGCGAGTTCATCAAAGTCCCGTTCAACGATCTTGATGCCATGCGCAACGCACTGAGCGGAGGCGACGTCGCGGCAGTGTTGATGGAAACGATTCCTGCGACGTCCGGTTTTCCGTTACCGGATGACGGTTACTTGTCCGAGGTGAAAACACTGTGTGAAGAATTCGAAACCCTGTATGTAGCTGACGAAGTACAGACTGGCCTGGGTAGAACGGGTCGCCTGTGGGCCGTTGAACACTGGAGAGTGGCACCGGATATCCTCGTGACTGGCAAGGGCCTGTCGGGTGGCCTGTACCCGATTGCCGCAACCGTTCTCAGCGAGCCGGCAGGGCGTTGGCTGAAAGAGAATGCTTGGGGCCACGTTTCGACATTCGGCGGGTCCGACATTGGTTGCCTGGTTGCCTCGCGCGCCCTGCAAGTCTGCAACGATCCCGCGACCCTTGAGAACGTAAACGTCCAGGCAGATTATTTGCTGGCAGGACTGCAAGTACTTGCAGAACGCTTCCCCTTTCTCGAGGAAATTCGCCACAAGGGCATGGTCATGGGGCTGAAGTTCACGGACACGAGTACTGGCGTTGGCATGATGCGAGCTCTGTATGAAAACGGCATATGGGCGTTCGTCGCGGGCTTCGATCAATCGGTAATTCAATTCAAACCGGGCTTGTTGATTGACCGTGAATACTGTGACGAGGTGCTGCTGCGGGTGGAAAATGCCTGCGTCTGGTTTCTGCAGGCCATGAACGAGATTATGGGCGGCGGTAGTAATTTGCCGGATGACGCTCACTTGAGGACCATCGCCAACTTGGCGAGGCTGGCACTGCCCCATTGGGGACTCGATGACGCAGATCTTGATGTCATCAAGCATCGAGAGAACACCGTGTTTAAGGTCACCGCTGCAGACGGTCGGTGTTTTGTGCTGCGCGTACACCGTCGTGGCAACAACAGCGACGCGGCCGTACAATCGGAACTCGTCTGGATGGGTGCGTTACGAGACGCTGGAATCGCCGCTCCGGCGGTTGTACCGACAAGTAACGGCAACTTATTCGTGCACGTCGGGGAGGCGTCGGATTCTCGACAGTGCGATCTGCTCGAATGGCTTCCGGGTAATTTGTTTAATGATCTGGGCCGGGTTGAGAAAGGCATGCGGGTCGAGTTCTGTGATCGCTTTAAGCGGCTCGGCGCCCTCGCGGCGCGCGTGCACAATCAGTCGGAGAACTGGCAAAAACCGGCAGGATTCGAGCGGCGCTCCTGGGATGAAGGCGGCCTGCTGGGTGAGAGCCCCGTCATGGGCCGCTTCTGGGAGCACACGGCGATCACACCCAGTCAAAATCGGGAAATAATGAAAGCACGCCTGGTGCTGGGCGAGTTCCTGAAAAAATTTGGCAAGACGCCGGAGAACTATGGCTTGATTCACGCAGACTTTCTGCCGGAGAACATCCTGGTACACGACGGTGAGCTGAGCCTGATCGATTTCGACGACTGTGGCTTCGGCTGGTATTTGTTTGAGATGGCCACTTCATTATTTCCGCAAATCAACCAGCCCTTCTTCGACGACCTCGTGGCGTCCTACACCGAAGGCTACCGCAGCGAACGCGAAATGAGCGACGCCGACCTCGAAGCCTTTCCGGCATTTCTCCTGATCCGTGGCTTTACCTACCTGGGGTGGTTGCATACGCGCGGCGATAACATGAAACATGCTGATCGACTGGCCGAGGAGATCATCAATGGCCTGCTTCGATTCATTCCCGAATTGATGCAGGAATTGACGCCTTTCCAGCGTGTGATGGTTGGAGCGATGGCACGGCTGCGGACGATTGCAAGGGTATAATCTCGAACTGAGCTCTTTTTTTTCATTTCCTATCCTTGTTCGTATCTCAGGTTTGAGCGAGTATCTTGTCGGCAACCCGAAAAGCGTTTGCATAAATCGTCCAGGTATAAGGCACGCTACCGCCACTTGGCATGAAGCTGCCATCCGTTACATACAGATTCTCAGCGTCGTGGGCGCGGCAGTCGCGATCGAGTACCGATTAATCTGGATCGGAACCGAAGGATAGGAAATTACTACTTCAGACGAATCCGTTGCGTGACCGTCGGAACAGAGCAAATCACGCCCCCGCTACCAAAAATGAAAAGAGCCGGTCCCTTGTGGACCGGCTTTTTCATTTTCGGCACCGCAAGGGCAGGATCTGGTTCTGCGTAGGAAGCAGGTTCAGCCGAAGCCGCCCCGATGCGGAAGCATCGGCAGAGGCGGCAAGACCAACCGGAGCGCGAAGCGCGGAGGGCGAAATCCTGTCCCCGCTATCAGGAAATGGAAAACCCGGCCATGTGCCGGGTTTCTTGTGGCCGCCGCCAACTTATTCGATGTCCGTTTTTCGCCCGAAAGCGGTCGTTCAGCTAATATTATCCTGCAGAGCTGCTTATGGCCCGATGAGAACGTCCGTTTACGATGGGGTAAAGCTGTTATAGTCCGCCCAGCTTGAAAGTACGTCTGATATTTATGTACACCATTTCGAAGTTCCTTCTTTAGCACCTCGTCCTGTTTTTCATAAGTAGTAGCAGCGCTTCCAGCGATATGGCCTTCACAAGAAGGCTCCCATTACTAATGAAATAATAGGATTATGACTATGTCTACTACCGGAACCGTTAAATGGTTTAATGATGCCAAAGGCTTTGGCTTTATCGAGCAAGAATCTGGCCCCGACGTGTTTGCCCATTTCAGCGCTATTACAGGCGAAGGACACAAATCGTTGGCTGAGGGTCAAAAAGTCGAGTTCACTCTTACTGAGGGCCAAAAAGGTCCCCAGGCAGAGAATATCGTAGCGATTTAATTAGCGCGATTTGGCCGGCAATGCAGTGATTGCTGGCCAGCCTCACACGTCTTGGGAGTTGAGGTATGAAGGGGCGGGGCCTATAGGTCTTGCCCTTTTTTTGTCGGCAGAGCATCAATGCGGTGACTGCTCTGCGTCATTCTTCTGCGGCTAGAAAATGCAGTGGGTCCCTAAGGTTTTGAAGCGTCCGATAGTAAAAGACTCGGTTGGGGCGTTTGGTCGTAAACCTGAGTTTCCTCAAAAATTCGAGTTCCTCTTTAGATAGCTCGTTACTGAGAACGGCATCCTTCAGGAAATCGGTAAGCCCCGGCTCATCCCCGCGTCGACTGTCATAGTCTTGTTCAACAAATGCGAACTTCTTCGGTTCGCCAGGGGCGAGCCTTTCGTTCAGCGTAAATTCCATATCGAAGGTCGAGAGGTCGATGTCCCAGCGAGCAATCAGCGGGTCCAGAAAAGAAATGCAGTCTTCGTTTGAAATATGGAAGATATCTGTATCGAGGAATTCCAGAATAATGACGCGCATTTGCTCGTGGCTTTTGTCACCGAGCTGAGCGACCTCGTGGAGCCACGCTTGATTGTCCAACTCCGATCGCGCGACCTGGCTGACGATGTCCAGGAGCTTCTGCGTTACGAGCTGTTCGAGTTCACCAAATGGTTGCCTCTCGAATATCGAGCGAACGTCCTTCTGTCTGGCGGCTATGCACTTGCGCAGGATCAGTTTGCGAGTTTCCTTTAGCAGGGCGCCTCGGGGTTCCTCGTAATTGCGCTTCAGCGCATCCATGCGCTGTGCGAGTGCCAATTTTGCCAGCTCGCCGTTCGAGAGCTTCAGAGCCTTATCAAGTTTCTCGTAGATGTCTGTTCGATCCGGCGCCGGCGGCAACTTTTTTCGGTTCAATAGTTGCGATATATAGGATTCAGTCACTTCAGCGGCTGCCGCCAGATCCTTCTGCTCGAGCCCCAGTGCCTCAAGTCGCGTCTTAATGACCGAACAAACGTCCATTTGTAGTCTCTCGTGATTGACTTAGTTAGTTAACCATAGAAATAATGTCAGATAATAATTGACTATTCAAGTTAATTAACCGACTATGGTTAAGCGAATGACACGATTCAAGGATGAAACTACTTTTCACAATATAGCGGCGACGCCAAAAGCCGTCTAAATCCATTGGGTGTTTCTGCAGCAGACGAATGTTCTCGTCTGTCGTTTCCTCGCGCGGCGAAAAAGGCTTTCCGGACGAAGGAATGATAATCCGTGCAGGTTATCGACGATTACCTGGCTGCACACATCAACAAAGGGCAATACACACATGCGAATGCAAAACGGTAACGGCCACAGAGGCGGCTCTTCGGGCCGTGGTGCCAATCCAGGCTCCGAGCTCGAGCAACTCATCGGTGAGGGCCAGGAACGGCTCAAGCTAATGATGCCGGACGGCGGCTCGCGCACAGTCATCATGCTCGCAGTGTTCGCGGCGCTTCTTGTTGGAGCGTGGACCGCGTACTACACGGTTCCGAGCGATTCCGTCGCGGTTGTACAACGATTCGGCAAGTACCTGAAAGAGGTACAGCCCGGCCTGCATTTCAAGTTTCCCCTGGGCATTGATCTCGCGACAATTGTTCCGGTCAAGCGGCAATTAAAGCAGGAGTTCGGTTTTACAACGCCGGGTGCAACGGACCCTTACCAAAGTCCGGTCGATGGCAGACGGGAAACGGAAATGGTGACCGGTGATCTAAATGCGGCACTGGTGGAGTGGGTCGTTCAATACCGCATTGCGGACCCGGCAAAGTTTCTGTTTGAAGTCAGGGAGCCGAGGGCGACCCTGCGATACGTGTCCGAGTCGGTTATGCGGGAAGTCGTCGGCGATCGCACCGTAGATGAGGTGATCACGATTGGACGCCAGGAAATCGAATCGGAGGCCCTGACGAAGATGCAGGCGCTATCGACCAAGTATGCGATGGGAATCAGCATCGATCAGGTGCAGTTAAAAAATATCAATCCTCCGCAACCGGTGCAGGAGTCATTCAACGAAGTGAACCAGGCGCAACAAGAGAAAGAAAAACTAATTAACGAAGCCCGCCGCGACTACAACAAGGTGATTCCCCTGGCCGAAGGCGAGAAAGACCAACGAATACGCGAAGCCGACGGCTACCGACTCAAACGAATCAACGAAGCCGAAGGCGATGTCGCCCGATTCAGCGCATTGCTGACTGAATACTCGAAGGCCCCGGAAGTCACGCGCCGCCGCATCTACGTCGAGACCTTGCAGGCTGTATTGCCGGGCATCCGCTCAAAGATAATCGTCGATGATCAGACACATAACATCTTGCCGCTGATGAATATCGACGCTGCAAACGGTGAACGGCCATGAACAAACTCGCCCCTCTGCTGGTAATACTGGCCGCTGCCGCCTTCGTCCTGACCAGTTCTATTTACACGGTCAGCGAAGTCGAGCAGATGATCATCACCCAGTTCGGCAAGCCGGTCGGTGAGCCTGTGACGACAGCGGGTCTGAAAATCAAGATACCCTTCATCCAGCAGGTCAACCCGATCGAAAAACGGGTACTGGAGTGGGACGGCAATCCCTCTGACATGCCAACCAAGGACAAGCTCTACATATCTGTCGATTTGTTCGCCCGTTGGCGGATTACTGATCCCCTGCAATACTTTCTGAGAATTCGCGACGAACGCAGCGCGCAGTCCCGTCTCGACGATATATTGGGCAGCGAGACTCGCAATGCCGTTGCCAAACACGAACTCATCGAAATCATTCGCACTACCAGGGATCGCGTGCCATTACGAGACACGCTCTTGACGGATGCGGAACGCGATCTCAACATGGGGACGCTAGTGCCAATCCAGAAGGGGCGCAAGCTGGTCGAGCAGGAAATTTTTGCCGCAGCAGCGGAAAAGGTTCAGGTATTCGGTATCGAACTGCTCGACATCCGCTTCAAACGAATAAATTACAACCAGAGCGTTCGCCCGAAGATTTATGATCGAATGATCAGCGAACGGCGGCAGATCGCTGAGCGGTTTCTATCCGAAGGCAACGGTGAAGCGGCAAGAATTCGCGGTAACCGTGTTCGTGATCTGAATAAAATTCAGTCCGAGGCGTACCGCGAGGTTGAGGAGATCCGCGGCCTGGCCGACGCGAAAGCAACCGAAATCTACGCGAGGGCGTACAACCAAAATGCTGAAGCAGTAGCTTTCTACGAATTCACTCGGACGATGGACTCCTACAAGTTCATCATCGCCGAAAACACGACGCTCGTCCTGTCAACCGACAGCGAGTTGTTCAAATTCTTAAAGGGCATGGATCCCGACATTGGAGACAATCAGTGAATACGAAACGCTCGAAATTCGGCGGATTCGAATACGCATTGATTTGTCCGGCGGTACTCGTCTATGACTAATGACGAACGACTTGCGTTGGTCGACTCAATTCCCGTAATTCGCAAACGCACCGCCACTGCAATTATCTATTGCGAAGCTAACTTTGGTGCGATCGATGGTAAAACCGCGAACGGGCTCGTTCGGCACTCCGAGCGATACGAAATTCTATCGGTCATTGATAGCGAAAAGGCGGGTCTCGATGCGGGCATGGTGCTTGACGGGAAACTGAACGCGATTCCGATTTGCCGCGATCTCGCGGAATCTCTGGAGAAAGCGGACACCTTACCCGATTACTTTATTTTCGGTATGGCGCCGTCCAGCGGCATGCTTTCCTTGCATGAGCGGGGCGTGGTGCTTGAGGCCATTAGCCACGGGATGAACATCGTCAACGGCTTGCACGAATTTCTGAACGACGATCCCGTATTCAAAGCAGCATGCGCGATGAGTAATGTCGAGATCCTTGACGTGCGCAGACCAGCCGACAAGAAAGACCTGCATGTTTTCACGGGCGATATCGAGCGGGTAACGTGTCCGGTCATCGCTGTGCTTGGGACCGACTGCGCGATCGGTAAGCGCACGACCGCGACGGTCCTTACACGGGCGCTCAACGAGCGCGGCGTTAAAACTGTAATGATTGGAACGGGCCAGACGGGACTAATCCAGGGTGCCCGATATGGCGTCCCGATCGATGCAATTCCGTCGCAGTTTTGTGCCGGCGAACTTGAAGCCATGATCATCAAGGCTTTCAAGGTCGAAAAGCCCGATGTGATTATTATCGAAGGGCAGGGCGCACTGAGCCACCCGGCCTTTTCGTCATCGTCATTTATTCTTCGTGGCGCTTGTCCCGACGGTGTCATATTGCAGCATGCGCCGGGGCGAAAATATCGCTGTGATTTCCCGGAGATGAAAATGCCAACACCGGCTACAGAGATAAATCTGATCGAAACGTTCGCCAAAACCAAGGTAATTGGTGTGACCATAAACCATGAGAATATGAGCGACCCCGAAGTCAGCTCGGCGATCCTGCGCTATGAGAGCGAGCTCGGCATCCCGACAACCGACGCGCTTAGCCGTTCTCCCAAGCGGCTGGTGGAAATGGTTCTTGGCGCCTTCCCGAAATTCGCGGAGAAGCTGCCTGCAGCGGCATGATGTTGGCACCACGCCTGGAGATAGACCTGGGCAAGATTCAGCACAATGCCCGCACGCTCGTCGATCGACTGGCTAAGACTGATATTTCGGTGACCGGCGTGACCAAGGCGACACTCGGTTCACCTGAGATTGCTCATGCAATGCTGCTGGCCGGTGTGAGTGGTTTGGGTGACTCACGCATTGAGAACATAGAAGCAATGCGCAGTTCGAACGTGTCCGCGCGGATGTCCCTGATTCGTTCGCCAATGCTCAGCCAGGCGAAGCGAGTGGTGATAAGCGCCGATGTTAGCTTTAACACCGAGCTTGAGGTCATCAGACGGCTATCGCTCGAAGCGGGTGAATTGGAACGAACGCATGCTGTCGTTCTCATGGTCGAGCTCGGCGATCTGCGCGAAGGAATTATGCCCGGCGATCTAATGGCTGCTGTGTCCGAGACGCTTAATTTGCCAAATATCGTTCTTAAAGGCCTCGGTACCAACCTGGCCTGTCGAAGCGGGGCGTCGCCTGATGACACGAACATGGCGGAGTTGTCCAGGCTCGCGGCATTGACCGAAACGACGTTTGGTATTTCGATAGAGATCGTGTCTGGTGGGAATTCGGCCAATCTGGAATGGGTGTTCGGCAGTGAGCACACCGGGCGAGTCAACAATCTTCGTCTCGGGGAATCGATTCTGCTGGGTCGCGAAACACTGCATAGGAACGCCATAGATGGATTGCACACCGACGCGATTACGCTGGTCGCCGAAGTAGTCGAGTCCAAGTTTAAACCGACACAGCCCACCGGTGAGCTGGCCCAAAATGCGTTCGGAGAATGCCCGGAGTTAGTAGATCGCGGCACTGTCGCGCAGGCTATCCTGGCAATAGGTGTACAGGATGTCGACTTCGGCGGCCTGCAACCTCCGAAAGGAATCGAAATACTCGGGGGCAGCGGCGACCACCTTGTTCTGACGTCAGCCGCCGGCAAGCTCCCCGTCGGTGCAGAGATGACGTTCCAACTGGATTACAGCGCATTGCTTCGAGCGATGACGTCGCCATTTGTAGGAAAGTCTTATCAACCTGCGTCTAATGTAACCAACCTGCGCCGAATAGCTTAATCGGCTGAACCGGCATGCGTAGACAAATCCCCTATTCAGGAAGATCATATGACCACTAAATTGCACATTGGCAATATGCCGCCGACATCGACAAACGATGGTATTGAAGGTCTGTTTCGGCCGTTCGGACTGGTTTCCTCTGTTGTCTTCTCAAAAGATCCGGTGACTGGGCTTAACACAGGTTGTGGAACTGTCGAGATGGACCGCGATGCAGACGCCCAATCGGCAATTAACCGACTCAACTTTAGCCAATACGGCGGACGTGTCATCGCGGTGAGCAGAGTGCGCAACGGTATTGGGAATTACGAATGATCCCAAGCGGATGTCACGCTTAAAAAATATTCAGGATTCATTTCAAACGAGCGCGCCTCCGAACTGTAGGGACAGCACATATCACGCCCCCGCTACCAGGAAACCGAGAACCCGGCCATATGCCGCGTTTTTCTTGCCTGCCTGCCCCTCAATCCATGTCCGCTTTACCCCTGAAAGCAGACATTCGGCTACTATTGGTGTGAACGGCTGCTGATGACCCTATGTATGGACTCCTCCAACCTAATTTCTTAGGTTGGAAGGTCGACCAAAACCAAAATGGAGTCCATACATGTCCTATTCAACTACAGTTGGCGTCGACCTTGCAAAGAACGTCATCCAG
>Ga0224512_10004748_pt1 | contig 11371 bp, 10 predicted proteins | sample SF_May12_sed_USG_4_FD_169103 | JGI IMG/M metagenome (GOLD analysis project Ga0224512, IMG submission 169103) | Sediment microbial communities from San Francisco Bay, California, United States - SF_May12_sed_USGS_13 | ecosystem: Environmental > Aquatic > Marine > Sediment | place: USA... | reverse complement strand
CGAGTGCTCCGCACCCCGCTCGATCCCGAGATCGCCTTCTCGGACGATCCGCTTCGCATGCTGCGGCTCTTCCGTTTCCAGGCGAAGCTCGACTTCGAACCGGACGGAGCTGCCACCGATGCAGTCGCGCGGATGGCGGACCGCCTCGAGATCGTCTCGGCCGAGCGGATTCGGGACGAATTCTCGAAGCTGTTGGTCGCCGATGACCCGGGACCGGCGCTGTGGGGCCTGGTCGACACGGGCCTGATCGACCACTTCCTCCCCGAGCTGCGGGCGCTCGCGATGGAACAGGACCCGGTTCATCACCACAAGGACGTGCTGGCGCACACCATCGCCGTGACGCAGAAGGCCTCCCCGCGCCTTCGACTGCGGCTCGCCGCGCTGTTGCACGACATCGGGAAGCCCGACACCCGGCAGTTCGCGCCGGGCGGGGTCACGTTCCATCATCACGAAGTGGTCGGGGCTCGGATGGCACGTGATCGCCTGCGTGCGCTTCGGTATCCGAGGGACCTGACGAGAGACGTGAAGCAGCTCGTCTTCCTCCATCTGCGTCCTCACACCCTCAAGATGGGCTGGACCGATTCGGCGGTACGCCGGTATGTGCGGGACGCCGGCCACCTGCTGGAGGATCTCAATGAGCTGGTGCGATGCGACGTGACGACTGCCAACGAGCGTCGCGCCAGGTCGATCCAGCAACGCCTCGACGAGCTCGAGGAGCGGATCGCCGTGCTCCGCGAGCAAGAGCAGATCGAGGCGCTCAGGGCACCCATCGACGGCAACGACGTGATCGGGTATCTCGGGATCCAGCCGGGCCCGCCGGTCGGTCAGATCATGAAGATCCTGCTCGAGCGTCGGATCGACGATGGCCCCTACTCGACGACCGAGGCGTTTTCCATGGTGAGGGAGTGGGCGATCGACCAGGGTTTTCTAGATCCCGGACCGCCTCCGGTGGTGGAGGAGGAGTGAGACGGCTTCTGGTGTTCGCGCTGGTCCTGGCCGCGTGCACCTCACAGGGTCTCGTCCAGGACGCCGGGCCCGAGACGACGGCAGCGGCCGTCACGACGACGGCCGAAGGTGCGGCGGAGATCGAAGGTGTGTCCGGGTCGGCCGGTATCGGCGACCGGCTGTACCCCGAACTGGGGAACGGTGGGTACGACGTGGTGCGGTACCGCTTCGATCTCGACGTCGATCCGGAGTGGTCGGTCCAGGCCACCGCCGACATCGATCTGGTACCCCTCATCGATCTCTCCTCGTTCAACCTCGATCTCGCGGGGCTCACGGTCGATGAGGTCAGGATCTCGGGTTTCGATGCTGTGCGTTTCGAACACGTGGGGCGCGAGCTCGTGGTCGAACTCGGTGCCACGGCGTCTGCAGGCGAACCCATCGACGTGTTCGTCCGCTACTCGGGGAGGCCCGAGTCTGTGCCCGCCGGTGCCGTCCCCTTCCGGCCGGGATGGCAACGCGGCGAGGAGGTCGGCTACCTGTTCTCACAGCCCGACGGGGCACAGTCGCTGTTCCCGGTCAACGACCATCCGCAGGATCGGGCCGATGTCGAGTTGACGGTGAGGACACCTGCAGGCATCGAGGCGATCTCGGGCGGGCAGGTGGTGTCCGAAGCGTCGACGGGGTCGACGGTCGTCTGGGAGATGAGTGACATCGCGCCCTACCTCATCCCGTTGGGTATCGGCGAGTTCACGCTGGTGTCCGATCGGGAGGTCGATGGCGTTCGCTATGACGTGTGGGTCTCCGATGGGCTGGTGGAGGCGTCCGCGATCGATGTGTTCGACGTCCAGCCGGAGATCGTGGCGTTCTTCGAGGACCGGTTCGGGCCGTACCCGTTCGACCGGGCCGGGGCGTTGATCGTCGACGACCTGCTCGGGGCGGCACTCGAGACCCAGACGATCCCCACCTACACGGCGAGGTCGATGCAGTGGGGCGAGGTCGTGATCGCCCACGAGCTCGCTCACCAGTGGTTTGGCGATTCGATCGCGTTGGAGCAGTGGGACGACATCTGGCTGAACGAGGGCCTGGCGACGTTCGCCCACTGGATCTGGCTGGAGGAGAGCCGCGGCGGACAGCGCTACGACTCGGAGGTGGAGAACGCCTACCGGATGCTGAGCGGACTCGAACTGATCGACAACGGTGTCGAGCCCTTCGCAGCGCTGGATCGGGTACGGGACGCGTTCCCGCCACCCGACGACCCCCGCGCCGCCGACCTGTTCAACCGCTCGGTGTACGAGCGCGGTGGCCTGACGTTCGTGGCACTCCGGGATGCGGTCGGCGACCAGGCGCTCTTCGAGTTGCTGCGCACGTACACGGCCAGATACGCCGGAGCGACGATCACGACCGAGGAGTTCCTGGCCCTGGTCGGCGAGATGCTCGGCGCCGACGGTCGGAGCCTGGTCGAGTCGTGGGTGCTCGACGTCGACATCCCGGCGATGCCCGAACGAGGCCTCAGCCCGCCCGAAGCCGGCTGATCGTCAGCGGCTGCTCTCGAGAACCCTGCGGATCTCCCTCATCTCGTCGAGGATGTCGCCCAGGCCGATGTCGCTGCTCAACGCGCCTGATCCACGAATGCGCCCTCTCAGATCCTCGTGCAGGTCTCTCCAGTCCTCGAGTCCGGCGAGCTTGCCTTCGTATCCGGTCGCGCTGACACCCTGCCCGGCGGTCTGGATCTGGATCGAGCCGATCCCGAGCGCCCGGTCGTACAGCGATCGCTGGAGACGGAAGTCGGTCACCATGTCGAGCGGGATGTTCTGTTGGGTTCGGGTGAGGATGCCTTTGCGGATCATGATCCGCCGGCGCTCGATCTCGTAAGCCAGGTTCTTGTGCCACAACACGATGATCGGGACGGTGATCAGCCACGTCGCCAGCGCAACTGCTCCGACGATTCCCCAGATCAGCAGTCCCAGGTCGTCGCGGTCGGATTCGTCGAGCGTGAGCACGAGGATGAGATGAAGTGCTCCGGCGGCGATCGCGGTGATCGCGGTGATGGTGGCCAGCACCAGATACTGCTTGGTGCGCCATCGGCGGTCAGGTCTGATGGTCCGGGTTGCATCGAACACGGGCTCCTCCTCGTCAGATCATCCGTCCCTGCGCGAAGCCCAGGACCTCGAGGCAGTGTGGACAGAAGTACATGAGCGTACGGCCCTGTCCGATCGGGACTCCCTTCGCCCGGGCGTAGACCTCGGGAAGGCGCTCGCTGCAGTGTGGACAGCGCGGAACGAGGTCGTTGCGTTCGACGACGGCGAACGGGGCGGTGGTGGCTTCGGTCATCGTTCTCTCCTCTCCATTCGACTCTCCGCCTGGGAGGCCGCCCCCGGAAGGGTCCAATGTCGGTAACCGAAGATCGAGACCTCCGATTCGCATATGCGCATATGCGCATATGCTTGCTCGACCGTATACTGCCCGGCGTGAGTTTCACTGTCGCCGTCATCGGTGCATCCGGCTATGCAGGAGGAGAGGTCGTTCGATTCGTCGACGACCATCCCGAGTTCGACCTGGTCCATCTCGGCGCCCACAGCAAACAGGGTGGGCTGCTGTCCGAGGTGCACCCCCAGCTCCGAGCCGGCGAGCGCCCGCTCGGATCGAACGACCTCGACGACGTCCCGGATGTCGACATCGCGTTCCTGGCGCTGCCGCACGGGTTGTCGTGGAAGATCGGTCATGAGCTCGCCGCCCGCGGGTCGAAGGTGGTCGATCTCGGCAGCGACTATCGCCTCGACAGCAACGATCGTTATCGCGACGCCTACGGCGCCGACCATCCGCTCGCGGACGAACTCGGCTCGTGGACCTACGGCCTTCCCGAGTTGTTCGACGTGACCGGCGCCGACCGGGTGGCGGCGCCCGGCTGCTACCCGACTGCGGTCCTGCTCGCTTCTGTGCCGCTCTATCGCGCCGGGGTCGTCGGCGACGGGGTGATCATCGCCGACTGCCTCTCGGGAGTCTCGGGAGCGGGACGCGGCGTCAAGGAGTCGCTCATGTACGGGGCGATCGGGGAGGGGGTCGCCGCCTACAAGGTCACCGAGCATCGCCACCGACCCGAGATCGAGATGGCGCTCGGTATGGGGAATCCCCATGAGCCGATCGTGGTCTTCACCCCCCACCTCGTCCCGATGCAGCGTGGAGAGCTCGCCACCGTCACGATGCCGCTCGCCACCGATCTCAGCACCTCCGAGGCTCGCGACACCCTCCGAGCCGCCTACGACGAGGAGGTGTTCGTCGAAGTGATCGACGGTCCTCCACAGACGAGATGGGCGGTCTCGTCCAACCGTGCCTTCGTGACGGCATTCGTCGATCACCACGCCGGTGTGGTCATCGCCCAGGCGGCGATCGACAACCTGGTCAAAGGCGCTGCCGGGCAGGCGGTCCAGAATGCCAACATCATGGTGGGTCTCGACGAGACGATGGGATTGCCTCTCTCAGGGTGGATGCCATGAGCGTCACCGCCGCTGCCGGATTCTCTGCCAACGGTCTGCACTGCGGGATCAAGCCGAACGGAGACCACGACCTGTCCACCGTCTTCGCGGCGTCGTCGGTCCCGACGGCGGCAGTCTTCACCACGTCGCTGACCGCGGCACCCCCGGTCCGTCTGAGCCAGAAGCGGGTGGCGGGTGGAAGGGCCCGTGCGGTCATCGCCAACTCCGGATCGGCGAACGCCGGCACGGGTGCTGCCGGCTACCGAGACGCCGAAGACATGTCGGTCGACCTGGCGCGCGCGCTCGGTTGCATGCCTCAAGAGGTGCTGGTGTGCTCGACCGGTCCCATCGGCGGTCGTCTACCGATCAACGACATCGCCCGGGCGGTTCCCGATCTCGTGGCGGGCGCCGGCTCGACTCCAGAGCACGGCACCCGCGCAGCGAGGGGCATCATGACGACGGATTCGGTTCCAAAGGAAGCAGTGGTGAGCCGCAACGGAGTGACACTCGGTGGGATGGCCAAAGGGGCAGGCATGATCCGACCGGACATGGCGACGATGCTGGCGTTCGTCACGACAGACGCCCTGGTGCCGGCCGCCGGCGCGCACAACACGGGGCCTCTCGGGGACATGCTGGTGCGGGCGACAGCCCGGACCTTTAACGCGCTCAACATCGACGGGTGTCAATCGACGAATGACACGGTGACTCTCATGGCGTCCGGTGAGAGCGGGGTCGTTCTCGACCCCCGCGAGCTCGAGTCCATGCTCATCGAAGTGTGTGAGGACCTGGCCCTCCAGATGGCGGCCGACGCCGAGGGAGCCTCCAAGGTCGTCACGATCATGGTCTTCGGCGCCGCGTCCGACGCCGACGCCAGGCAGGTCGGCATGGGTGTCGCCGACTCGTCGCTGGTCAGATCCTCGTTCTATGGCGCCGATCCGAACTGGGGGCGGGTGCTCGGTGCGCTCGGAGTGACCGGTGTCGCACTGGATGTCGACGACGTCGACATCGCCTACGAGGGCACCACCGTCGCCCGGGGCGGGGTCGGGGTCGGGGTCGACGAGGACCAGCTCTCCGCCCGTCTCAGGGGCGACTTCACGCTGGCGATCCGGATCGGGTCCGGTCCGGGCGCTGCGAGGATCATCACCACCGACCTCACCCCCGACTACGTCGTGTTCAACGGCGAGCGCAGCTGATGGCCACCGGTCACTCCGCACCCGATCCTGCGAAGTCGCGCATCGCAACAGGCATGGGGAAGGCCTCGATCCTGATGGAGGCACTCCCGTACATCCAGCGCTTCAGCGGCAAGGTGGTCGTCGTGAAGTACGGCGGCTCGATGATGACCGATCTCGAATTGAGCCACTCGTTCGCAGGAGACATCACACTGCTCTCGACGGTCGGCATCAAGACCGTGATCGTGCACGGTGGCGGTCCACAGATCTCCAAAGCCATGGAGTCCGAGGGCATCGAGCCGAGCTTCGTCGACGGGCTGCGAGTCACGGATCATCGGACGATGCGCGTCGTCCAGCGCATGCTGGTCGGCGAAGTTAACGCGGACATCGTCGCAATGCTCAGCAGCCATGGCGCCGAGGCGATCGGAGTATCGGGCACAGATGCCAGGCTGCTGCGGGCGGTACAGAAGGACCAACGGCTCGGGTACGTCGGAGAGGTGGCCGGTGTCAACACCTCCCTGATCGAATCCCTGCTCGACGACGGGCTGGTACCCGTCATCGCCCCGATCGCCATGGGCGACGACGGTCACACCTACAACGTCAACGCCGACACCGTTGCGGCGGCCATCGCGGGCGCATTGGGCGCCCACAAGCTCGTCTATCTCACCGATGTCGAGGGCGTCTACGAGGACGCCGACGACCCGAGCAGCCTCATCACCAGGATGGACCGCGACCGGCTCGGCGGGCTGCTCGAGACGATGAGCGGCGGCATGCTGCCGAAGCTCACCTCCGTCGCGGCCGCCCTCGACCAGGGAGTCCGTCGGGCTCACATCCTCGACGGCCGCGTCCAGCACGTGGTGCTGTTGGAGATGTTCACCCGGGAGGGTGTTGGAACGATGATGACCCAGCCAGGAGACGATCGACCTTGACCTCTGTGATGGATCGCGAGCATCAGGTGGTGATGCAGACCTACGGACGGACTCCGATCACGTTCGTCTCGGGAGATGGATCGTGGCTGACCGACGAGGCCGGCAAGCGGTATCTCGACTGTTTGACGGGTCTGGCCGTCGTCTCGGTCGGACACGCCAATCCTCGTGTCACAGCTGCGGTCACGGGACAGATGAACCGGCTCGTCCATGTGTCGAACCTGTACTACACCGAGCCGATGGTGGAACTCGCCGAGCACCTGACCCGGCTCTCCGGCCTGGATCGGGTCTTCTTCGCCAACTGCGGGGCGACCGCCAACGAGGCGGCGATCAAGCTCGCCAGGCGGTGGGGCCAGACGATGAAGGGCGAAGGCTGCTACGAGATCGTCACCCTCGACGACTCGTTCCACGGTCGATCGCTCGCCACACTCGCCGCGACCGGCCAGCCGAAGAAACAGGAGACCTTCCAACCACTGCCGAGCGGGTTCTCGCAGGTGCCTGCGAACGACATCGATGCGCTCGCCGCCAGGGTGGACGACGCAACCGCAGCGGTGATGATCGAGACCCTCCAGGGCGAGGGTGGGGTCGTGCCGCTCGACGTCGAGTACCTCGCTGCCGTGCGTCAGCTGTGCGACGATCGCGACCTCGCCCTGATCGTCGACGACGTCCAGGCCGGAATGGGCCGCACCGGGACCTGGTTCTCGTGGCAGCAGCTCGGCTTCGAGCCGGACATCGCCACGACCGCGAAGGCGCTCGCCAACGGGTTGCCGATCGGGGCCTGCATGGCGACGTCCGAGACGGCCAAGGCCTTTCAGCCGGGCGACCACGCCACGACCTTCGGGGGAGGGCCGGTGGTGTGTGCCGCCGCCAACGCGGTGATCGCGGAGATCACCGAGCGCGACCTGCTCACGAACTGCATCGAGCGTTCGGATCAGTTGCGCGGGGGCCTCGAGTCGATGGACGGGGTGCGGTCGGTGCGGGGCCGCGGTCTGCTGCTCGGCGCCGTGCTGGATGCCGACCGTGCGGGTGAGGTGGCGAAGACGGCATTGGGGCACGGGTTGATCGTCAACGCCGTCCGCCCCGACACGGTGCGGTTCGCCCCACCCCTCACCATCACCCCCGACGAGGTCGACACCGCTCTCGCCCGCTTCTCCGCCGCCCTGACCTGAACCCAGGGTTGCCCAACGGGATTGTTCCGGAACTCAGCGCAACGTTGGAGCGGATGCCTTTGTTTCGCGGTCCCTTCGCCTCGGCGTACCGAGCGCGTATGTTCGATCCTGCAAGGCCCGAGTGGCGATGAGCACGAGAGCTGGGTGCCTTCCCGGCTGAGAGTTCCGCAAGAGGAGCGGAAGATCGTTTGGACCTGAGTCCAGGTAATGCTGGCGCAGGGAGATCGTCTCAGTCGGGCCTTGCACCCTTTCCGCCCGGAGGTCCCGCATGCCCGCGACATTTCACGTTCTGCAAGAGGGCATGGCGGGCCCGAAGGTCCGATCGACCGTCAGCCTCGTGGTCGACGGCGATCACATCATCGTGGTCGATCCCGGCATGGCTCCCTCACAGTCGGCGATCCTGGATCCGCTGCGGTCTCACGGCTTCGATCCCGACCATGTCACCGATGTCGTCATCAGCCACCACCATCCAGACCACACCGTGAACATCGGCCTGTTCGGCGAGGCCCGTGTCCACGACTACTGGGCGACGTATCACCACGACACCTGGACCAGCCGCACCGCCGAAGGTTTCGAGGTGTCGCCATCCGTCGTCACGTGGCTGACACCCGGTCACACCCGCGAAGACATCACCACCATCGTGCGGACAGGCGACGAGGTCGTCGCGTTCACGCACCTGTGGTGGCGAGCCGATGGTCCAGAGGTCGATCCGAGGGGAACCGATCAAGCTCAGATCGAGGCGGGTCGCGCCAGAGTCATCGCCGAAGCCACGTTGATCGTCCCCGGCCACGGGTCGGCCTTTCGAATACCCGGCCACGGCTGACATCTGCAACCGTGCGCTGCGATCCGGAATAGTCCCGGTCGCGAACCCTGGGTTGAGCTAGACCGGTCGGATCCGTAGCTTGGCGGCGGTGGAGGACCGGATCGAGATCCCGACCAGTGAGCGCGATTCGTCTGCTACTGGGCAGCCCACTCGCCGCCTCCGAACCGTTTCGATGTTCGCGTTCGTCGTCGTAGCGATCATCGCACTGACCATGAGCGATGCCGAGAGGAACGGCATCGATCCGAACCCCGGTGGTGACGAGATCGCTCCGCCGCCCACCGTCGAAGGAGATGGCACCCGCCCTCCGCTGAATTCGCTGGCGCTTCCAGGGTCGGGTTCTGTCACAGCGATCCTCGAACTGGAGGGGGAGTTGGTGGCGATCGCCGCCGGGGACTTCTGGGGTAGTTCGATCTGGAGGCTTGACGAGACCTCCGGAATCTGGGAGAGCGCCGGCGGCGTCGCAGGAGTCAGGATCGTCGATGCGGTCGTGCACCCGGACGGGCTCGCCGCCGTCGGAGTCGGAACATTCGATCGCAGCCCGGTGCTCCTCATCGGGCCTGCGACTGATCTCCGGCAGATCTCGCTCGAGTTCGTGACCGGAGAGATCCCGTACGAGATCGACATCGTGGCAGGGTCGCTGTTCGTCTCCGCGCGGTTCCAGGCCGGCTCGGGTGGCCCTCCGTCGAACATCTACCTGATCGAAGGAGAGCAACGACCTCGACCCGTCGACTTCGTCCGGAACGATGCGGTCGTCGAGGATGTCGTTGCGCGCGAAGGTGAAGTGTTTGCCGTCGGGAGCGAGGCGGGAAGACCCGCCATGTGGCGCGTGGGAGCAGGTGGTGGTCTGACGGCGATCGATCTCGATCTCGGCGTCGAGTCAGGACGGATCGCGGCCGCCGGTCACGTGTCGGGGGCAATCGTTGGGCTGGTGATCGGAGGGACCGGCACCGAACTCGCGTCGACGTCCGTCTACCGGCTCGAACCCCCGGTCGAGCTGCTCGACGAACCGATCCCGGGCACCTGGGATCGCCTCGTCATCGACGGTGACCACGCGCTCGCGCTCCCCGATCAGCCTCTGGCATTGCCCGACGGCGAGCTGACCACGTACCGAACGGCCAGCGGCGTTTCGTGGGTTGCCGGGCGGGCGCGGTTCGTGCCGCCGGGAGAGGACGAGCGCGGTGAGCGAACGATGCTGATCGAGGACGCCTTGTTCCGTGAGTCGGGAGACCTCGTCGTCGCAGGGGCAGCAAGTGGCCAGTGGCCGTATCCGGTCGTTGCGTCCGAAGGGACGGTCGGCCGATCGTTCGAGATCCCAATCGGTCCGTGGGCGCTCGTGGACGAAGTCGAAGGTGGCCGGGAGATCGTCCACATCGGCGGCATGCACGTCTCCCTTCACGATGACGTCGTCACAGTGCGTGAGGGCTTCGGGCGGTCGTGGGCACAACCCGTGTTCGCGGACGAGCCGTCCGTTGGGGGAGCGGTGGACGTCGTCGAACTCGACATCGGAGTTCTGCTTGCTGCGACGGAGCCGTATCGCGCGCTGTGGTTCTCGACCGATGGTTTGGCCTGGCAGCTCATCGAACTGGACGTCGTTGCGATCGCAGGCTCCGGCGACTCGGCGATTGCGATCGTCCGTCGAGATGGCGGCCTCGACGTCGCTCGCGTCGACCGCTCTGGTGTCAGCGAGCTGGAGCCCGGTTCCGACCTCGAACCGCCGTTCCGCGGCAGTCTCGGGCATGTGCCCGGTCTCGGATATGTCACAGGGCCCGTCGACGGACGGGTGTACCTGTCGGATTCGGGCGCAGTGTGGACGGAGCTCGAGCTCGGCATTCGGGTCGACGATCTGCAGTACGGGGACGGGGCGATCGCGGTTCGGACCGCGTCCGGTTGGCTGCGCTACTCGGCGGCGGGAGCCGTCACACCGATCACCACTCCGGACGACGACTCGGTGCTGGGTCCCGATGCGTTCCTCGTCGACGGTGGCTTGTCGGTTCTCGACGGAGGTTTCTGGGTCACGAGCGACTTCGCCCGGTGGACTGAGGTCCCGTTCGGGATATGGGAGGGCGCCGACGGGCCGTTGGTGTTCCTCGAGGTTTCGGCGCGTGAAGTCGTTGCGCAACTGGGAGGCGAGAGCGAAGGCTCGCTCTTCGCCCTCTCACGCTGAGATCAGAACAGCTCGGACAAGGGGGTCTCCCAGTCGGCGATGGCTCGCCGGTCCGGGCTCGGCTCGGCCCGGAGAAGGGCTTCGATCTCGTCGCCGATGCCCCACGTGTTGACGTTGACGACGGCCCGAACGACGCCCGCCTCGAGATAGAAGATGAGGAACTCGTCGCTCTCGGTCGATCCGCGGAAGATCACCTCGTCGAAGTCGGGGGCATGACCCCGGTACTCCATTCCCATGTCGTACTGATCGGTGAAGAACATCGGAAGGCGGTCATAGGGCGCGGCGTCACCGGCGGCGCCCCGCCCGGCGTGGAAGCCCTGATTCCGTGCGACCGACCAGTGTTCGGAGCGAATGCGCGTGCCGTAGAAGGGGTGGAGATGATTGGCGATGTCGCCGACCGCCCAGATGTGGGCGCGGCTGGTGCGCAGGCTCTCGTCGACGAGGACACCGTCGTCCACGTCGACGCCCGCGGTCTCCGCGAGCCCGACCCGGGGTCGTGCCCCGATCGCCTCGATCACCATGTCCGCGTCGAGCACCCGCCCGTCGTCGAGGTGGACCTGGCGTACCTGATCGTCTCCGGAGTACTCGACCGGTGTCGCACCGGTCACGAACTCGACGCCTCGCCTCTCGTGCAGCTCACGCAGGTAGGCGCCGAACCGATCTCCGAGAACGCGCTGCATCGGCACCTCCGAGCGGCTCACG
>Ga0224512_10004747_pt1 | contig 11373 bp, 13 predicted proteins | sample SF_May12_sed_USG_4_FD_169103 | JGI IMG/M metagenome (GOLD analysis project Ga0224512, IMG submission 169103) | Sediment microbial communities from San Francisco Bay, California, United States - SF_May12_sed_USGS_13 | ecosystem: Environmental > Aquatic > Marine > Sediment | place: USA... | reverse complement strand
GCAAGTGTGCGTTCTTTCCAGATTTCCGAGATTATCCAACATAATTTCCAACTATTTCGCTCGCAACGAATCTAAAAAACTAGCATACCCGCAGCGGATTACTAAGTGAAACCTTACTTTTGGGTTTTTGGTATATTGTAAGGTGACGATATTCCGGTACGTCTTTTTATGCGTTTGATGTCTGAAAAATTCCGACCCCTGAACGTCTTCGTAGCGTTGTGGCTGGGGATATGCTTGTTTTCCGCAGGCTCTGTCAGAGGGCAGGACGAAGACGAGATCCGGATCGATACGGACCTGCTCACTTTCGAGGTTTCTGTTGCCGACGAGAATGGGAAACCGGTTCGCGGCCTGGAAAAATCGGATTTTGAAGTACTCGTAAACGGGCAAAACCGCGAGCTGGATTTTTTTCGGCCGATTAGGAAAAACGACACTAACCGCCCTTTGTCGGTCGTGTTTGCGCTTGATGTTTCCGGGAGCATTACCAACGATGAACTTATCAAGCTGCGTACGGCAATGCGCACCTTTGTCGACCGCCTTGCCGATTACAACTCATATTTCGCCGTCATGACCTTCGGGATGAGGGTTCGAACCGTCCAGTCTTTTACAAACAAACCGCAAAAGCTAAAAAGGTCTTTCGAAAAGATACTCAAAACCGATGACGGGCTTTCGACGCATGCATACGATGCGGTAGACGATGCGATCCGGCTGATCAAACGGAAGTCTCCAAAAATGCTTAATGATCAGATACCAAAAAGGGTTGTAATTGTTATAACGGATGGATATCCGGTTGGTGACACCGTTTCCCCGGATACCGTGATCGAGCGGGCGAATGCTTCTGAAACGAGCGTTTATTCTATTATTCTCCCGTCGTATTCAAGGCTCTCTCAATCCAGCCGGCCGGTACTTACATTGATCGAGGCGAGCGGGCTAATCAGCCGTACGGGCGGACGTTCGCTGTACGCGACCGAGAACGACTTTGAGCCTCTTTTCAGCGCTTTGGCCGAAGAAATTACGGCTTCCTACGCGCTCGCGTTCTATCCGCTCGACAGCGAAAGGGACGGAAAACCCAGGGAGGTGAGTGTCAGGACCACCGATGGCCTCATCGTCACGCAAAACAAATCCTCTTTCAGTCTCGCAGAGCAATAGCCGTCACGAGTGACCCGCCCAACGTTTGACCCCCATCAGGCTTCGTCTGCCTCGTCAAAGATGCTAAAACCATCGTCGACTTCGTCGTTGGCTTCGCTCGCCGGGTCCAGTTCGAAAGGATCGAGACCGACGAGTTCGAGGTTCGACTCACAATCGTCGCAAAACACGATCTCGCCCATTTCGGTACTTGCATCGACGAATACGCGTCCTTCGCAAACCGGACACCTTGCACTCGGCATTTTTCTTTTCTCCAACGAACGTTTATAAATAAAGCACCTATTTTCTAACGCCTTACGCCGGTTTTGGCAAGCGATTTCGGTTCATCCATTCTCAATCGATGGAATTTCCATTCAAATTAAAAAAAGACCGCGAATTCGATGTTGTCGGATTCGGCACCAATGCCGTCGACTACCTGATAACGGTCCCTGAATTTCCCGAATTCGATTCAAAGATCGAGTTGCGCGACTATTCCCGCTCGGCGGGTGGTGAGATCGCGACAACGATGACGGGGTTGCAGCGTCTTGGTCTTAAGACCGCATACGCGGGGCGCTTTGGCGATGATGAGGCGGGTGACTTTGGACTTCAATCTTTGGTCGACGAGGGAGTCGAGACAAGGTTCGCGGAACAAATTCCGGGCGCCAGGACCCAGATTGCCTTTATCATCATCGACGAACGCAATGGGGAAAGAACCATTATCTGGAAAAGAGACGCCGCACTATCATACTCCGAACAGGAGGTTTCAGAGGAGCTTGCAACATCTGGGGCGATCCTGCACTTTACACCGCACGATGCCGCCGCCTGTATCCGCCTCGCAAAGATTGCGCGGGAAGCCGAAACCATCGTCTCGATCGATGTCGACCGGATTCTGGAACGGATCGAGGAACTATTGCCGCTTGTCGACATAATGATCTGTTCTGCCGATTTTGCTAAAAACTTTACAGGCCTGCGGGACCCGCGTTCGGCGATCCTCGAGCTGCATGGGAAGTTTGGTTCGAAGATCACCGGCACCACGTTGGGTGAAAAAGGCTCACTCATTTGTTGCGGGGGAGAGTTTGTTGAAACACCCGGGTTTGCCGTTCCTGGAGGCTGCAAGGACACAACCGGTGCTGGCGACTCATTTCGGACGGGTTTGTTATACGGTTTGTATTCGGGTTGGAGTGTCGAGGAAAGCTGCCGCGCGGCGAATGCGGTAGCGGCACTGAAATGTCGTGCTGTTGGTGCAAGGACCGCGTTGCCGACCGAAGCAGAGTTGAAGCATTTCCTGAAATAGATTGTTTGCTTGCCGGCGCATAGCGGCGGGATTCTTCCAGCCGCGGCTTTCGAGCCACGGTCGATTTTGATTAAACGATTTGCGTCGCGTGTTGACGCCTGATTCCTCCGCCGCTGACGCGGCGGTTTGACTATACGTTTGTTTGACTGTGGCCTGAAGGCCACGGCTAGAAGACTTTCGCCGCTTCGCGACGCAAACTAAACGAAGGGGAAACATGAAGCACTTCTTTCAGAGCTTGTCCCTAAAAAACGCAACCACCTTTGACCACGCATCTTCTGACGCATCACGGTCGTAAACCTCCGGACGCGCGCTGTTGGCGAAGGCGTGATCCGCGTCATATTTCAAAGAGTCGAGATCGAGTTCGTATTTGTCCGCCGCTTCCTCGAGCCCGGCAACTTTCTCCGGCGTGATCCATGCGTCGCGGGTGCCTGATATAAATACCACCGGCACGTTCAGGTTCTTCAACTTCTCGTCGGGCGGTATGTCGCCATAGAACGGGGCCGAGGCCGAGATGCCCTCCAGTTCGCAAGCACCGTACAAAGCGTAGGTGCCGCCCATGCAATAGCCTGTAATTCCGAAATGCGTAAACCCGTATTTTCCGCGGACGGTATCGATCGCGTTGCGGATCGTGTCGAGACCGTCCTCGATCGCCAGTGCGGACATCATTCTAGAGGCCTCATCGGGGTCTGTGGCGACTTCGCCACGGTAAAGATCCGGGGCCACTCCGACAAAACCTTCGCCGGCATAACGGTCGGCGATCTTCTTAATCTGGTCGTTCAGGCCCCACCATTCGTGGATGATGATCACGGGTTTGGAATCTTCGGCAATTACATCGGGCGCGGCGATGTAAGCGCTCGAAACACCGTTCTTGGTGGCGAAATGCATTGTTTCGGATTTCATTGATACTCCTCGCTGATTTTTGCTTTCATTATACTGAAGGGGTCGCGCGTTTTGCGAGTTGGGCGGATTCTGTCAATCTCGCTGAACATTAAATCCGCATCCATCGCGGCTAGTTCTCCAAACTCGCGACGAAATCCACGATTGGCCTGATCAAATCCGAATCGTAATTTGTCGACTTACCCTGCATTACTGCCGCAACGCGTTCAAGACCCATTCCGGTATCGACCGATGGTGCAGGCAGGGGGGTGAGCTTGCCGTCAGCATCCTTGTCGAACTGCATAAATACAAGATTCCAGATCTCGATAGTGTCGTCGCCGGTCTCCGCGTTTACGTGCTCGGCACGGTTTTTTTCCGGATCGTCAGGGTCCTCGCCCATGTAATAGTGAATCTCGGAGCACGGTCCGCAGGGGCCGGTGTCTCCCATCTGCCAGAAGTTATCCTTTGCATCAAAGGCGAGTACGCGTTCAGGTTTTGCTCCCGCCTTGATCCAGAGATCGCGAGCCTCATCGTCGGCCGGCACGTTATCGTCGCCCTCGAAATGGGTAAACCAAAGATAAGCCGGGTCGAGACCGAGTTTTCCTTCCTCGACTTTTCCGGTCAAAAAATCCCAGGCGTAATTGATCGCGTCTTCTTTGAAATAATCGCCAAACGAAAAGTTTCCGAGCATTTCAAAAAATGTGTGGTGACGCGCCGTCCGGCCGACCTCGTCGAGGTCGTTGTGTTTTCCGCCCGCACGAATACACTTTTGCGATGAAACGGCACGGGTGTACTCGCGTTTGTCGTCACCCAAAAAGACATCTTTGAACTGATTCATGCCCGCGTTTACAAAAAGCAGCGTCGGGTCGTTGGCGGGCAGAAGCGGCGAAGAATGCACGCGCTTGTGCCCTCTTTCCTCGAAGTATCTGAGGAATCTCTCTCTTATTTCGTGACCATTCATTGGTGGTGATTTTAGCATAGGCGCACCCGTGAAGTTCAAGGATCAAGGTTCAAAGTTCGTTGTGCCTTGTGCATTTCAATCCCGACGATCTGTGATCATTGCCACGAAACAGACCTTGAACCATGAACTTTGAACTTCGAACTAGCTTCTCAGCCGCTCCATCTGGTCGCGGATAAGGTCGTATTCAAATCCCTGCCGCATCAGATAGGCAAAGAAGTTCTTTTGCTCGTTCGGTGTTTCCGGCTTTCCCTTTATCCGCAGCCGTTTTTCGACCGCCCTTTCAATCAGTTCGGTTTCGGGCGTCTCTTCGAATGCTTTCTCGACGGCCGCCTCGATTGTCTGTTTATCAAGCTTCTTTCTAACCAGATCCTGCTTCAAACGCCTCTTGCCGACCGCCTTCGTTCGCAGTTTAGAAGACGCCAGGTTAAAGGCGTATTCTTCGTCATTCAGATAGTTGTACTCGGACAGTTTCTCGATCACCGAATCAACGATCTCTTCGTTTGTCCAGTTTTTTTCTAGCAAACGTTGACGAAGTTCGGCGACAGAACGCTGCTTAAATGTGAGCAAATTAACTGCGCGGTCAAATGTTTGCTTACGTGATTTTTCCGGGTCCTTGATGACGCGGTCTTCGTCTTTGATCGGAGGTTTGTAGCGGCGCATGGGCTGTAGTTTAACATGACCGCATTTGGCTAAATGGATAATTGACAGTGGATAGTGGATAATTTGGAATCAAATCTCAAATCGGTGTGAGATGAATTCGCCAATATGAATAAAACCGTTTTGACGAAGCATTACCCACTATCCATTTTCCTTTGAAATGATGACAGCAGAATCCCGAAAAGGAGATCCCGGAAGTTTCGATGGCCTACTCATCATCGACAAGCCCGAGGGACTCACCTCTCACGACGTTGTCGCGCGCCTGAGAAAGATTCTGAGGACAAAGAGAATCGGCCACACCGGAACACTCGATCCGTTCGCGACCGGCGTCCTTGTGATCCTCGTCGGCAAGGCGACGAGGCTCGCACGTTATCTGGATAAAGACGCCAAGACCTACGAAGCGCGTCTGAGATTTGGCTTTGAGACGGAGACGGGAGACAAGACCGGTAGAAGAAGACGTGAGACAGGAGTCGATGACGAAGGAACCGGGGTCGAGGGGCAAGGGGCGGGACTCGAGGTCCAGGAGTCAGGCGATGGCGGAATCGATTTGGCGTCGCGGGAAGAATTGATGTCCCGTATCGAAGCGGTCCTCGCCGAATTCACTGGCGCCATTGTCCAGATCCCGCCGATGTACTCGGCCAAAAAAATAAAAGGCAAAAAGCTCTATGAACTCGCGCGCGAAGGCGTTGAGGTCGAGCGTAAGCCGATCGATGTCAGCATTTATGAACTCAGGATAGAGGACTCAGACGGAGTCGATGCTTCGGAAATCCAACTCAAAATAAAATGTTCGGCCGGCACATATATCAGAACTTTGGCCGAAGATATCGGTCGCCGAATCGGCGTTCCTTGTCATCTTAGTGCTTTGCGAAGAACAAGCGCTGGGCGTTTCGAATTGGAAAACTCGCTGACCCTCGATGAAATCAAGTCCGCCGCTGAAAGTGGCGATGTTCAAACTCATATTCTGCCAATTAACGAAGCCGTCGCCCATCTGCCATTTCAAACGCTCGATGACGGTGAACTCAAATCGATCTCACATGGAATGAAAATTTACGGAAGTGAAGACATTGGTTCCGTTCAGACCGTAAGGTTGATAAGTGCGTCCGGAGAATTGGCCGCAATCGGCGAGATCGAACCGGGGGGCGGAATTCAGCCAAAGGTGGTATTTATATCTGAGTAAACGGAGTCTCTGAAATGACGATCATTACGACAGTACTGCTATTTGCTTTGTTCTTTTTGTCACCTTGAATTCAACATCGTTTTAAACCGCATCCCGGCCCGATTCTCTTTCCGAAGATGGCCGCAAGGCTTACGAATACCTGCTTCATGCATCCCAATTCGAGGACGCGCAGGTCGGCTTTGCCGGCGCACTTTCGAAATACGCAGTCGATCTCGAGACACTTCTGAGTGAGCAAAATGGTGACGCGGCTTTCAAGTCTCTTATCAGGGACGGCACCACGGCAGGCAGGCTTTATAATCTTTGCGGGCTCTTTTACACCGCCTACGAGTCCCTCCATACAGGACTTCAGAACTTTCGGAAGTCCCACGAAATGGTCAGCTCTATAAGCGGTTGTGAGATCTATGACGAAAGCGTTTCAAAAATCATTGAGACTGATGCGCCGAATGTGGCTATAATAGGACCCGACGAGACGTTGGAACAATTCCTCGCTGGTAACGGCGGACGCGGATACAACATCGGTATCGCAAACGGTGGCTATCAGGCGACCTTCCGGCACTTCGTCAGAAAAGAAAACGAGAGAAGTGACTAAGTATGGCGAAAAAGCATGTGGCCCTTGGTGTCGGGGGAGTTATCGGAGCGACTGTCGCGTGGAAATTGTTGACCCGTGCAAGCACAGTCGAATGGGATGATGCCGTTGACGAGATTCATCACGCGGAGCATTCGAAATTTATCGATATCGACGGCGTGAAGATCCATTTCCAGGAATTCGGCGCGGAAAGCGATCCAGTCATGTTGTTGATCCATGGCTACACCGCATCAACCTACGTTTGGAAAACTGTCGCTCCCGAATTTGCCGACCGGGGACTCCGTGTAATTTCCGTCGACCTGCTTGGTTTCGGCTTTTCCGAGAAACCGGCATGGTTCGATTACTCGATCGCGTCGCAGTCCCGCATGTTGCTGCGTTTGATGAACCGCCTCGGGATCGGAAAAGCAACGATGGTCGGGAGTTCTTATGGCGGGGCGATCGTTAGTTGGTTCGCACTCGACAACGCGGAACGCATTGAAAAGCTTGTACTCGTCGGCTCGGTAATCAACGACCGGCCTATGACAAATCCGCTGATGAAGATCGTCCGCAGTCCGGCAATCGGCGATGCGATTGGACCATTCCTTATAGACTCGAAGCGTTTCCTCCGGTACCGCATGCATGGCACGATTGACCCCGCAAACCATCATCTGATTACGGACGAAAGAATAGAATCCATAATGCGGCCTCTGCGCGCCGCCGATGCACATCATGCTTTGCTCGCCACGGCGCGCAATTGGGACGCCAACCGCATAGAAGAAGACGCCCATTTGATCGATCATCCGACCCTGCTGATATGGGGTGAAGGAGATACGGTCATCCCAAGAGCTAACGGCGAAAAGCTCTATGATCGAATGTTGAATTCGCGTCTTATTGTTCTAAAAGATTGCGGGCATATTCCGCACGAAGAAAAGCCGGAGCTTTTCGTCGAACTTGTCACCGAGTTTTGCAGAGACAGCGCGGGCCGGCTGGTCGCAAGGGACGATGAGGCGCTAACCCTCGAACAGGCGGACTAGGGGAATTTCAGGTTTCAGGTTCCAGTTTTTAAGTTTTGTGAGTCAAGTGGCGTTCAACGTTACGCTTTTAGGCGTGATTTGAACGTCCTAATCGTCGCTGGCTGACGGTGGCGGTAAAGACTCGTAAATCCTGGTTTGTTTGTTAGGCACGGAACGTCGGGCATACCCGAGTCTAAACTGTTTGATAGCGAACTGTCCTGAATCCTGAATCCTGAATCCCGAATCCTTAAAACTATGAACTACTTCTAAGGCCATTGGCTTTAAAAGTACCGGTAGTGCCCGATAATCTTCCACTCGAACAAACGGTCTTCGAGATCGGTCCCGCCCCCGATGTTGTGGATGATCAGGTACCGGCCGGCCGTTTCGTTCCAAAAATTGGAGACTACCCCGATGTGAGTGAGACCTTTACCATTCAAATCCCACGCAACAATATCGCCGGGTTCAAAATTTGAACCATCCGTCGTGATCGGGAGCGCCTTACCTTTTCTCGTAAAATATGTGTGAAGATTCGGAACCCGCCGGTGGTCAATGTTCGAATCAGGTTTCCGAAGGCCCCACTTCTTCGGATACTCGCTGAAGTTCGCGGTCATGTCCTCGTGGACTTCTTTCTGAAAATCGATCCCGGCCGCACGAAAAGATCGGATCACAACATCGGTACATGCACCTGTTTTTGACGGTACATCGCCATTGGGATAGGCGATCGCATAGTATTTTTGCGTATACCCGGTGACCGTCTTGGTTTGCGCGTTCGCGCTTTCGAGCAGTTTTTGAACCTCGACCGGCTTGATTTCAGCCAATAAGGGTTTCTCGACAAACTCATCCCTCGAAGGCGAAAATCCCGTAATTTGGGCAACGCTTTTTGATGTCGGAGCGCAAGACGCCGCGAGGATGGAAAAGGAGAGCATCAGTAGAACGGAGGTTTTCTTCATAAATCATAAACTCCGATGTATGAACGGTTTATCGAGATGCTTTTTGCGTTAGAGATTTTTAATGACGGTGGCGCGGAAGCAGACCAATTGACCGTCAGAAGATCGGGAGCGCTTGGATTCAGCTCGCCGTTCTTTGCTTTTCAGCGGGAAATCCGGCCAGCCACTTGCGAATATCCGAACGCATTTCCTGGCTGATCTCGTGCTTTGCAACATACTTGCGGGATTGGTAGCTGGGAAGGTATTCGTCAAGACGTTTGTCGAAGGCCTCGAGCTTCTCGGGCGCGTAAAATTCGTCGTCATCCCCATACAAATAAAAGACTTCAGCGTTCGTCGGCTGATAAAGATCACTCGTGTCGAGGTCTCCGGGGATTCCGCCACAGACCCCGACAAGGCCTTTGAGGGCATCCGGATTTGCAAACGCGAACCGGAAATTCAACGCGCAGGCCTGTGAGAATCCGTAAAGAAATACGCGATCGGGATCGATTGTGCCGTCCTCCGAATGCTTGTCTATGACCTTTAAAACAAACTCGTGATGCAGCGCCACTTGCTCCTGCGGCTCGAAATCGCTCAGCCAGCCAAACGCGAGTTTATATTGACCATCTTCGGTCGGACGGAAGAAACGGTTCGGACCCTGAATCGAGGCGATCGCAAACCCCTCGGGCGCAACGAGTTTCGCCTCCCGCATCATGTAGCCCATGTGCGCCGCGTAGCCATGGACCGCAATCAGGAGCGGAGCTTTTTCAGCACCTTCGGGCAGATGGAATTCATAGTGAAGCTTGATGGTGGCGGAAACGGAATCATAGATCATTTGTCATTTACCATTTATCAGTGGGCTGATCCCGCAGGCTTAAAACCATTGTTTCCATTTTCTGCAGATCAGTTATCGTTGGCAAGGCAAATGATAAAAGATCATGACAAATGATTAAGCGATCTGCTCGCGGTCGATCTCGTAGCGTTTGATCTTCAAATACAATCCACGCCGCGTCAGACCGAGTTCCCGGGCGACCTTTGAGATGTTGTCGTCGTTCCGGCGGAGCGAGTCGACGATCATTTGCCTTTCCAGCTCAGTGACCGCTTCCTCCAAAGTGGAGCCCTGAGAACCGATCGAATATGCACCACCGGATTGTAGATGCGGCATGATCGGCGTTACGTTTGAGCCCTGCGTCGGTGCTATCGGTGTCGCGGTTCGCTTCAGTTCCGGAGAGAGGTGATCCGGTGTGATCAGTTCGCCGTTTTCCGCCCGCGCGACGATCCGCTGGACCTCGTTGCATAGCTGGCGAACATTGCCGACCCAGTCGCAGACCATCAGTAGGTCGATCGTCTCGGGGGTAATCCGGATATCCTTTTTGTGAAATCTCGTCGAATAATGATTGACGTAGTAATTGACTATCGGTTCGATCTCCGAGCGGCGTTCCCTGAGAGGCGGTACCCTCAATCTTATTACATTTAGCCGGTAAAATAGATCCTCACGAAACAGACCTTCGGCGACCCTCTTTTCAAGATCCATATTCGTCGCGGCGATTATCCTCACATCAACCTTGATCGGCTTTTTTTCACCGAGAGGCTGGACTTCGCCTTCCTGCAGGAACCTAAGTAGTTTCGGCTGCACATCGAGGGGAAGGTCACCGATTTCGTCCAAAAACAGGGTGCCGCCGTCCGCAGTGCGGATTGTGCCCGGCGAATCCTGTGCGGCTCCCGTATACGCGCCCTTCTTGTAACCAAATAGATGTCCTTCGGCGAGTTCTTTCGGGACGGCCGTGCAGTTAAACGGCACAAACACCCGGTCTTTTCTGTTCGAGACCGTATGAATCGCACGCGATACAAGTTCTTTACCGGTGCCCGACTCGCCGGTAACAAGCACCGTCACATCCGAGGAACGTATTTTATAGACCTCCTCGACGAGCTCGGTCATTGCAACCGAAGAGTGGATAAATCCCGGCATCAGGCTTTGGGAAGTAAATGGACTGGAGGCTTCGGTGGAATTATGCTGCTTGTCCAGATCGCGAAGCGCGCAAACATCCATTCCGAGTTCGACAACGCGCAGAAGCGGCTTGATCTTACTCCCATTCCTCAGCTTTGCACCTGACGCCGGGTACATCAGAAGCATGCCCGGAGGCGCATTGTTTGTCTTTAGCGGAAAGACGGCGATATTCTTGGTTTTAGAGAAGGTCTCGATCTCGTCGACCTTCAACGAGTCGTTCAGGGCGGAAACGATCTCGGAGCATTCTGCAGGGTTATAGCCGTGCGTGATAAATGGCGTAAATCTGTTCTGATCGTTCGATTCTGCGACGATGATCCGTCGCGCTTTGCTTTCGGATTGGAGTATCGACGTCAGCTCCCGGAAAAGGAGTTCACGCGAGGCAGTCGCCTCTGCGAGCCGCTGCATCAAAAGCTGCGAACTGGCTGATGAGTCGTCTGTCTGGGTGTCTTTGTCGCCGAGCGCCTCAATCTTCTTTTCGGCCAGAGTGTGAAGCTCCTCAACTCCCAGTTTCCGAAATATCTCGCTGGCATTGACCAGGTGCTTCGAGGCCTTGTGCATTTTCGTCGTGCTCAGTGAATTTCCAAGCAGGAGATGAGACAAGGCGATATGGTAAAGGTCGTCGGAGGATTCGAATATAGTCAGTGCGCGGCTGAAATGGTGGACCGCCGTTTCCGTATCGTCGGCCTTGTCCGCGGCACGGCCACGGATCCTTTGAAGATTGCCCAATACAAAAAAGTCTGTCGAGGGGTCTCCGTCCTCAATCGTCGTCATTTCTCG
>Ga0224512_10004746_pt1 | contig 11375 bp, 10 predicted proteins | sample SF_May12_sed_USG_4_FD_169103 | JGI IMG/M metagenome (GOLD analysis project Ga0224512, IMG submission 169103) | Sediment microbial communities from San Francisco Bay, California, United States - SF_May12_sed_USGS_13 | ecosystem: Environmental > Aquatic > Marine > Sediment | place: USA... | reverse complement strand
GCGGATCGTCAACGTGCCGAAGCGGGGGCTGGGCGACAAGGCGATCCAGAAGATGCAGGTGGCGGCGCGGGCCAACGGCGTCTCGCTCGTCGAGGGGGCGCGGCTGGTGCTGGCGGCGGGCGAGCTGAGCGGGAAGGCGAAGGCGGAGCTTCAGGCGCTCTTGCAGGGCTTCGGGCGCTGGCACGGGGCGGCGCTCGACGCCAAGGAGAACCACGTGGCGCTGGCCGAGACGATCCTCGAGGAATCGGGCTACACGGCGATGTGGCAGAACACCAAGACGCCCGAGGCGCCGGGGCGGCTGGAGAACCTCAAGGAATTGGTCAAGGCGCTCGAGGAATTCGAGACGCTGCAGGGCTTCCTCGAGCACGTCGCGCTGATCATGGACAACGAGACCGACGAGGCGGAAGCCAAGGTCTCGATCATGACGCTGCATGCGGCGAAGGGGCTCGAATTTCCCGCCGTGTTCCTGCCGGGCTGGGAGGATGGCCTGTTCCCGAGCCAGCGCAGCATGGACGAGAACGGGCTGAAGGGTCTCGAGGAGGAGCGCAGGCTCGCCTACGTGGGGATCACCCGGGCCGAGGAGCTCTGCACGATCTCGTTCGCGGCGAACCGCCGCGTCTACGGGCAGTGGCAGAGCCAGCTGCCCTCGCGCTTCATCGACGAGCTGCCGGAAGATCATGTCGAGGTGCTGACGCCCCCCGGCCTTTACGGCGGCGGCTATGGCGCCGCGGGGATGGCATCGATGGAGGCGCGCGTCGCCTCCGCCAATGTCTACAACAGCCCCGGCTGGAAGCGGATGCAGGCGCGGGCCTCCGAGCGGGGGGTGGCACAGCCGCAGGAGGCGCGCAACGTCACCATCGACCTCGATGCCGTGTCGGCCTTCACCGAGGGCGACCGGGTGTTCCACCAGAAGTTCGGCTACGGCACGGTGACCGGCATCGAGGGCGACAAGCTCGACATCGCCTTCGACAAGGCCGGCCTGAAGAAGGTGGTGGCGCGGTTCCTGGTGGCGGCCGAGCGGGCCGACGACGTGCCGTTCTGATCGCTGGGCCGCAGGCTGTGGCCCCATAACCGGACCGGCAGGGCAGGATGCCTGTGCCGGATCGTCGTCGCGCCCCAAGGTCATGCGCCGGGGCCGGCGGGTGCCGGCCAATTGCCTACTTGTATGTCGGAAAGAAAAAGGGCCGGAGCACAGAGGCTCCGGCCCGAAGGGTAGGCGACGACCCCAGGGAGGAGGAAGGGGCCGCCGCCGGAAACAGAAAACCCAGGGAGGAGGAGGGGTCTTCTGAATTCCTGGGCGAGTGCGCTGCACCCGCCGTTGCGATCAAACATACGCAAATGCTGCGCCTGCACAATACCCGGCGGCTGCAATGCTGCTATGCAGCAAACGCATGTGTATTCATGAATGTGTTCTGAGTGGATCTTGGGCATGACGCTCAGGGTGTGGGCAGAACGGGGCGCCAGGGCCAGACCCGGCGATCCCGCGTCGCGAAGGCCGGCCGGCTCCGGGATTTCATGGGAACACGGTGGAAGCACTGCGAATCAGCGCCGGCCGGCACGGGTGATTCTCGCGGGATTCAAGGATTTGAGCGGCCGGTGGGACGCCAAGGCCGGGCAGTTCTGCAGGTTTTCCGGGAAAAAATGGGAGAAATCGGGCTGGGTCTGCCTGTCGATATGTTGTGGCAATGGAAGGCCGACCCACAACCTGCGGATGGAATTTGCCAAAATTCGGCGCATGATCTTGTTTGTCAGGGGCCTCTTGAACCTCATCTTGTGCTCGAGTGGCGTGGAATTCAGTTGATTTCCATGTAATCCCATGGCATCCCTATATCCACGATGAGGACGGGACAGATGAGGGGCACCAAGAACCCCGAACAAGGCAAACAAAGTCAGGTTTCATACAGGCACCCGCTTTCATCGATCGAAGAGATCCGGCGCGCGCGTGAGCAGCATCCCCCCAGGTGAAGCGCGAAGTCGGACAGCCCAGAAATGGGACGAGGGCGGCGGATTGGGCGGTGGCAGCATCCCAATCCGCCGTTTTCATTGACGGGAACGAGAACGGAGAGGCGCGAAGCAGTGGCGCGCGTGTTCAGAGGCGAGTTCCACCAGAAGGTGGACGGAAAGGGCCGGGTCTCGATTCCGGCAAGCTTCCGCCGCGTTCTCGAAGCTCAGGATCCCGAATGGCAGACCGGCAAGCGCCCACGCTTGATCGTCGTCTACGGTGACGAGCGGCGGCGGCACCTCGAGTGCTTCTCGATCAACGCGATGGAGGACGTCGACGCCCGCATCGCGCTGATGCCGCGCGGCTCGCCCGAGCGGCGCGCGATGGAGATGCTGGTCTACACCTTCTCGCAGGACGCCGAGGTGGACGAGGACGGCCGCATCGTGCTGCCGCAGAAGCTCAGGGACAAGATCGGCATCGAGGGCGAGGCCTATTTCGCGGGCACCTCGGACACGTTCCAGATCTGGAAGCCCGAAACCTACGCCGCGCAGGAGAAGGCGCGGCTTTCGAACGTGCTCGGCGCGCTGCCCGAAGGGGCCGACGAGTTCTCGTTCCTTCCCGAATTGCCCGCCAAGGGGGGCTGAGCGATGGCCGCGGCCGCCTTGAAGACGCCCCACGCGACCCCGCCAGACACGCCGCACATCCCCGTCCTTCTCCGCCCGCTGCTGGAGGCGGTTTCCCCGGTCCGCGGCCTCTGGGTCGACGGCACATTCGGCGCGGGAGGCTATGCGCGGGGACTTCTCGATGCCGGTGCCGAGCGGGTGATCGGCATCGACCGCGACCCCTCGGCCTTCGCGCTCGCGGCGCCATGGGCGGCGCGCTACGGCGCGCGGCTCGCGCTGGAGGAAGGCACGTTCTCCGAGCTCGACCGGATCGCCGGCGCGCCGGTCGACGGGGTGGTGCTCGATCTCGGCGTGTCCTCGATGCAGCTCGACCAGGCCGAGCGGGGCTTTTCGTTCCAGAAGGACGGGCCGCTCGACATGCGGATGGGGGCGGAAGGGCCGAGCGCGGCCGATCTCGTCAACACGCTTCCCGAGGGACATCTGGCCGACATCCTCTACCAGTACGGCGAGGAGCGCGCCTCGCGGCGGATCGCGCGGGCGATCGTCGCGGCGCGGCCGATGCACACCACGTTGCAGTTGGCCGCGGTGGTCGCGCGCTGCCTGCCGAGGCCGAAGCCCGGCCAGAGCCATCCGGCGACGCGCACCTTCCAGGCGCTGCGGATCGCGGTGAACGACGAGTTTGCCCAGCTGGTGCAGGGGCTTGAAGCTTCGGAGCGTGCGCTGAAACCGGGCGGAAGGCTCGCCGTGGTGAGCTTCCATTCGCTCGAGGACCGGATCGTGAAGCGCTTTCTCCAGTTCCGCTCCGCCACAGGGGGAAGAGGCAGCCGCTACGCCCCCGAAGCCGAGGCGACGGTGCCGGCCTTCCGGCTGCTGACCCGCGCGATCGCCCCCGACGAGGCGGAACTCGCCGAGAACCCCCGCGCGCGCTCGGCAAAGCTCCGTGTCGCCGAACGCACCGACGCACCGGCCGCCGGCGTCGATCCCGGGGCGCTGGGACTGCCCGAGATCGCCCTGAAGGGACTGAGCCGATGAGAGCCTTTCTCTCCGTCCTTGCGGCACTTGCGGTCATGGGCCTGGCCTTCTGGGCCTATCGGGAGAACTACGCCACCCAGGCCGCGCTCGACGAGGTGGAGCGGCTCGAGCGCGAAATCGGGAATGCGCGCGAGGCGCTTTCGGTCCTGCGTGCCGAATGGGCCTACCTCAATCGCCCCGACAGGCTGGGCGATCTGGCGGAGCTCAACTTCGACCGGCTCGGCCTCCTGCCGCTCCGGCCCGAGCAGTTCGGCTCGGTCGACCAGGTCGCGTTTCCGCCGGAGCCCGGCCTCCTGCCGATGTCGGCCGAGCCGGTGGACGTGATCGGAACCGAGGAGCCGCAGGAATGATCCGCACCCCCCTCCGCCCGCTCGCCCGCATCCTCGAGGCCCGCGCCAAGGGCGAGAACCCTGACGCAATCGAGCGCGAGAACATCCGGCTGCGCCACGAAGAGTCCCACGACCGCGCCCGCACCCGAGCCGAGAGCCGGCTGTTCATCCTGGCACTGTTCTTCTTCTGCGCCTTCGGCACGGTCGGAATTCGCATGGGCGTGCTGGCCGCGACCGAGCCAGCCGAGCCGCGCTCGGCTGCGTCCGGGGTGCAAATCCTCGCCAACCGCGCCGATATCGCCGACCGCAACGGCCGGCTGCTCGCCACCAACCTCGTGACCTATTCGCTCTACGCCCAGCCGCGGCAGATGATCGACCCCGAAGCCTCGGCCCGCGCGCTTGTCGAGATCTTCCCCGATCTGGACGTCGAGAGGCTGAGCCGCCAGTTCACCGGCGAGCGCACCTTCGTCTGGATCAAGAGGCGGATCAGCCCCGAGCAGATGCAGGCGGTGCACGATATCGGCGATCCGGGGCTCCTGTTCGGCCCGCGCGAGATGCGGCTCTACCCGAACGGCGCGCTGGCCGCGCATGTGCTCGGCGGCGCCGGCTTCGGGCGCGAGGGGGTGCACTCGGCCGAGGTGGTCGGCCGGGCCGGCGCGGAGAAGACCTTCGACGCCTGGCTGCGCGATCCGGCGAACGAGGGTCGCCCGCTGCAGCTGTCGCTCGACCTGACGGTGCAGGCGGCGGTCGAGCAGGTGCTCGAGGGCGGCATGATGCTGATGAACGCGAAGGGCGCCACCGCGGTCTTGATGGACGCGCAGAGCGGCGAGGTGATCTCGCTCGCCTCGCTGCCCGACTTCGACCCCAACGACCGCCCTGTGCCCCCCACCTCGGGCGACCCCTCGGACAGCCCGCTCTTCAACCGCGCGGTGCAGGGCGTCTACGAACTCGGCTCGACCTTCAAGATCTTCGCGGTGGGGCAGGCGCTCGAGCTCGGGCTCGTCACCCCAGAGACGATGATCGACACCCGAAGCCCGATGACCTACGGGCGCCACCGCATCTCGGACTTCCGCAACTATGGCCCACAGCTTTCGGTGACGGACGTCATCGTGAAAAGCTCGAACGTGGGCATCGCGCGGATCGCGATGCAGATTGGGGGCGAGCGGCAGCGGGCCTTCCTCGATGGCCTCGGGCTCTTGGCGCCGACGGCGCTCGAGCTGGCCGAGGCGCCGGGGATCACGCCGCTCTTCCCGCAGCGGACCTGGCCCGAGATCTCGACCATGACGATCTCCTACGGCCACGGCATCTCGGCCTCGCCGCTGCACCTCGCGGCGGCCTATGCGACGATGGTGAACGGCGGCACCCGGGTGAACCCGACGCTGCTGCGCAATTCCAACCCGGCGCGGGGCGCGCGGGTGATCTCCGAAGAGACCTCGGCCACCATCCGTGCGATGATGCGCGGGGTGGTGGAGCACGGCACGGCCACGCTGGCCGAGGTGCCGGGCTACGCCGTAGGCGGCAAGACCGGCACGGCCGACAAGCCGCGCCGCGACGGTCGGGGCTACGAGGAGGACAAGGTGATCACCACCTTCGCGGGCTTCTTCCCGGCGGGAGCGCCGCGCTATGTGCTCGTCGTCACCCTCGACGAGCCGGTTGAGACCTCGGGCCCCGAGCCGCGCCGCACGGCGGGCTGGACGGCGGTGCCGGTCGCCGCCGAGATCATCCGGCGCGCGGCGCCGCTTCTGGGCGTCAGGCCCGAGATTGAAGTCGGTGAGGCAAACGGAGTAACACTCGCCCGGAACTGAGGCGCGGGCAGGGGGCCATGGGCGCGGCGAAATCGCTTTCGGAGCTGGGGCTCACGGCGCAGGGCGGGCGCGAGGCACGGGTCACGGGGCTGGCCGTCGACAGCCGAAAGGTGAAGCCCGGCATGCTGTTCGCCGCGCTGCCCGGCAGCCGGATGCATGGCGCGGAGTTCATCCGATATGCGCTGCGCATGGAGGCGGGCGCGGTTCTGACCGACGCCGAGGGCGCGCGGATCGCGGCTTCCGAGCTCAAGGCCACAGCCGTGCCGGTGGTGGTGGCGACCGACCCGCGCGAGGCGCTGGCGCGCGCCGCCGCGCTCTGGTTCGGCGCCCAGCCCGAAACCGTGGTCGCCGTGACCGGCACCAACGGCAAGACCTCGGTGGCGAGCTTCACCCGGCAGATCTGGGCGGCGCTTGGTCACGCTGCCTGCAATCTCGGCACCGTGGGCATAGAGGGCGCTTACTCGGCGCCCTTGGGCCACACCACGCCCGAGCCGACCGAGCTGCACGCGCTTCTGGCCGACATGGCGCAGGCGGGCGTCACCCATCTGGCGATGGAGGCCTCTTCGCACGGGCTCGACCAGCGGCGGCTCGACGGGGTGCGGCTAAAGGCGGCCGGGTTCACCAATCTCAGCCGTGACCATCTCGACTACCACGGCACGATGGACGCTTATCTCGCCGCCAAGCTCGGTCTCTTCACCCGGCTCCTGCCCGAGGACGGCTTGGCCGTGGTCAACCTCGATGACGCCTACGGCCCGCGCGTGGCCGAGGTGGTGCAGCGGGCAGGGCTTGAGCTTCTAAGCACCGGGCGCAGCCCCGAGGCCGACATCCGCCTTCTCGGCCAGCGCTTCGACGCGACCGGGCAGGAGCTGCGCTTCTCGGTGGCGGGCGAGGTGTATCAGCTCCGCCTCGGCCTGATCGGCGGCTTCCAGGCCGAGAACGTGCTCGTGGCCGTGGGGCTCGCCATCGCTGCCGGCGAGGCGCCGGCCGACGTGGTCCGGGTGCTGCCCGGGCTGGAGACGGTGCGGGGGCGGATGCAACTTGCCGCGACAAGGGAAAACGGCGCGGCGGTGTTCGTCGACTATGCCCATACGCCCGAGGCGGTGGCGACCGCGCTGAAGGCGCTCCGCCCGCACGTGATGGGCCGACTTCTCGCCGTGATCGGCGCCGGCGGCGACCGCGACCGGGGCAAGCGGCCGCTTATGGGACATGCGGCGACAAATCATGCGGATGTTGTATTTGTGACAGACGACAACCCCAGGAGCGAGGTACCAGCAGCCATTCGTGCAGAGATTCTGCAAGCCTGCCCCGGGGCGAACGAGGTAGGGGACCGCGCCGAGGCGATCCTGCGGGCGGTGGACGCGCTCGGCCCGGGCGACGCGCTACTGGTGATGGGCAAGGGTCACGAGCGGGGCCAGACGGTGGGCGACACGGTCTATCCCTTCGACGATGTGGAACAGGCGAGCGTTGCCGTGGCCGCGCTCGACGGGAGGGTCTGATGGCGCTCTGGACCTCGGCCGAAGCCGCCGCCGCCACCGGCGGCCGCGCCACCCGCCCCTTCAAGGTTGCGGGGCTGTCCATCGACAGCCGCGAGATCGGCCATGGCGAGATGTTCGTGGCGCTGACCGCGGCGCGCGACGGCCACGATTTCGTGGTCGATGCGCTGAAGAAGGGCGCGGCCGCCGCCATGGTCTCGCGCATCCCCGAAGGGCTCACAGACGCAGCGCCGCTGCTGGTCGTGCCCGACGTGTTCATGGCGCTTCAGGACCTGGGCCGCGCCGGGCGGGCGCGGACGCGGGCGAAGGTGGTCGGCGTGACCGGCTCGGTCGGCAAGACCTCGACCAAGGAGATGCTGCGCGCCGTGCTGGGCGGCCAGGGCCGGGTGCACGCCGCCGAGAAGAGCTTCAACAACCATTGGGGCGTGCCGCTCACGCTGGCGCGGATGCCCAAGGACAGCGATTTCGCGGTGATCGAGATCGGCATGAACGCTCCGGGCGAGATCGCGCCCCTGGCGCGCATGGCCGCGCTCGACGTGGTGCTGATCACCACCGTCGCCCCGGCGCATCTCGAGGCCTTCGAATCGATCGAGGCGATCGCCCGCGAGAAGGCCTCGATCCTCGACGGGCTGAAGCCCGGCGGCATCGCGGTCCTCAATCGCGACATCGAGACCTGGCCGATCCTCGAGGCCGCCGCCGCAGCGGCGGGCGCCCCGGTCGTGACGTTCGGAGCCTCGGAGGATGCCGATTTCCGTCTGGCCTCGGCCCAGCTCGCAGGCGCGATGACCGTCGCGAAGGGCATCGCGCGCGGCCGTGACGTGCTGTTCAAGGTAATGTCTCAGGGCCGCCATTTCGCGCTCAACGCGCTCGCGGTTCTCGCCGTGGCCGACGCGCTCGGCCTCGATCCGGCGATCGCTGCAACCGACATCGGCCTCTGGCGACCGGTGGAAGGGCGGGGGATGCGCGAGCGCCTGATCCTCGACATCGTCGACGACCACCTCGCCATCGACCTGATCGACGACGCCTACAACGCCAACCCCGCCTCGATGGCCGCCGCGCTCGACACGCTCGCCGCCGGCGAGCCGGTGGACAACGTGGGCCGCATCATGCCCGGCCGTCGCATCGCGATCCTGGGCGACATGCTGGAGCTCGGGGCGAGTGAGCGCCAGCTCCACGCCGAGCTAGCCCGTCACCCGGCGATGGCGGCGATCACGCTGGTTCATTGCGTTGGCCCGAGGATGCGGGCGCTGCACGAGGCGCTGCCGGCAGCCAAGCGCGGCGAGTGGCACGAGACGGCCGACGCACTCGCCGCCCGCGCCCATCGCCTGATCGACGCGGGAGACGTGGTGCTGGTGAAGGGTTCGAAGTCGAGCCTTGTCAGCCGGGTGGTTGACGCGATCCGCAAATTGGGCCAACCGGCTCCGAGCGAAGGATAAGTCCATGCTCTATTGGCTCACGATATTTTCCGACGGCGGGGATTTCTTCAATCTTTTCCGCTACATCACGTTCCGCGCCGGGGGCGCCTTCTTCACCGCGCTGATCTTCGGTTTCATCTTCGGCCAGCCTCTGATCAACCTGCTCAAGGTGCGCCAGAAGAAGGGCCAGCCGATCCGCGAGGACGGGCCTCAGAGCCATTTCGCCAAGGCCGGCACGCCGACGATGGGCGGGCTCCTGGTGCTTTCGGCGCTGATCGTCGCCACCCTGTTCTGGGCGCGGCTCGACAACCCATACGTCTGGCTCGTGCTCGGCGTCACCGTCTCGTTCGGACTGATCGGCTTCGCTGACGACTACGCCAAGGTAACCAAGATGACCACCAAGGGCGTGTCGGGCAAGGTGCGCTTCGGCCTCGGCCTCGTGGTCGCCGCGGTGGCGGGCCTCGCCGCGGCCTGGATCCACCCTGCGGACCTCAGCAACCAGCTCGCCTTCCCGGTGTTCAAGGAGCTGCTCGTCAATCTCGGCATCTTCTTCGTGCCCTTCGCGATGATCGTGATCGTGGGTTCGGCCAATTCGGTGAACCTGACCGACGGGCTCGACGGGCTGGCGATCATGCCGGTGATGATCGCGGCCGGCACGCTCGGGATCATCGCCTATGCCGTGGGCCGGGTGGACTTCAGCCAGTATCTCGACGTGCACTACGTGCCGGGGACAGGCGAGCTCCTGGTGTTCACCGCGGGCCTCATCGGCGGCGGGCTCGGGTTCCTCTGGTACAACGCGCCGCCGGCGGCCGTGTTCATGGGAGATACCGGCTCGCTCGCGCTCGGCGGCGCGCTCGGCGCCATTGCGGTGGCCACCAAGCACGAGATCGTGCTGGCGATCGTGGGCGGGCTCTTCGTGGTCGAGGCACTTTCGGTGATCATCCAGGTGGCGTACTTCAAGCGCACCGGCAAGCGCGTGTTCCTCATGGCGCCGATCCACCACCACTACGAGAAGAAGGGCTGGGCCGAACCGCAGATCGTGATCCGGTTCTGGATCATCTCGCTGATCCTCGCGCTGATCGGGCTTGCCACGCTTAAGCTGAGGTGATGGAAACGCCCGACAGACAGAAGATTGTTTTGGATGTCGTTGTCGAAGGTGGCCGAAGGCTCCTTGCTTCCGTGGCAGTTCTTGTTCTTGCTGAAGTGTGCTTGGCGCATGCTGGTTTCACACGCACCATGATACGTTCAGGTCAACTTGCGGGCGACCCTCTGGATCAGTGGTTCCTGGCTATGTTTTGGCTTTCGACCGCGTTCTTCGGCCTGCTTGGATTCTTGCTCTTCATCGCAGCAATCCAGACATTTCGGGAGTTGCCATCGGCTCTGTTCCCGCAAGGCTTCTCGCGTCGGGAATATGTGTGGTTGTTGGAAGCGGTGATCTTTCTGGCGACGCTTGTCGCGTGGACTGGCGTCATGTTTGCAGTGCACCCATTGATCCGCGGCGGAATAGGTCAATGATTCCGACTTGGCCCTACGAGGGCCATGCGGAGGCCGCGTCGCAGCATGGCCGCTCAGGTCTTGCCACACTGGAGTTCCGATGAGCCGCCCCGAGACCCCCACTGCCCTCGTCACCGGCGCCAACCGCGGCATCGGGCTCGCCATCGCTGAGGGGCTCGTCCGCCTCGGCCACGTGGTGACCGTCGGCGCCCGCGACGCCGAGGCGGGCCGCGCGGCGGCCCTCCGGCTCGGCTGTCGGTGGGCCCATGTCGACCTCACCCATCCCGAGACCTACTTCGCCGCCGTGACCGAGGCCGGCGGCTTTGACGTGCTGGTCAACAACGCGGGCATCCTGAGCCACGTCTCGCTCCTCGACGCCGAGAGCGACTTCGCCGAGGCGATGGAGGTGATGGTCGCCGCGCCGCTCGACCTCATCCGCCTTTGCGCGCCGCACTGGCGCGAGACGGGCTGGGGCCGCATCGTCAACCTGTCCTCCGGCTGGGGCGCGTTCTCCGAGGGGCTCGGCGGACCCGGCGCCTACGGCATTGCCAAGGCGGCGCTGAACGCGCTGACAAAGGCGCTGCCGCGCGATCTTCCGCCGGGCGTGAAGGTCAACGCCATGTGCCCGGGCTGGGTGCGCACGAGGATGGGCGGCGCCGGGGCGCCGCGCAGCCCCGAGGAAGGCGCCGACACCGCGCTCTGGCTCGCAACGCTGCCCGATGACGGCCCCACGGGCGGCTTCTTCCGCAACCGCAAGCCGGTTTCTTGGTGAGCTGCTTCGCCCTGTTCCAAATACTCCACGGGGGGCTGCGGGGGGTGTGAAACCCACCGCTCCGCCCGCCCCGCTTGCGCCGCCGCCGGGGGCGGGGCACTGTCCGCCCCGCGACGGTGGAGGGGGAGATGATTCCGGTCAGGGGCTACGAGGAACGCAAGGTCGCCGTGCTGGGCTTGGGCCGCTCGGGCCTCGCCACCGCGCGGGCGCTCGCGGCCGGTGGCGCCGAGGCGCTTCTGTGGGACGACAGCCCCGAGGCGCGGGGCAAGGCCGAAGCCGAGGGCTTCGCCACCACCGACCTCACCCGCGACAAGGCCTGGGAGGGCGTCGCGCTCCTCGTCACCTCGCCCGGCATCCCGCACCTCTACCCCAAGCCCAACCCGATCATCGCCCGGGCCTGGGACATGGGCGTGCCCGTCGACAACGACATCGGGCTCTTCTTCCGCTCCTTCGCGACGCCGGACTGGGAT
>Ga0224512_10004745_pt1 | contig 11375 bp, 7 predicted proteins | sample SF_May12_sed_USG_4_FD_169103 | JGI IMG/M metagenome (GOLD analysis project Ga0224512, IMG submission 169103) | Sediment microbial communities from San Francisco Bay, California, United States - SF_May12_sed_USGS_13 | ecosystem: Environmental > Aquatic > Marine > Sediment | place: USA: California... | reverse complement strand
GAGGGTTAGGTGGCGGAGGAGTTCTCCGGTGGTGGGGTTGATGATGCGGATGTCGAGGTCTTCGATGAGCATGATGATGTGGGTTCGGGCGTGGGTTCGTCCGATGCCGATGTGGTGGAGGGTGCCGGCGTGGCGCAGGGTGACGGTTCCGGTGTCTCCAACGATGTCGTGTCGTATCCGGTAGTGACCTTCGATGTCTGATTGATCTGGGGTGGCTTTGGGAAGCATCTGATATTTCGCGGCTGGTGTTGTCCTGGCGAGGGATCTGTGGGGGCGCCGATGGTTGTATTCGTCGACGAAGGCGTCGAGCTGGTCTTGGAGCTCTTTGAGTGTTCCGGCTTCGGGTTGAGCGGTGAGCCACTTTTTGAGTGTCTGTTGAAACCGTTCCACTTTCCCGCAGGTGGTTGGGTGGTTGGGTCGGCTGTGTTTCTGGATGATTCTGAGGTCCATCAAGGTCCGTTCGAACCGGTTCCGTCCGCCTCTGCCTCCAGCAAGTCGGGTGGTGTAGACCATGGCATTGTCGGTGAGCACTGATGCCGGGAAGCCATATGTTTCAGTGGTTCCTAAGAACTCGTCGGCCACGATGTCGCCGGTGATACGTCTGTGGACGGTGACCGAAAGGGCATAGCGGGAGTGGTCGTCAAGGAAGGTGATGATCTCAACGTCTTGGTTGTTAGCGAGCTGCCAGTGGGTGAAGTCGGATTGCCACATTTCGTTTGGCAGGTCGGCTTGGAACCGGATGTAGGACGTCTGTGCGGGCCACTATCAAGACCCTTGTCAGCGAGGGTTCTTCTCAGATCGATGATCAGAGCAACCGTTGCCGGGTCCAACGCTTGAGGGGATGTGTGGGGTCGACGCGACCTCGGCTGAAACGCCGCCTCGCCTTCGGCGTGGTAGCGGGCGACCAGTTTCGACACCCACGATCGCGAAACTTCATAGAGGCGGGCAGTGTCAGCTTGGGTGCGGCCCTCGACGATGACGGACAGGATGATTGAACGGGCTTTCGACATCCACCAACAGAAGCATCCGCCGAATGTTTCCTATGTCTCGCGACATATGGTTCCTATGTCCTGAAACAGCACACCACCAGGCCCACTTGCGCGGGGCTTCGTACACGCGCGGCTACATCCGCACCCACATGGACCGAGCCGCCGTAGGGCGCCAGTTACCCGGCTCTCACCAGACCTTGATAGGTTCGATTCCCACCAGGCCCACGGGAACTCGATGAAATCGAGTTCCCGCCACCGCGTGCTCGCGACGCGCAATCGGAGCCAAGGACCTCGGTGTCACCGCGGATATCCAATGGTGGCGAGGGCTACGGTGATCTCATCGAAGATCTTGGGATCGTCGACAGTCGCCGGCATATTCCACGGTTTGTCCCCGGCGATAGATGCGATCGTGCCCCGGAGTATCTTGCCGGACCTCGTCTTCGGCAACCGGTCGACGACAACTGCCGATTTGAACGACGCGACAGGACCGACCTGGTCTCGGACTGCTGCGACTGCATCGGCGACGATCTCGTCATGCTGGCGGTCGGCTCCAACCTTGAGCACGAGCAAACCCACCGGGACCTGGCCTTTTAGCGAATCAGCCACGCCCACGACGGCGCATTCGGCGACGTCGGGATGAGACATGAGAGCCTCTTCGAGCGCACCGGTCGAGAGGCGATGGCCCGCCACGTTGATGATGTCGTCGGTCCTGGCCATGATGTGGACGTTCCCGCCATCGTCGATGAATCCGGCGTCTGCCGTTTCGTAGAAGCCCGGGTATGTCGACAAGTAGGTTTCGACAAAACGTGCATCGGCGTTCCAGAGCGTCGGAAGCGAAGAAGGCGGCATCGGCAGCCGGGCGCAGATTGCACCGATCTCGTTCGCGGGAAGCTCGTTACCGTCGGCGTCGAGAACGGCAAGATCCCAACCCGGCACCGGACGGCCGGCGGATCCGGCCGGGACCGGCATCGGCTCGATGCCAAGGCAGGTGGCGGCAACGGGCCAACCCGTCTCCGTCTGCCACCAGTGATCGATCACCGGAACTCGCAGCTGCTGTTCGGCCCACCCGAGCGTGTCCGGATCACATCGTTCCCCAGCGAGGAACAGCGAGCGAAACTCACCGAGGTCGTACTTGCCGATCAAGGAACCGTCCGGGTCCTGCTGTCGGATGGCACGGATCGCCGTGGGAGCAGTGAACATGCTCACGACCCCGTGGTCTGCGATCACCCGCCAGAAGGCACCAGCGTCGGGAGTTCCCACCGGCTTGCCCTCATAGAGGACCGTCGAACATCCGTGGAGCAGTGGCGCGTAAACGATATATGAGTGGCCGACGACCCAGCCGACGTCAGACGCGGCCCAATAGACCTCGCCTGGGCTCACGTCGTAGATGTTCTGCATCGACCATTTCAGCGCAACAGCGTGGCCTCCATTGTCGCGGATGATCCCTTTCGGCTGGCCGGTCGTCCCCGAGGTGTAGAGGATGTAGAGCGGGTCGGTGGCGGCCACCGGCACACACTCATGAGGCGTGGCACCGGCGAGCTCTGCCTGCCAATCGAGATCTCGGCCGGGCTGCATAGAGGCTTCAACCATTTCCCGCTGGAAGACGATGCAGTGGTCGGGCTTGTGGACGGCCATCTCGATGGCGGAATCGAGCAACGGCTTGTACTCGACAATCCGATTGGCTTCGAGGCCGCACGAGGCGGAGACGATCGCCTTGGGGGTGCAGTCGTCTATACGGACGGCAAGCTCTCGAGCGGCAAAACCTCCGAAGACGACTGAGTGGACTGCTCCGAGTCGGGCGCAGGCGAGCATCGCGATCACGGCCTGCGGGATCATGGGCATGTAGATGATGACGCGATCTCCGCGCTCCACCCCAGCTCGATTGAGCACCCCGGCAAAGAGTGCGACCTGATCGCGCAGTTCTCCGTAGGAATACGTTCGGGACTGTCCTGTGACCCCGCTGTCGAAGATCAAGGCCGGTTGATCACCGCGTCCGCCGTCGGCATGACGATCAAGAGCGTTGTAACAGGTGTTCAGCTCACCGCCTACGAACCAGCGGGCGGCCGGCTCGGCGGCGGCGTCCAGAACGGCGTCCCAGGTCTTCGTCCAGTCGATGGCAGCGGCGGCTTCGGCCCAGAATTCCGTTGGCGAGTCCAACGATCTGCGATACGTGCTGGCGAATCCTGAGGTGGCCACCACTTGAACTTAGTACGGCAAGTCCACTCAACGCCGCGAGTCACAATGAGCTCGATGGCCGACCATCCCGGCGTTGGATACGCTGACTTGATACCGGAGAGCCGCCAGCACGTGTGCTCGTCTAGTCCGGATGGCGGCGGTAGGTACCGACGGCGCTGACTACGAGGCCGAGCCCTACGACGGCCGCCAAGGGGAAACCCACGGCGGCAGCAGTTGCACCGATGACGGCGGCAACCAACGGAGGCGCTGCGGCCGCAGCAGCCTGATTCACACTGGAGCGAAGGCCGAGCGCGAGCCCACGCTGGTCGGCAGGCACTGCTCTACTGACCAAAACAAGCAGCATCGGCAAGCTGATACCGTGGCCGATGCCGAGCAGGAAAGCGCTCCCGTACGCAGCGGGGATGGACGCCAGCGCCGGGGCCAGCGCCACGCCGGCCGCTCCGCAAATGAGTGAAAACGCTGTCAGGTATTCAACGCGGAAACGCTTAGCCAAGCGCCCAGACATCGGCGACAGCATCGTTCCGACCACTGCCATCGACGACACCACCGTGCTCGCCGACCCCTCCGAGATGCCGGATGTGACGAGAAGCAGCGGGAAGAAGGCTACCCACGCTCCGTTAATCCAGAGGCGAGCTGCGCTCAGGAACATGACCACACGGATACCCGGAATCGACAGCAGCTTGAGGCCCTCAGCCAGTCCGCGGCGCTTGGTTGCCCCGGAAGAACCCGAGTCCGAGCCTTTTGGCAGGAGCAGGCCGATCAGGACGTAGATGGCGCAGTAGCCGGCGAAAATATAGAAGGCGGGGCCGGTGCCGAACGCCTGGGCCCCGAATCCGACGAGCAGCGGGGCGATGATCTGAGCTCCGGTGGCCACAAAGCTCAACCGACCGGTGTCTGTCGCCTTGTCGGCCCCTTCGCGCAATCCGGACACGAATGACTGCGAACCGACCCACGCCATCGGCCGCAGGACGCCAACCGCCATCTGCAGCACAAGCAGCGCCAGAACGGACGTAGCCAGGCCGTACAGAACGATGAGCGCCGTGGACCCGGCGGTGCCAATGAGGAAGGCTCGGCGCGGGCCCATTCGATCGATGAGGCCGCCTATCGGAACCGAAGCGACCGCCTCGACCGCACCCTTGACGCCGAGAAGAACCCCGATGAGCCCGATGCTGATCCCGAGATCCGTCGCCCTCAGGGGCAACAGGAAATTCATCATGGCGTTGAGTGCCAGCCCGAAGCCGCCCGTCAGGTAGGCGAGCAAATACCAGCGCGGGATGGCCTCCTCGACTCGCTCGCTGCCTTCTCCGTCGGTGGCGTGCCTAGGATTGTCACGACGGTTCGGCATCCGTCACACCTCGATGGGGCTCGAACTTTTGGCCGGCGACCACGACCAATTGCCGCCGAGTCGACATAGTACGCTCGGTTGGTATACAGAATACATTCATAGCCTCTGGGCCACCGATCAACTCCTTGGAGAGAGAGCAAACCATGACCGAACGCCCCCCAGTGCCTCCCGGAATGCGATACGACGAACGAAGGCAATGGCTGCTGCCACAGGGAATCGTCGCCCGCAACCTCGCAGAGCATCCGCTGTTTCCCCGCCCCAAACGAAACTCGCGGGCGGCGGCTTTTGATGAGCTTGCCGGGAACACGACTCTTGGGATCCATCTGTCGCAGATGGCCCCCGGGGGAACCAAGCCGGGCCATCGCCACGTCGATGAGGCGGCCCTGTATGTCATCTACGGCTACGGCTACAGCGAGATGCGCCAGCACGACGATGCCGAGATGCAGCGAGTCGACTGGAAGGCCGGAGACATCATCTCCATCCCCTCCAACGCCTGGCATCAGCACTTCAATGGTGATCCAGACAAACCCACCCTGCAGCTCGCATTCAAGAACACGCGCTGGCTGCGCACCCTGTTCGGCAGCCGCGATTTCGTCTACGAAAACGACTTCCGTTTTGTCGACCGCTACGACGACGAGGCGGACTACTGGACGCGGCACAAGATGATGGAGGATGGCCGCATCGACGCCAACGTTCTCCACGACCTGGCAGGCGAGCCGCTGGCGCCCGCACCAGACCATGGCGAGCTGTGCCATATGAACCGGTACCAGATGGGCGGGCACTACATGCTCGACTTCTCCATCGTCGAGATGGAGCGCCGCGGCCGCACCCGGGCCCACAAGCCGTTGGCCGAAGAGGCCTTGTATGGGCTTTCGGGTCGATTCCGGACATGGATCTGGGACGAAGACGGCAACGAGGACCTGATCGAATGGGGCGAAGGTGACCTGTTGTCGCCGCCGCTGGGCGTCTGGCGCCGCCACACAACGCGTGGCCACGAGCCGGCCCGGTTCCTGCACGTGCGCAACAACTTCTTCAATATCGCGCTGGGCAACAAGACGGACTACGTACACACCCCGTTACCTAATCGTTATCCCGACATGATCGAGCCCGACTACTCCGGCTACGTCGACCCGACGTGAGACCGGCCGCAGCCAGCTGCTCGACCCGGTGAGCGTGCCAGGGCCCAGTTGGTGACGGGCGACCTGGAGTCGGAGGACGCACCGCAGCCGAAATCGAGACGCTTTGGCCGTGCGGAGCTGATTCTGTTCGGCCTGATCTTCATGCTCAGCGTCGGCGAAGGCGGTGCCCGCTTCCTGTCACCCGTCTACCTGGCCGATCAGGGATCCGCCGTCGGCTCCATCGGTCTTGCGTTGTCGGTGTTCGGCGCCTCCGCGCTCGCCGCCCGATTCTTCATCGGATCGACATTTCGGGCATCAACGGTGCGCCGCACGATCGCCGCCAGCGCCTTGGCCAGCACGGCGTCATTGCTGCTGATCACGTTTACGTCTTCGATTGCGGCGTTCACCGTTCTCATCGGGATCCATGGCGTCGGGTGGGGCGTGTTAGCCACGGTGCTGTTGACGCTGGTCATGTCGGGCAAGGAGAAGCGCAGTGCCGCCGCCGTCATTGGCTTCTACGTCGGAGTCGAAGGCCTGGGGCGCACCGGCTCGCCGATCCTGGCCGGCTTCCTCGGCGGCGCCTATGGGCCGTCCACAGGAATGCGGATTCACACGGTGCTCTTCGCCACGGCAGCTGCGATCGGCATCGCGCTGCTGCGCGATGCGCCCACGTCACCGCAGGCAGACGCCTTGGCGGGCAGCGATAGGAAGCGAATCGATCTGTCCCGGTTCCGCCACGTGCCGTTGGCGGCGTGGGTGGCGGCGCTCACCGGCTTCTACCTCAACACGACCAATGCCGTCATCAACACGTTCTTCCCGCTCCTCGGGTTGAGCCTCGGATTTTCGCTGGGACAAATCGGCACACTGGCCGGCTCACGCTCTGCGGTTTCCGCACTAGTCCGGTTCGTCGCCCACCGGGCCTTCGACCGCATTCCGTTTCGAATCCAGTTCATACCGCTTTATCTCATCAACGCGGTCACCGCATCCCTCATTGGTGTGGTGACGTTGTACCCGGCTCAATTCCTGCTCTTCCCGCCAAACGGAGCCAGCCGAGGGGTACTGCGAGTCGGCTCGATGGCCCAGGCCATGGAGGACTCAGACGAAGGAGAGGCGAGCGCAACCGCAGCCCTCATCGGCGCCGGCTACGACGTCGGGCGCATCGTCGGCCCGCTGGTCGGCGGTCTGGTGGCAAGCGCTGTGGGAATAGCGACCATGTTCGTGGCGATGCCGCTGTTCTTCGTGTCGCTGATACTGCCGCTCGCATTGTGGGCGCGACGGGGCTCCCCAACCGCCTCGGACGGCCACTAGACCCGCGAGGTATGCTGTATACCAAATAGGCAAACGGAGGGTGGACATGGCGAAAACCAGGACCACGACGTCGCATTACGAGGTCCAAAAGCTACGTCGCGCTGACTGGCTGCAGTACTGGAAGGACCACCAGCGCACGATCGTGACCGCCGAGTCCGTGGAGATGATCGACACGCCGCGCCGCATGAAGCGCGGCGTCATGGTGAGCGCCGACGGCGACGAACCGAGCCTGAACCTCGACGCCAACATGCACGAGATCGAGCCGGGGGTGGTGTCGACGATCCACCGCCACTCCTGGGATGCGGTCATGTTCATCAACCAGGGCAGCGGGTGGACCGAGGTCAACGGAAAGCGACATGAGTGGCGTCCGTGGGACACGGTGTATTTGCCGGCCAACGCCTGGCATCGCCACGGCGGCACGGGGACGAAGACGGCGGAATATGTGACCTGGAGCGTCCAGCCGATGGTCGAGCTGTTCGGCATGGCCACCCTCGAAGACGGCGGCGACACGCCATTCGAAGAATTGCCCGCCCCGCCGCAAACCTCGAGCGGAATGACGGGGGACGATCCGTATTCGAGACGTGTCGAGCGGCTGGCCAATCGCGCCCGTGATTTTACCGAGACACGCATCCTCACCCCATACGAGGACGTGCCGTTCAAGGTGCAGCCCCGCGGCGCCCGTAGCGGATTTATGGTCGACCGAACCATCGGCCATCAAACGCAAGGGATCACCACCGTGATGCACCAGCTCGCTCCGGGGCTGTATCAGTCGAAGCACCGCCACGGCGGCGAAGCCTGGCTGTATTGCGTCAAGGGCGAGGGCTACACCATGCTCGAAGACGAACGGATCGATTGGAAGGCCGGCGATCTCGTAGTCGTCGACCATTGGGCCTGGCATCAGCACTTCAACGCGTCGGAAACAGAGGTGTCTTCGATCATTCGGGTCCACAACTTCGACACGCTCTACTTCGCCATGGCTGCGTTGCTGGCCCCTTTGAATCTGCTCGAAGAGCCGGCGAAGTTGAACAGCCCGCCGGACATCAGCAAAGTCGAGTGGCCCGACGTGGCCCAGGGCCGCCCGAGTGCCTGACGTCCCCAAGAACCCAACGCGTGAGGACCGCTACGGGTTCGTCGAATGGCGGCTGCTTCCCGAGCAGGGCTGGGAGCAGTACTGGGAACGTATCTATGTGCCCGAAGCAACGAAGCGACGGCTGCACAACTACGCCCGCTTCACGCTCTCGCGACGCAAGACCTTCTCCCTGGTGGGGCTCCCCATACATGGCATCGCGCTGCTGCGGGGCCGTCCCGGGACGGGCAAATCAAGCCTCGTCAAAGGCTTGGCGCAGAAACTGGCCACTGAAGACTTTGAGGATCAGGTGATGTTTGCCGAGGTCAATGCGCACGCTCTGCCGAGTCAGATGCTCGGCGACAGTCAGCGGAACACCGTGAATCTGCTGGAGCGGGCGTTGCCTGAGCTCGCAGAAAAGGGTCACCCGGTCGTGGTGCTCATCGACGAAGTAGACAGCATCGCCACCGATAGAGATCGAGCCAGCTCAGGGACCGATCCCGTCGACGTGGCCCGAGCCACCGAAGCCGCGCTGCAGGGCCTCGACCACCTCGCCGCGGCCGCACCCAACATGGTGATCTTGGCCACGTCGAACTTCCCCCAGGCGATCGATCCGGCGTTCATGAGCCGCCTCGACACAACATTCGACATCGAGCTGCCGGACGCCACAACGCTCGCGGAAATCCTGCGCGACTCTCTCGAAGAAGTCGGCTCAGACATCGAAGTGGATGCGATTGGCCGGGCGGTCGAGGCGATGAGTGGCATGAGTGGACGTGACGTTCGCAAACTGGTCTTCGAAGCCATGGTGTCGCGCGATAGCTCGATCCCCGTCGACGCCCCGCTCCAGGACAAGGAGCTGTGGGTTGCGATTGACGCTCGTTTAGCAGCTGGAAGAGAGGACGCATGACTGCCGAGGTCACCAAGATCCTCGACCGGATCGAAGAGTCGAAAGAAGACCTCGCCGACCTGATGCTGCGACTCGGCAACACCTACGGACCATTTGGCCAAGAGGCGGCGACCGCTGGCCAGGTACATGAATGGTATGGCGAGAACGGTATGGAGTCCGACTACGTCGAGATCATCGAGGACCGCGCCTGCACGGTCGGCCGCATTCGGGGCGACGGCACCGGCAAGTCCCTGATCTACAACGCCCATCTCGATACAGAGGCATCGGGCAGGGACTTCGAGACGTTGATGGATGCCCCCGATCCCAACATCGTCGGAGCCAGCCGCGAGGGAGATCGGATCTTCGGCCACACGGTGCAGAACGACCGCGGCTGCATGGCCATGCAGATGATTGCCGGCCGGGCGATCGCCGAATCAGGGGTTGGGCTCAAAGGTGATCTGCTGTTGAAGTCAGCCGTGGGCGAAACAGGCGCCGCACCAGTCGATGAATACCGAGGCCTGCGTTACGAAGGCAAGGGCTTTGGAACGTCGTATCTGGTGGATCACGGTTATCGCGCCGATTACGCCGTGATCGCCGAGACCACCGACTTTGCCGCCTCGTGGATCCAATGCGGCGCCGCCTACTACAAGATCACGCTGCGCGGCAGGAACATGTACACCCCGCGCCTACTACGCGCCGAGACTCTCGCCGAACAGCCCAACGCCATCGTGCGAGCAGCAAGCGTTGTCGACCTGGTCGAGAAGTGGGCAGTCGAATTCGAGGCCGCCAGGACCCGCCAAACCGAATGCGGGATGATGCGGCCCAAGGCCCAGGTCGGTGCGATCCGCGGCGGCATTCCGTGGCGCCCCAACCGATCATCGACCTACGCCGCGCTGTATGTAGACGTACGGACGCTGCCGGGCGAGGACGTTGCATCCGTCACCAAGGCAATCTCAGCCGCAGTACGGGCGACGGGCCTCGAAGTCGAGGTCGATCTGATCATGGCCAAGGCCGGCTTTGAAGCATCGCGCGAGTCGATCACTCCCCTGCTCGACGAGATCACGACCGCCCACCGCCACGTGCGCGGCGTGGAGATGCCGGAGTATGCCGAGGATGCAGTTGTCGGCATGTGGCGCGACACCAACGTTTACAACCGGGTCGGAATCCCGTCACTGACCTTCGGCCCGAGCCGCGGCAAGGCTGCCGTTCAGGGCACCGGCTTCATCGAGCTGGATGACTTCATCGACGGCGCCAAGATCTATGCCTTGACCGCGCTGTCGATCTGCGGAGACCTGCGCCCCTAGTCGGCGCACCGTTCGGAGATGAGATGGCTCATGGCCCGAGCTGCCGCAGCGCAGTCATCGATCGCAACCCATTCCGTGCCGGTCATGTCAGGGCCGAAGCCGCGCTTGCCCGGACCGAACATCACGGTGGGAATGCCGACAGAGCATCCGTAACCCGCATCAAACGTGTTCCTTGAATACATTGCGATCGCCGGGCGATTCTGTCTCTCCATCCCGCCGAGCAACGACGTAACTACAGGGTCCGACGCCGGTACCTCTGCCGGAAGCATCACCGCTCCTTGGGAGACCACACAGTCGAAGTCGAGAACAGACGCCAGGTGGGATCGCACAGCTGCCACAGCTTCCTCTGGTACTTCGCCGGGCAGCAGCCGACGATCGATCACAAACAGCCCGCGCTCCGGGATCGTATGTGGCGCCACAGGTGTGAACCGCAACTGATATGGCGTCACGGAGGCCGGCCCCAGATCGGGGTGTGGCTCGGGAAGCGGACTCGACGCCAGAGCCGTGATCACCTCGGCCGCACGGGGCAACGGATTCTCCCCGAGTCCGGGCTGGCTCGAGTGCGCCGAGGCGCCGGGGACCTCGATGTGAATGTCGACCCTGCCCCGGTTGCCAATCGAAACTTTCAGGTCGGTGCCGAACGCCAGCACGGCGTGTGCCGCCCGAGCGCCAAGGTCGTCGATGACTCGGCGACTGCCCCCGTGACTGCTCATGCCCTCCGTGTTGACGGCGAGGAGAACCGGTTGCCGTAGAGCCGAGGGTCGGTCCGCCACGGCGGCAAAGGCAGCAGCCATCGGCCCCTTGTTCTGGTTGGCACCTTGACCGACGGCGACCTCGCCCGGCACCTCAAACTCGTCACCATCCGCCAGCCGGCCGGCCAGCGGATCGTCCATCTCGTTGCCGTGCTGGGACACGATGTACGTCTGGATCAGCAGGCCGTCGTCACCGGGCGGGCCGAACCGAGCGACGAGATCGCCGTCTGGATGCCGGCTGACATGGTCCGGCCCAAGCGCCTCGATCATCGGCGTAACGACGTCGTTGATCGCGGCGACGATGCGAGGATCCCCCGGTTGGATCTCATGGGCGCCGGAAGGGACCTCCGTCGACGTTCGCAACAGAGTCAGCAACCGATCGACCAACGCCGCCTCCGCCACCCGACCCTC
>Ga0224512_10004744_pt1 | contig 11375 bp, 8 predicted proteins | sample SF_May12_sed_USG_4_FD_169103 | JGI IMG/M metagenome (GOLD analysis project Ga0224512, IMG submission 169103) | Sediment microbial communities from San Francisco Bay, California, United States - SF_May12_sed_USGS_13 | ecosystem: Environmental > Aquatic > Marine > Sediment | place: USA: California... | reverse complement strand
CAGACGCGCCCGTCGTGAAATGCCTGCTCGCTGCTCGATACGAGTTTCGTTCATGCCGCGCCTCCGCGAGAGTGGCCCCGACCTCGAGCCACGATCACCAAGCGACACTAGATGCCCCGCTGGACCAAGGCCATCGCGAAATCAGTTGACCCTCTTTCTCGGGCTGTACTAGCTTCGCACGCATGGTGACCCGCCGAGATCTGTGCCGCGTGGCTTGGCTTCTCGTTCTCTTCTCTCCTTCACTCCGCCTGCCCGCGCAGGTGCTCGCGGAAGACATCGGTCACGAGTTCATTCCTCCCGAGCACTGGAGCTACCCGGCCCTGGCGCGCTTCGAGGCGCTCGGTCTCTGCCGGCTCCCGTCGGAGCGGCCCTACAGCCGCGACGACGTCATCCTGTACACGGAGGAAATCGTAAGCCGGGTGGCCGAGCGCGGCGCGACGCTCAGCCCGCGGGACGAGTTCAACCTGGAGAGACTCCAGAAGGAGTTCGCCGGCGCCGAATCGCGGGCGAATCCCAAGACGCGCTTCGACCGGCCGCTCCTCTTCGCGTCCGACGGCCCCATGCACCTCGAGGGCGACCTCGACCTCGCGCTCGTTCCGGACAAACCGCCGCACCGCGAGGAGTGGGACTTCTTCGGCGTCGCACACCCCGTCCTGCGCCTGCACCTCGGCCGGTCCTTCACCTACGACTTCCGCTACCGGCTCGTCATGGGGCCCGAGCGGGACGGACGCGAGCGCAACGAGCGCCCCTCGCCGCGCGAGCGGAGCTTTCGCGGGCTCACCTCGATCTACGAGCGCTCGTATCTGGTGTATCACTGGAAGCAGGGAACGGTCTTCTTCGGCCGGGATTACGCGGACTGGGGACCGGCGGAGAATCGCAACGTGATCCTTTCGCAGGAGGCGGGGAGTCTGGACAAGCTCGGTGGCCGTCTTCAGTTCAAGAGTCTCCGGCTCAGCGTCATTCACTCGATTCTTTCGTCTCCGGACGATCGGTACCTCTCGGGCCACCGGCTGGAGGGGGCGTTCGGGAGAGTCACGGTGGGCCTGTCGGAAACGGTGATTCACCGCGACCGCTTCCTCGACCCCGTGTACATGCTGCCCTTCTCCAGTTTCTACGCGAACCAGTTCAACGAACGGAGCGACGACAACGTGATGTGGGGCGTGGACGTGAAGGTTCGGGTGCTCGACGGTGCTACCGTCGATGGGAGCCTGCTCATCGACGACTTCCAGTACGAGCGCGGCGACAGCACGCCCGACATGCTGGCGTTCAACGTGGGCGTACGCACGGACGTCGCGCGGCCCTTGCCGCTCACGCTCCGGGCGCGCTACCGCTACGTGGACATCTACACGTACACGCACCGGGACAGCACGAAGGCCCACGTCACCGGCTCCGGAGACCCCAACAACGGCGATCCCCTGCTCGGCGTGGCCGAAGGCCCCGACACCGACCTGCTCACGGCGAGCGCGGATTGCTTTCCGCTGCCCCGCTTGACCGCGACCGCGCTCTTCTCTTTCCTGCGCCGCGGGGAAGGGAACGACTTCAGGGCCTTCCACCCCGGCGACGACCACGCGCCCCCGTTCCCGTCGGGCGTGGTGGAGCGGACCACGTCGTTCGGCCTCGCGCTGGCTTGGGAGTTCGACGGCAACTCGCTCGCCAGGGCCGAGTTCGTGCGCTCGCGCGTGGAGAACGAGGGACACGTGCCCGGCGCCGACGAATGGCGAAACGCGGTACGCGTCGTGCTACGTTGGAACTTGTAGGCGAGCGGCCGACCGGTTTCTTGCCACTGCGCCGGCGGGGCAAGAATGAGTTGACATGGCTTCGGGTCATCGGCCAGCCTGGAGACCGCCCGCGCTTTCGGCACATGACACCAGCCGCGCAGGATGGCGTCTTCCCGGGGAATCCGGGGGCGCGTTTAGAATCACTTTCGAAGGGAGCCCGCTCATGAACTCACGCTCACGGTTGCCAAAGACCCGCGGATTCTTGCTGTTGATGTTGCTTCCGCTGGTGGCGCTCGCGTTCGCCGGCTGTGGAGACGACGACCCGGCCGCGCCCCCGGCGCCGGCCCCGCGCGTCAACAAGGTCCTGCAACTCGACGGCATTGACAGCTACGTATCCATTCCCATTGCAAACCACAACTTCGTCAGCTTCACGATCGAATGCTGGATCAAGGTGCCCGCCTACGACTTGAACGTGCACTACGTGAGCCTCTACCAGAACGCGTACCTCGTGCTGGGGGACTACGGATCCCCGAATGCCCACGTCGATACCTGGGCCGACGGCCTCAACCCGGTCAACGCCCGCACCGGGAACCTGGCCGCGATCACGGCGGACGCGTGGCACCACCTCGCGTTCACCTTCGACGGGACGACCCAGACCATCCTCACCGACGGCGTCGTGACCCTGTCGGTCCCGACCACGGGAACGGTGACCAACGACGTGGGGTCCTATAATTCTGGCCTCAACATCGGGTGCCGCTACTCGGGCAGCAGCCAGTTCGTCAACGGCCAGATCGACGACGTCCGGTTGTGGAACGTGTACCGCACGCCCGCCGAGATCCAGGCTAACATGAGCAAGGTGCTCACCGCCCAGAGCGGCATGGTCGGATACTGGAACTTCGACGACGGCACCGCCGACGACCTCACCGCCTACGGCGCCGACGGCGCGCTGACGGGCAGCGCCACCATCGTCAACAAGTAGCAGCTGAAGGCCCGGTCCGCTCCCCGCGGGGGCGGACCGGGCCGCCGCGCGGCCTCCGCGTCCAACGCCTCGATTCTCCGCCTCTCCCGCAAGCCGCCCCGCCCGCGCCGGCTGTGCTATCCTCCAAGACACCTCCGGGAGAAACCCATGGCAAGCGGCGCGCGCATCGCGGTGGGCTGGCTGCTGGCTCGTCTACGCGACTTATGGCTCATGCTGGGGGCGGCGATCGTCCTCCTGGTCCTGGCGGAGTGCGTCCTCGACCTGGCGTTCGCGCTCACGCGCCCGCACGGAGCGGCCGTCCAGACCCACGTGCAGGCGGATGCCTACGGCGACGCCACCTGGCCGGACGCGTACTATCGCGAGCACCGGCGGCTCAAGGCGCAGTGGTGGCCCTTCGTGTACTGGCGCACGAACCCCTTCCGCGGGCGCTTCATCACGGTGGGCGAGGACGGACTGCGCGTGACGCCGGCGCCGCCGGAGCGTCCGCGCGGTCCGGGAGAGGCCCCGCTGCGCGTCTTCTTGTTCGGGGGCTCGACGATGTGGGGCATGGGCGCGCGCGACGAGGGCACGATCGCAGCCGCGGTGTGGCAGGAGCTGGCCGCGGCCGGCGTGGACGCCGAGGTGGTGAACATGGGGATGTTGGGTTACGTGAGCCGGCAGGAAGGCATCGCGCTCATGTTGGAGCTCGCGCACGACAACGTGCCCGACGTGGCGGTGTTCTACGACGGGATCAACGACGTGGACGCGGTCGTACAGGGAGAAGCGCCGGGCACCCCGCTCAACGAGGCGCATCGTCGCGACGAGTTCAACCTGGTCCACGTCGATCGCGGCCCCGAGGTCGACCGGCTCTTCATGTTGCGCCACTGGGGGCGCTCGAGCCTGCTCCGGTTCGCGCGCGCGATCATTCGCCGCGTCGCACCCGGGGTGCTGGGGCCCACTCGGCCGGGCGCGCCCGTCGTGGCTGACGCCGACTCCCTCGCCGACGCCGTCGTCGACGAATATCTCGCCAACGTCCGTTGGATCGCGAACTTGGGCCGCGAGTACGGCTTTGACACCCTGTTCTACTGGCAGCCGGCCGTTTTCACGAAGGCGCAGCGCACGGACTTCGAGCAGCTGCAGCACGAGGTGGCCGGCGCGCATCGCGACTTCTTCCTGAAAACCCGTGCGCATCTACTCGCGCGCGCGCGCGCGGCGGACGCCGCACCGGTCGAAGATCTGGGAAATGTATTCGGGCAGTCGAGCGCGCCGGTATTCGTCGACTGGATGCACCTGGGAGAAACCGGAAACGCGGTCGTGGGCGCCCGCATCGCCGGGGATATCGAAGCTCTAATGGAGACGGCGCGGTGAGCGCATGAGCGAGCGCGAAGTCATCATCGTCGGCGCCGGGCCGGCCGGCGCGGCCGCGGCCGCCGCGCTGGCCGCGCGCGGGCACGACGTGCTCCTGCTCGACCGCCAGGCGTTCCCGCGCGACAAACCCTGCGGCGACGGCGTGCCGCCCGGCACGATCGAGATGCTCAATGACCTGGGCATGGCCGAGCGCATCCGCGGGGCGGATTTTCACCCCGTGCGGCGCATTCGGCTGGGCTCTCCCTGGGGGCGCACGTGGGAGACGGGCTTTGCCCCCAAACGATCCGGCGCCGAGTTCTACATTGCGCCGCGCGTGCGCTTCGACGCGCTGGTGCTCGAGCACGCCCGCGCGGCCGGCGCGGAGTTCGCGCTCGCGAACGTGCGCGACCTGGTGATCGACGCCGACGGACGCGTACGGGGCGTGCGCGTGGTGGAGGGGTCTTCGCCGCGGGAGATTCGCGCGCGCGTGGTCGTGGGCGCCGACGGCGCCTCGTCCATGGTGGCGCGCGGCTTGCGCGGCCACCGGCGCGCGCCGGCGGCGCGCGGCGTGGCCATCCGCGCCTACGTGGACGGCCTGGAGACGTTGCCCGACACGGTGGAGTTCTACTTCTCGCGCCCCTTCGTCCCCGGTTACGCGTGGGCGTTTCCCCTGGGCGCGCGCACCGCCAACGTCGGCGTCATCATGCCGGCGGAGCGGTTCAAGCGAACGGGCCGCACGCTGCGCGAGCTTCTCGACGCGTTCCTCGCCGGCGCGCCCGTACGCGAGCGCCTCGCGAGCGACGCGCGCGTGGAGAACGCCGCCACGTGGCAGCTCAGCTACGCGCCGCGCCGAATGCGCCGCGCCTTCGACGGCGCGCTCCTGGTCGGCGACGCCGGCGCTTTCGTGGACCCGCTCACCGGAGAGGGCATCCACAACGCGCTGGTGTCGGCGCGGATCGCGGCCGACACCGTGCACGAGGCCCTGGCGCGGGGCGACACCTCGTACGCGGCCCTCTCCGCATACGACGCGCGCTGCGAAGCGGCCCTGGGGCGCATTCTGCGCCGGGCCCGCCGGGTGGAGCGCATGGTGGCCGCGGCGCCGTGGGCCCTGGAGGCTCTCTTCGTCGTTGCCAGCGCGAACAGCGCGCGTGTACAGTCGCTCCTGAATCGCATGTCGACCGATTTCGTCGTCGGCAACTAGCGCCGCCGCGCGGCGGCACGGCCCGTGAAAGATCCCCTCCACGATCTCCCGCGCTGGCTCGAGACGGCCAACGCCATGGCCGACGAGACGCGCCGTCTGGTCCTCGATGCCGTCGCGCGCGGCTTCTCGCACCGCTTCAAGGCCGACGACAGCTTCGTCACCGACGTCGACCTGGCCGTGGAGCGGCACCTGCGCACGCGCATCGCCGCGCACTTTCCCGGCCACGGCGTGATCGGCGAGGAGCTCGACGCCACCGGCACCGGCGCCGAGCTGCGCTGGACCATCGACCCCATCGACGGCACGCACAGCTTTCGCTTCGGCGTGCCCTTCTACGGGACGCTGCTCGCGCTGCTCCACGGCGACGTGCCTGTGCTGGGCGTGATCGACATGCCCGGCCTGGCGCTGCGCGTCGCGGGCGCGCGCGGCCTGGGGGCGCGCGCCAACGGCGCGGCGCTGCGGCTCGCCGACGCGGACGGACCCGTGGAGCGGGAGATCGTGGCCACCGGCGACCGCGCCCAGTTCGAGAAGGCGGGCAAGTTGTCGTCATACGAGCGTCTCGCCCGCGAGCATCCCGTCGTGCGAACGTACAGCGATTGCCTCGGGCACGCGCTGGCGCTGCAGGGCCGGGTGGGCGCGATGGTGGACTTCGGCCTGCACCTCTGGGACGTGGCGGCCACCGAAGCGATCGCGCGCGAGGCCGGCGCGCGCTTCGTCTGCCTCGAGCGGCGCGGAGCCACCGGAGCCGACGCGCGCCACGACGTCGTCTTCGGCAAACCCGCCGTGGTGGACCGACTCCTGCGGATACTGACCTAGGAGGATGCCATGCGCTTTGCGACACGAATGTTGGCGATAGCGGTCACGGCGACGTTCTGCGCCGCCTCCCTCGCCGCGTCCACGCACACCATCAAGCTCCTCGACGGGCGCATCCTCCGGGGGCAGATGGTGCGCGCGAACACCGGCACCGTCTGGTTTCGCGTGGCCGGCGACACGGCCGTCGCGCACTTCGCCCTGAGCGAGGTCATCTCACTCCACTTCTCCTCGGCGACGGTCCAGCCGGTCGCCAAGGCCAAGGAGCCCGTGACCGTTCCCGGAGGAACCTCCATCCGCGTGGCGCTCGAGAGCGAGCTGGGGACGAAGGCGAGCCGGGCGGGCGACGTGTTCTACGCCCTCCTCGCCGAGGATCTCGCCGTGGGCGACGTGGTGGTCGTCCCCCGCGGCAAGCGCGCCACCTGCCGGGTGCGCAAGGTCGTCCTCCCCAAGCGGGAGGGCGCGCGCGCCGTGATCGAGCTCGTCCTCGCCGCCCTGCCCATTCAGGGACAGACCATCGGTGTGGTCACCGATCACTGCGGCGTGGAGTCGGACGGTTCCGGCACCTTCAGGGCCACCGGCGGGGCGCGCCCCACCAACCGGACTCTCGCCACACTCATGGACGGCCGGCACATCCGGTTTCCCCCCGGCACCGAGATCGAGTTTCACCTGGCGCAACCGCTCATCGCGCGTGACCTCGATCGCTGACCGGCGGCAAAGCGGGAACGAGGTCCCCATCGCAACGGCGAGGAACGTCGGGAAACGAGACGGGCGCTCGCGGCGTTTTCGGTAACCATCGATCGGCGTCGTCTCGACGACGGTCGCGGCGTCGATTTCGGCCCTCGGTCATCGACAATTCGTGCCGAAATGCAAGCACGATTCGCGAGTTGGGAGTCGAGCGCGCGCCGACTGCGCGCGAACGCGCAGACCCGCGGCCGCAGCCGCCGCAAAGAACGGTTCTACGGCGGTCTCGCGCCTTTCCACCATGATGTTCACCGGCGAGTATCCCGGCACGCGCGTTGCTTAAGCACCGAAGGGGAGAACCTGCTTTCTTGGTCCAGCAGCTTTTGGGAGAAGCAACGATGCACAGGCGGTGGCTCCTTGGAATGCTCGTCTTTCTCGCCCTGGCCGTCGTGGCCGTCTACCCCAGCATTCGCTCCTCCGACCCCGGATATCCCGAGCCCGAGACCCTGACCCTGACCACGGGCAGCACCAAGCGCGTGGCCGACGGCCGCGCGCAGCTGTGGCTCGGCGAGGTCACCGGCGGCCTGGGCCCCAAGGGCACCGTCGTCGATGCGGTGTCCGTCGAGTTTTCCTGCGCCGGCGTGTCCTACCCCACGTGGGCCGTGACCTCCGGCTACAGCGAACCGCTCTGCGGTTGCCGCGTGCGCCTGGTCGAGGTCCTCGACACGCGCCCTCCGTCGGCTCGGCTCGAAGTGATCTGGACCGGCAACAGTCCACCACCGCGCCTCATCCAGGCTGCCTCGCAAAGCTCCGCCGCCGGCTCCGCGCGCGCCAGCGCAGACGGCAAAACGACCTCCCGCCAGAAACGCCGCCGCTAACCGGCGCGCGACCCATTGGGCGGTCGCCCGCCGTGCTTTCGGCTTTTTCCGACCCGGGACCGGCGGCCGCCAGTCGTACGGGCTCGAGGGATTGCCCTGCACGCGGCTCGCCCGGCCGGAGACAAAGCGGTTGAACCCGCGCACCGGGTTGATGAGGAACCCACCCACTTCGCGCCAGGTTCTTCCGCTTCCCGCGGAGGTGTTGTCGTGAACCGCGGAGGAGAGACGGTACGTCGTCTCGCCAAAAGCGATGCCGCCGATGCCGGTGGCGATCATGTCGTTCCATGACATGGGATGCGTCTCGCCCATGGCCTCCCAGATGAAAGCGCCGGCGATCGCATAGACCGTCGAGGGCCAGAACGAGAGACCGTTCGCGCGGCTGGAGTTGTAGTACGTGCTGCCGTTGAAGGGATGGATAACCTGGTTGGTCTTGAACTTGTTGTCGTCGTAGGTGAATCCCTCTTCCATGTTGGCCCAGAAGCTGCGCGGGCTGATCTGGTTGAAGTTGGCCTGGCGCACGTACTCATTGAACATCGACGCGCCAAAGTTGATCATCAGCACTTCCCCCGCGGCCCATCCAAAACTCCGCGTGGCGCCCCAGGCGTCCCTTGTGCTGCTCGCCGCCGGCAGCGGCGACGTGTCGGGAGACGCGCTCGCGTGCTTCGGATACTCGTGTGAAAGGGGCCGCCACGTGGCGCCCACGCGCATGCCCCATTCGATCCCGTCGCTGGGATCCCCGACATCGCCCAGCGGCCGGTTCCCTTCGTAGTCCTGGAGGCTGTATTTCTCGGTGAGGTACCAGTTGAGGTACGCGGAAACGTCCACCGCAAGCCCGTGCGCGATGTCGACCTCGAGACCGGGAATGAGAGACAACCCCACGCCGTTCACGGCGTCGGTGGGGCTCTCACCGGAATCGAGATCTTCGACGGGTTTCTTGAGAAAGAGCTCCGAGCGGGGATGCATCCGCACGATGGCGAGGCGCCCCTGCAGGTAGGGACGCATGCCGGTATCGTTGCGGAAGACGCGCGAGGCGTAACCGTGCGTCTCGAAATGTGCCCATTCGGGTTCGTGGTCGTAGGGCGACTTCATGCGCAGCGAGCCAAAGGTGAGCCCCACGCCGTAGCGCCACGCGCGCTTCTGCTTGTAGAAATCGAGATCCCAGGCGGTGCCCTTCTGCAGAAAGTCACCGTAGCCACCGCCGGCGCCGCCAGCGCGGATGATCCAGCTCACACCCCAATCGCGATTCGTGCCAGGGGGATCCTCGTTCGAGGCACGTGTTTGCCCGGCCGGTAAAACGACGGCGCAGGCGAGAACCATCAGCAGCAAAACGCTCGACGGGCGACTTGCCAGCATGGGAACATCCTTGAACGGGCAGACTCGCGCAGACGCCACGGTCATTCAAGACGTGTATATCGTCCGCCACAACCTCTAGCGTTCGCCTCCTCTTTTTGACAGGCCGCCGCCGCCTTCCTATATTCTCCCCGCCATGACCGAGGACTCGAATCTGCTCGACGCCTACTCGCGCGCCGTGATCGGTGTGGTGGAGCGGGTCGGTCCCGCCGTGGTGAGCATGCGCGTGACCGCCCGGCGCGGCCGGGGTGGTGTGGAGCAGGAAGGCGCCGGCTCGGGCTTCGTGGTGGCGCCGGACGGCTACATCGTCACCAACCACCACGTCGTCGACGGATCCACGGAGCTGCGCGCCCTCTTCATAGACGGCGGCGAGTACACCGCGCGCGTGGTCGGCGCCGACCCCGCCACCGACATCGCCGTGGTGCGCGTGCAGGAGGGCGGGTTGCCCGTGGCCGAGTTCGGCGACTCCGAGCGCTTGCGCGTGGGGCAGCTCGCCATCGCCATCGGCAACCCCCTCGGCTTCCAGAATTCCGTGTCGGCCGGCGTGGTGTCGGCGCTGGGCCGCAACCTGCGCGGCCAGTCCGGGCGCCTCATCGAGAACATCATCCAGACCGACGTCTCCCTCAACCCCGGCAACTCCGGCGGGCCGCTCGCCGACAGCGCCGGCCGGGTCATCGGGGTCAACACCGCCATGATCCGCCAGGCGCAGGGCCTGTGCTTCGCCGTGCCCTCCGCCACGGCCCGGTGGGTGGTGAGCGAGATCATCACGCGGGGGCGGGTGCGCCGCTTCCTGCTCGGCATCGTGGCGCAGACGCGCTCCGTGAGCCGGCGTATCGAGCGGGCGCTGGGCCTCCCGGCGCCCTCCGCCGTGCACGTGGTTGAGGTGGTGGCCGGTGGGGCGGCCAAAGCCGGCGGGGTGCGCGAGGGCGACCTCCTCACCGCCGCCGACGGCGCGCCGCTCGCGAGCGTCGACGACCTCCACCGCGTCCTCACTGGCTGGGAGGTCGGCCGCTCGATGCGGCTAGCGCTCCTGCGCAACGGCTCGACGCGCGAGGTCGAGGTGATCCCGAAAGAGGATCCCGGCCTGGAAACACGCGTATAGTTTGTGGTAAAATAGACCCCTGGCGAGCCTTCTACCCGCGCCCTCCCGGGCGCGTCGCTCAGGGAGTTGACCAAGATGATCCTCATCTGACGACCGCCGCCAACATCTCCGGCCCGACGGCTGTACTTCGGATGGCCCTCCGTGGACGCTTCCTTTGCGACAGGAAAACCACCTCTGGGTCACTCCGACGCGGCGCCGCCTTCTTGACCTCCTCTGGGGCGGCGTCGCGCTTTTTGTGGTCCGCGGGTCGCGGGCGCCCGCATGGGTCTTGAATCTGACCGATTTCTGGGGTACAATCGTTGCGCAGTACGGATCGGAACACGAAACGCATCCCGTCGGGCCCTGTCCCGCGCGGAAGGCCTCATGAGTGACATCGCCCCTGGTCACTGGGAGTTTCCGAACGCACGCTGCCCCCTGTGTGGCGCCGCCTGGCGCGGCGCCTCGGTGGGCTGTCCTGCACTTCGTTCCCCGGCGATCTTCTCGCCAACGTCTCCGTCTCTCGTTTGTACTCCGAGGGGCACACCCGCGGGCGACTGTCCATCTCACACGAGCCTGACCGTGCCGTGACGGCCGATCGCGACCGCTCCGGTCACGGGAGGCGTGCAAGTCACCCTTGTCCCCGAACGCGAGGGAGGAGACCTCTATGTCTATCTTGAAACGGCGATTGCACAGAAGGCCGTGGCAGGCTGCCCTGCTACTGGCGATTCTCGCATTCGTGGCGCTCGGCATCGGAATCAACGACGCGGTGACCGAACGCGACCGCGAGATCGCGGGCGCCCCGCCGAACTACCAGGCGCCCGCCGAAGAGCCGGCGCTCGAGGCCGCGGTGGCGCCGGCGGACGAGCTGGCCGTGCCCGAGGCCGAAGCGCCCGACGAGGCGATCTGGGAGGGCGACGACCTCGTCCAGCTCCCGCGCGACCCGCAGAAGCGGCGCGCCGCACTCGACGAGGCGGCGGCCCGGGCGCAGCTGCGCATGGCGGCGGCCGAAGCGGTGCCGCACGTCCAGGGCGCCGCCGGGTTCTCGACAGAGCCGCCGCGCTCGCGCTCGACCGAGGACCGGGTCCCCGAGATCACGCCCTACATTCCCGACGACGAGCGCAGGGGCGAGAAGACGTGGGGCCTCAATCTCCCCGATGACTTCACCCCGCCGCGCGAAGAGCTGATGGCGAGCTTCGCCGCCGGCCCGGAAGCGCAGCAAGCCCGCGACGATGCGGTGCAGGCGGCCTTCGCCCCGGCGCTCATGCAGACCTTCGGCGGGATCGACCAGACCACCCTCACCCCGCCCGACTGCGACGTGGCGGCGGGCCCCGACCACATCGTGGCCGTGGTC
>Ga0224512_10004741_pt1 | contig 11380 bp, 13 predicted proteins | sample SF_May12_sed_USG_4_FD_169103 | JGI IMG/M metagenome (GOLD analysis project Ga0224512, IMG submission 169103) | Sediment microbial communities from San Francisco Bay, California, United States - SF_May12_sed_USGS_13 | ecosystem: Environmental > Aquatic > Marine > Sediment | place: USA... | reverse complement strand
AATTCGATGTCATTGCTCGATATCAAAGATAATACCAACAAATCTACCGGATACCAACAAACCCATTCGGACATTAGCGGACAAGCGCCATGCCAGCAATCACCACTAATTTAGAGATTTTTTGGACGTCGTCGGACGAACCCGGACATGAAAAAGGTGAAAAGTGGTGCCCAGGGACAGAATCGAACTGCCGACACGGGGATTTTCAGTCCCCTGCTCTACCAACTGAGCTACCTGGGCACCGGGCGGCCGGAACGGCCTGAGGGGAGCGGTTATAGGGGCAATCGGCGCGCCTGTAAAGCGCCCCACCCGCCGTCCGGCGCGGCGGCGCCGGCGAAATCTTTGGTTAAGGAACGGGCAATATTATATAGGCTGTTAACCAATTTGGACTCCCTCCGGGACGCGGCCGCGGGCCGGCCGGCGGGATCGGCGCCGTGATGCGCGGAGGATGGTGGGTTCGTGACCCGATCGGTTGGAACAGCGGAGAGGCGAGCGGGCCCCGGAGAGCCGGGCTTCGACTACGATCGGCTGCCGCCGGGCTATTACGATCACGTCTATCACGCCGGCACCGGGGTGCGATCGAAATGGCACCACATGAAGTTCCAGCGCTTCGCCGCCGCCCTCCAAGGGTTGCACCGGCACCTCGACATCGGCTGCGGCCCCGGCACCTTCATCGGCAGCCTGCCCGAAGGGGCGCATGCGTCGCTGGGGATCGATATCGCAAAACCGCAAATCGCCTATGCCGACGCGCATTACGGCGGCCCCGGGCGGTCGTTCAGGGCCATTCCCGCCTCTTCCCTGCCGTTCGAGCCCGCGAGCTTCGATGCCGTCACCCTGATCGAGCTGATCGAGCATCTCCCGCGCCCGACCAACGTGAAGCTTCTCAGGGACGCCCTCGGCGTGCTCAAGCCGGGCGGCAAGATTTTCGTGTCCACCCCGAATTACCACAGCGCCTGGCCCCTGATCGAGCGCCTGGTCAGCCGCGTGGGCGGCGTCAATTACGGCGCGCAGCACATCACCCGCTATCACCGGGCGAGCCTGCGGGCGCTGCTCGAGGACGCCGGAGCCACCGACGTCAGGGTCGAAGGCTACATGCTGGCCGCGCCCTTCGCCGCCGGCCTGTCCTGGCGGTTGGCAGATATCCTGGCGCGGCTGGAACCGAGATTTCTCACCGATCGGCTGGGCCTGCTGCTGTTCGCCAGCGGCACGAAGCGCAATGGCTACTGAGCTTACGGTCATCGTTCCCACCCTGAACGAACGGGACAATGTCGGGCTGCTGGTCGACAAGCTCCACCGGGTGCTGGCCGGCATCGAATGGGAAGTGATCTTCGTCGACGACGATTCCACCGACGGGACCCTGGAGGCCCTCAGGGACCTGGCCCGGGGCGATCCCCGGGTGCGATTCCTGCACCGCATCGGCCGGCGCGGGCTGTCCTCCGCCTGCCTCGAAGGCATGGCGACGTCCGCCAGCCCCTACCTCGCCGTGATGGACGCGGACCTCCAGCACGACGAGACCCTGTTGCCCAAGATGCTGGCCGCCCTGCGGGCGGACGAGGCCGATCTCGTCATCGGCAGCCGCTACATCGAAGGCGGCGGCGTCGGCGCCTGGAACAAATGGCGCCAGCGCATCAGCGCCTTCGCAGTCAGCCTCGGCCGCTTCGTCTTGTGGGCCGAGCTCACCGATCCCATGAGCGGTTTCTTCATGATCCGCAGAGAGGTCTACGATCGCACGGTACGGTCGATGTCCGGCATGGGCTTCAAGATCCTTCTCGACATGGTCTCGGCAGCCGGCGATTCGCTTCGCATCAAGGAGATCCCCTTCGAGTTCGGCACCCGCCGGCACGGCGAGAGCAAGCTCGACACCCTGGTGGTCTGGGAATTTCTTTTGCTGGTCATCCAGAAGCTGGTGCGCGATTTCATCCCGGCGCGGTTCATCATGTTCATCATCGTCGGCAGCCTGGGCGCGGTGATCCATCTTTTGGTCCTGGCGATCGGCGTGAAGGGCTGGGGCGCGCCCTTCCTCTGGGCCCAGGCCTGGGCCGCCGCGGTGGCCATGATCTCCAATTATTTCGTCAACAACCTGCTGACCTACCGGGACCTGCGCCTGCGCGGATCGCGCCTGGTGCTGGGGCTGATCGCCTTCGTGGTGATCTGCTCGGTCGGCGCGGTGGTCAATGTGGACATCGCAGAAAGCGCCTATATGCGGGGGCTGCCGTGGTGGCTCTCCGGCCTGATCGGAGCCGCCATCGGCGCGGTCTGGAATTTCGCGGTATCCTCCACCCTGGTCTGGCGCCGCCCGCGCAAGACTGCGAGCGGCTGAGGGAACCAGCCCCGCCGCGGCTTTGCGCCGCCATGGGGCGGCCGGGATGACGTCGAATGCAGCCAGGCACAGCCGAAATTGAACGCACCCCGCCGCGGGCGGCAAGTGGCCCGAAGCCGGCGGACGCACGCCTGGTGCGCGTGGTGGTGGCGGCAGGCGGCGCCTACGGGCTGGTCTATGGGGCGATCTGGATCGCCCAATTCAGCGGCATCAACGATTTCTTCGTCTTCTGGTCGGCCGCGCGCTGGGTGGCCGAGCGCGGCTTCGACCCGGCGATCTACGATGTGGAAGCATTCCGCGCCTTCCAGACCCAACTGCTGGCGCAAACGGCGGGTGCCTACCGCCCCTACGCCTATCCGCCGACCGGCCTGCTTGCCTTCGCACCCCTGGCCGGGCTGGCCTTGGCCCCAGCCCTCGCCGCGTTCCTCGGCCTGAGCCTGGCGGGCTATCTCGCCGCCATCGCCTGGGGACGCGGCAAGGCGGCCGTCGCGGTCGCCGCCTCGCCGGCGGCCCTGATGAACATCGTGGTCGGCCAGAACGGCTTCCTGACCGCGGGCCTGCTCTATGGCGGGCTGCATCTGGCAGGGCGCCGCCCGTGGATCGCCGGCATCCTGATCGGCCTGCTCTCGATCAAGCCGCAACTGGGCCTCCTGGTGCCGGTCGCCCTCCTGGCCAGCCGCCAGTGGATCTGCTTGACGGCGGCGGCCAGCGCGACCCTCGCCCTGGCGGCGGCCAGCGTGATCGCCGGAGGGGTTGAGATCTGGACGGCCTGGCTCGAGCTGCTGCCACGGTTCGCGGCCAACACCGCGGCCAATAGCGAGAGCGCGTCGCGCTTCATGGTTTCCCCTCCCGCGGTGCTCTTGACCCTCGGCCTCGACTACGCGACCGCCCGGATCGTGCATCTTCCCATCGCCCTGGGTCTCGCCGGGGCGGTCTGGGTGATGTGCCGGCGCTTCGGCCTCACGCCGCTCACCGTCGCCGCCGTGGCGACGGCAACGCTCCTGGCAACGCCCTTCGCCTATTTTTACGACCTGACCATCGCCGCCGCGGCAACCGCCATTCTGGCGGCGGACGCCCTCAAGCGGGGGTTCCTGCCCGGGGAAAAGCTGGTGCTGGCGTTGGTCTGGGTGGCACCGCTGATCGCCGTGGCCGACCTGCCGCTGTCCTGGCTGGTGACCCTGGCGCTGGCCCTGCAGTTTCTTGCCATCTGGCGGCGGTTGGCGGCCGCCCCAACGGTTGTCGACGGAACGGCGCCCTAGGCGCGGTTCTGGGAATTCTCCTCGTCGGCATTCGGATCAAGGTCGCCCTCGGCGCCGTCAGGCGGCTCCTCGGCGGGAATCCGGTAATCCTCGCGCAGCCAGCGCCCGAGATCGAGATCGGCGCACCGTTTCGAACAGAAGGGCCGATAGGTGACGTGAACGGCACGGCCGCACATCGGGCACTTCTTGCCCCGGCCGGCGGCCTTGAAGTCCTTGACCTCGGCACTGGGCCGGCCGGGCCCGCCGCTTCCGCCTGTCTCTTCAGCCATGGCGCGATCCTATCGGCAACCTCTTGTCACGCCAACCCCCGGAGACGGATGGAACCGGCTCAATCATCGGCATCGGCCAGGCGCACGGCCAACGTCCCGTCGCCGCGCCGCCGCGCGAGCTCTACGAGGCCGAGCTCCGAAATTCCGGTCGCCCGGATGAACGCGGGGTCGGCCCTGAACCCATGCAACAGCCTTTCCAGCACCGCTTCCCGGTCGGCCTCGTCCTCCATATGGATGAAATCTATGACGCTGATCCCGCCAAGCCCGCGCACCCGCAGCTGGCGCGGAATTTCCTCGGCGGCCTCGAGATTGGTCGCGCGCACGGTATCGGCGTGGCTGCTCCGCCCCACGTTGCGCCCGGTGTTGACGTCGATCGCGGTCAGGGCCTGGGTCTGCTCGATGATCAGGCTGCCGCCGCATGGCAGGGCCACCCGGGGATCGAGGGCCTCGGCGATGTCGTCGGCCACGCCGAGCGCTTCGAACATGGGGCCGGGCTCGTCCCACAGTTCGATGCGGGTGCCGAGATCCGGGATATGGGCGTCGCAGAACGCCTGCGCCTCGGCCTCGGCCCGCCGGCTATCGACGACGATCCGCCGCATGCCGTCATGGGCATGATCGCGCAGGACCTCGGCGAGGCCGCGCGCCGCGCCGTGCAGGACCTGGGGCGGAGATGCCTCGGCCCGCCGGGCGTCGACCGTAAGCCATTGGTCGCGCAATTCCTCGGCATCGGCGGCCAGGGCGTCGGCACCGGCGTCGCGGGCTGCGGTGCGCAGGATGAAGCCTTCCCCGGGGCGGGCGACCGCCGCCATCAAATCGGCCAGGGCCTGGCGATCGCCCTCGTCCTCGATGCGCCTCGATATGGCGATGCGCGGCTGTGTCGGCGTCAAGACAAGATAGCGCCCGGCCAGGCTGACATTGCGGGTCAATCCCGCGCCCTTGCCTTCCTGGGCGGTCTTCGTCACCTGGACAAGAACCTCGGACCCTTCCTGGACCGGGGGCAGTCCCGGCAGGCCCTCTGCCTCACCGGCGTCCATCCGGGGCGCCGCGAGGGATAGAAACCCCGCCCGATCCGCCCCGATGTCGACGAACGCCGCCTCCATCCCCGGAAGCACCGCGTTGACACGGCCCAGGATAATGGCGCCCAGCGCATCCGGCGCGCCGTCGCCCGCGAAGAACAGTTCGACCAGCCGCCCCTCGGCGCGTAATGCGATGCGGTGCCGGCCGCCCGCTACCGTGGCGAGAAGCTCATCGATCACGAAACAGCCTCCCGGACGGCGCGCCGGCAACCGAGGCTTTCCAGCAGCCGCTCGGTCTCATAGAGGGGCAGGCCCACGACATTGGAGTACGACCCCCGGATGTAGCGGACGAACACTGCCGCACGCCCCTGGATGGCATAGCCGCCGGCCTTGTCCGCCCATTCGCCCGAGGCGAGATAGCCATCGATCTCCTCCCTGGACAGACGCTTGAAGGCAACGGTCGTGACGCAGATGCGGGTCCGCGCGTGGCGGTCAGGGTCGGCCACGGCGATGCCGCCCACCACCCTGTGGCGCCGCCCGGACAACCGCTCGAGGCACCACTTGGCGGTGTCCCGATCTTCGGCCTTTGGCAGGATACGCCGGCCGCAGGCGACGACAGTGTCGGCGCCGAGGATGAACGCACCCCGGGCGGCCGGATAGGCGGCGGCGCGTTCAACCTTTTCCTGGGCAAGGCGCAGGGCGTGGGCTTCCGGCAATTCGCCGGGCACGGGCGTTTCGTCGATATTGGGATTGATGATCAAGTCCGGCGCGCGGCCGATCTGGGCCAGGAGATCACGCCGGCGCGGCGATGCTGATGCGAGGACGAATTGGGGTGCCCCTGGCATGCGCCACCGTCAAGGACCTACTTGTGACGGAAGGTAATTCGACCCTTCGTGAGGTCGTAAGGTGTCATTTCCACGTTCACCTGATCGCCGACCAGCACCCGAATGCGGTGCTTGCGCATCTTGCCCGACGTGTAGGCGAGAATTTCGTGATCGTTCTCAAGCTTGACCCGAAACATCGCGTTAGGAAGCAGTTCCGTCACTTCGCCCGCGAATTCGATTGCTTCATCCTTCTTGGCCATCGTTTCTCCATCAGTTGCCGAAGATTGCAGGGACAATGGGGGCCCGAGGCCCAAGCGTCAAGCCCCTAACGCCGGAAAGGTCCTCAAGAAGAGGACGGCAGATTGAGGCGGAGCGCAATGGAAAGCGCGTGCGCATCGAGACCCTCGGCCTGGGCCAGGGTCACCGCCGCGGGTCCGATGGCCCCCAGCGCATCGGCATCGCAGCCGATGATCGAGGTCCGCTTGACGAAATCCAGGACCGACAGGCCGGATGAAAACCGCGCCGTTCGGCTGGTCGGCAGCACGTGATTGGCCCCGGCGACGTAGTCGCCCACCGCTTCCGGCGTGAAGCGGCCGAGGAAGATCGCCCCGGCATTGTTGACCTCTCCGGCCAGGGCCTCAGGGTCCGCCACCGCAAGCTCCAGATGCTCCGGCGCGATTAAATCGACCAGGGCCGGCGCCGCCGCCAGATCGCCGACCACGATCACGGCCCCGTTGGTGGCCCAGCTTTCCCCGGCGATGGCCGCGCGCGGCAGCGTCTTGAGCCGCGCCGCCACGGCCGCCTCCACCCGATCCGCGAATTCCGCGTCGTCGGTGATGAGGATCGATTGGGCGGCAGCATCATGCTCGGCTTGGGAAAGAAGGTCGATGGCGATCCAATCGGGATCGTTGGCGCCGTCGGCCACCACCAGAATTTCAGAGGGGCCCGCGACCATATCGATCCCGACGCTGCCGAAGACCTGCCGTTTGGCTTCCGCCACCCAGGCATTGCCGGGACCGACGATCTTGTCGACCGGCGCGATGGTCTCGGTGCCGTAGGCCAGCGCCGCCACCGCCTGGGCGCCGCCGACGCGGTAGGCCTCGCTCACGCCGGCCCGGCGCGCGGCGGCCAGCACCAGAGGATTGATCACGCCCTTGGGCGCGGGCACGACCATGACGATGCGCGCGACGCCCGCGATGCGGGCCGGGATCACATTCATCAACACCGATGACGGATAGGACGCCCGGCCGCCCGGCACATAGACCCCCGCCGCCTGGACCGGGCGCCAGCGCCAGCCGAGCCGCACGCCCTCGGCATCGGAAAAATCCGCATCGGCCGGCATCTGCCGGTCGTGATAGGCCTCGATCCGCCGCGCCGCGGCATCCAACGCGGCAAGCGCCTCCTTGGGACACTCCCTTTCGGCCGCCGCCATGTCGCCGTCGCCGATGGCGAGCGTGTCGGGGGTCAATTCCACATCGTCGAAGCGTTTGGTCAGCGCGATCAGCGCGCCGTCGCCGCCCTCGCGAACCTGGGTCAGGATATCGGCGACATCGCTACCGACCTCCGCCGCGACCTCCCGCTTGGCCCCAAGAAGGGCTTCGAAGCGCTCTTGGAAATCGGCATCGGCGGCGGCCAGCCTAACCGCCATCGGCCCCGCCCCCATCGACGGCCCGGGAAAACCGGGCGATCCAGTCGCCGACTTCCTCCGGCCGGGTCTTCAACGCCGCCCGATTGGCCACCAGGCGGGAGGAGACCTCGCAGATCTGCTCAACCTCCACCAGGCCGTTGGCCTTCAAGGTCGCCCCGGTGGACACCAGATCGACGATGCGCCGGCACAGCCCGAGGGACGGCGCCAGTTCCATGGATCCGCTCAGCTTGATGCACTCGGCCTGGACGCCCCTGGCGGCGAAGTGGCGGCGGGTGATCTCGGGGTATTTGGTGGCGACCCGGACGTGGGACCAGCGCTGCGGATCGTCGCCATCCACCATGTCGGCCGGCTCCGCCACGGCCATGCGACAGCGCCCGATGCCGAGATCCACCGGGGCATAGACTTCCGAATAGCCGAACTCCATGAGCACATCGCTGCCGGCGATGCCGAGATGGGCCCCGCCGAAGGCGACGATGGTGGCAACGTCGAAGGCGCGCACGAAGACCAGTTCCAGGCTGCCGTCCTTGGTGCGGAATTTCAGCTTGCGCGATTTCGGATCGTCGAACTCCGGCTCCGGGTCGATTCCCGCGGCCTGCAGCAAGGGGCGCGCCTCCTTGAGGATGCGGCCCTTGGGCAATGCCATCACGAGGGGTTCATTGGTCGCCAAAACGCATTTCCGGTCAAACTGTCTGCTCAGGGGCAGGGGTTTAGCGCGTTCCGCCGTCTCGATCCAGTGCCTCATCATCGGGATGGCGGGGCTGCCACAGGGTCGGCCAGGGTTCGCCGATATCCTCAAGGAACACCTCGATTGCCTCGATCTCCAGACGGACGGCGGCGCCACCGGCGAAAACCAGGGTGACTTCGCCGGCGCCGGACAGCATCGTCAGGACCTCCAGAAGCCGGCCTTTTTCGCCTTCGGCACCCGGCGTGAACCCCTTGCACTGGACCCGGGTGACATGTTCGAAGGTGATCCCGCAAAGGACCCGCTGGTAGCGGCCCTGGGGCTGTTCCGCCGCCGTTTCGCCCGGTTCCCCACCGCCGGATGCGCCGGTCTCCTCCAGCTTTTCCCAGCGGAACCGGTTGGCGACCAGCACGAAGCGCTTTTCCTCGGCCAGGAAGCACATGTCATGGGCCGGAACCAGGGCGTCCTGGATACAGGCGCCGAGCACCTCCACGTCCGCATCATCGACGGCACGCAGCTTCAAGGGCGTTGGCATGGCAGGCTAATCCCTCAGGCGTTCGATATCGGCGCCGCAGGCGGCCAGTTTCTCTTCAAGTCTCTCATAGCCACGGTCGAGGTGATACACCCGATTGATGATGGTCTCGCCCTGGGCCGCCAGTCCCGCCAGCACCAGGCTGACCGATGCCCGAAGGTCGGTCGCCATCACCTCGGCCCCGGCCAGCGCCTTGGCGCCCCGCACCATGGCCGATGCGCCATGGACCGTGACGTTGGCGCCCATGCGGGCCAGTTCGGAGACATGCATGAAACGGTTCTCGAAGATGGTTTCGGTGATCATGGCGGCGCCCGATGCCGCCGCCATCAGGGCCATGAACTGGGCCTGAAGGTCGGTCGGGAAACCGGGATAGGGCTCGGTCATGACATCGACCCCCGCGGGCCGGGCCCGCCCGCGCGCGACCCTTACGCCGCGCCCGTCGGCACTGACCTTGACGCCCGATTCTTTGAGTTTCTCGAACAAGGCCTCGTTATGGGCAGGCGCCGCCCCCAGCAACATCACGTCGCCCCCGGTGATCGCCGCCGCCAGGGCATAGGTCCCGGTTTCGATCCGGTCCGGCACCACCTGGTGACGGGCCCCGTGCAGGCCGGGGACGCCTTCGATGGTGATGGTATCGGTGCCGAGGCCGGTGATCTTCGCCCCCATGGCGATGAGGCAATGGCCGAGATCGATCACCTCGGGCTCCCGCGCCGCGTTGGCCAACACCGTTTCGCCGCGGGCGAGGGAGGCGGCGATCATCAGGTTCTCCGTCGCGCCCACGGAAACGAAGGGGAACATCACATGGCCGCCCTTGAGCCCCTTGGGCGCGCGCGCCTCGATATAGCCGCCGCGCACGTCGATCTCGGCGCCGAGCTGCTCCAGCCCCTTGAGATGCAAATCCACCGGCCGGTTGCCGATGGCGCAGCCGCCGGGCAGGGACACCCGGGCCTCGCCCATGCGCGCCACCAACCCGCCGAGCACCAGGATCGAGGCCCGCATGCGCCGCACCAGGTCGTAGGGCGCGGTGGTGGAGGCGATCTTGCGGGCGTGGAGCGTCAGCACCCGCCCGGCGTGGCCGCCGCCCGGCGCATCGCCGTCCATGGCGAGCTCGACGCCGAGCACGCCGAGCAGGCTGGCCAGGGTCGAGATATCGGCGAGGTGCGGCAGGTTGCCGAGGCTGAGCGGCTCTTCGGTCAACAGGCTTGCGGCCATCAGGGGCAGCGCCGCGTTCTTCGCGCCGCTGATGGGAATTTCGCCGGCCAGCCGGTTGCCGCCGCGGATCCGAATTCTGTCCACCGCTCGTCCCCTACAGCTTGGGCAGGGTCACGCCCCGTTGGCCCATGTATTTGCCGGCCCGGTCGGCGTAAGACACCTCGCACGGGCCCTCGCCCTTGAGGAACAGGAACTGGCAGGCGCCTTCATTGGCGTAGATCTTGGCGGGCAGCGGCGTCGTGTTGGAAAATTCCAGCGTCACATGGCCTTCCCATTCGGGCTCGAGCGGCGTGACGTTGACGATGATGCCGCAGCGCGCATAGGTCGATTTGCCGAGGCAGACCACCAGGATGTCGCGGGGGATGCGGAAATATTCGACCGTCCGCGCCAAGGCGAATGAATTGGGCGGGATCACGCAGACCGCGCCCGGGCGGTCGACGAAGCCCTTCTGATCGAACGCCTTGGGGTCGACGATCGCGGAATCGACGTTGGTGAAGATCTTGAACTCCTCGGACACCCGCGCGTCGTAGCCGTAGGACGACACCCCGTAGGAGATCACCCCTTCGCGTTTCTGGGCCTCGACGAAGGGCTCGATCATCCCTTTGGTCTCGGCCATCTCGCGGATCCAGCTGTCGGGCATGATGCCCATGGGCACTCCTCCTTAGGGATAATCCACCTGGGAATTGGCGGGGCGCCGGCGCGGCCGGGCCCCTTTTGTTACTCCATGCCGCGACGGCGCTCAAGGATGACAACGGGGTTGGACGACAATGGGGTTGGACGACGATGGGGTTGGACGACGACGGGATTTAAGAATGGGTTTTACGATCCGGGCTCCGCCTTCCCGGCCGCCTCCGGTTCCCCGGCCCCGCGTTCGCGGGCCTGGGCCTTGCGGCGCCTGAGGTTGGCGCGCAGCGCCTCGGCCGCCCGGGCCCGGCGCCGGGCCACGGAATCGCCGCCGGCGGAGACCTTGCCGGCGCCGGGGTTCCCCGGCCTGTTACCTGTTTCTTTACCCATGGCGGGGCAGCCTACGCGCAAGTCCGGGCCGGGGCAACGCCACGTTCGCGCCGCCGCCCGGGCCAAGATGTTGCGCGCAAATAACCATTGTGGCATGTTGCGCCTCCCGCGTGCCGCCGTAGCTCAGGGGTAGAGCGCGCCCTTGGTAAGGGCGAGGCCGAAAGTTCGATTCTTTCCGGCGGCACCACTCTCTCCATACAAAATCAACGATTTTGGTCATCTGCATCATTGCAGATAATGACCTTTATCTGCGGAACGCTGCGAGAACGTGCACCAAAAGTCGTGCAGAACTCGTGCACTTTGTTCCGCCTGTGTTCAGCCGTGCCACACGTGACGGCGGGGCGCTTCCGTTTCCAAGACACATCACATCAACCAAAGAGACTGCTCTTCGAGGCTTCCCACGGTGGTTGGGTGGAAGTCGAGAAGGTCCAATGACACGTGATGCCTAAGATTTTGAAAAATGCCCCTTTGAATTCAATCGGTTCCAGGCGCCAGGCAACCACTACTAGGTCAAGGCAGCGTCGCCGCAGCGAAACCATCGCCCTGGAGCATCTGAAAAAGTCAATAAATCTCCCAGCAGGAGAACGTCGCCAAGCCTGGGCAC
>Ga0224512_10004740_pt1 | contig 11380 bp, 12 predicted proteins | sample SF_May12_sed_USG_4_FD_169103 | JGI IMG/M metagenome (GOLD analysis project Ga0224512, IMG submission 169103) | Sediment microbial communities from San Francisco Bay, California, United States - SF_May12_sed_USGS_13 | ecosystem: Environmental > Aquatic > Marine > Sediment | place: USA... | reverse complement strand
TCAAGCGACGCGAGCTAGTCACAGCCTTGGGCGCCAGCGCGGCACTCGCGGCCTGCGCGCGTCGAGAAACCGAGACCCCCGGCGCAAATCGCGACACCGAGCAATTCCAGTGGAAGATGGTGACGACGTGGCCGCCAAATTTTCCGGGGCTGGGCACGGGCGCCAGCACGCTGGCCCGCTATCTGACCGAAGCCAGCGGCGGGCGCTTGCAGGTCCAGATCTACGCCGCCGGCGAGCTCATTCCGGCCTTCGAGGTATTCGACGCTGTCTCGAGCGGCACGGCCCAGCTCGGCCACGCCGGCGCCTACTACTGGCGCGGCAAGTCCGAGGCCGCCCAGTTCTTCTCCACGGTACCGTTCGGCCTCAATACCCACGAGATGAACGCCTGGCTTTATTACGGCGGCGGCATGGAGCTCTGGCAAGAGGTCTACGCGCCGTTCAATCTCGTGCCGTTTGCCGCGGGCAACTCGGGCGTGCAAATGGGCGGCTGGTTCAATCGCCCGATCGACAGCCTCGCCGATCTCCGAGGACTCAAGATGCGACTACAGGGCCTTGGCGGGGAGGTGCTGCGCCGCGCGGGCGGTACACCCGTCTCCCTGCCGGGCGCCGAGCTCTTCACGGCGCTTCAGACTGGCAGCATCGATGCGACCGAATGGGTTGGGCCCTACAACGATCTTGCGTTCGGCCTCCACCAGGTCGCCCGTTACTACTACTACCCCGGGTGGCACGAACCGGGCCCGGCCATGGAGTGTATCGTCAACAAGGATGCCTACGAGAACCTGCCGGCAGACCTCAGAGCCGCCGTGCGCGTAGCTTGTCAGGCCGCGAATCTCGACATGACCGCCGAATACAACGCCCGTAATGCGAGCGCGCTGCAGCAGATCAGAGCCGATGACTCGGTCGAGATCCGGGCATTCCCCGAGGACGTGCTCGAGGGCTTGAGGACCCTGACGCGCGAGGTCGTTGAGGACCTGGTGGCACGCGATACCTTGGCGTTAAAAGTATGGAACTCGTACAGGCAGTTTCTAGGCCAGTCTCGAGCCTGGCAACTGATCTCCGAGCGGGCCTACATGGACACGTCGGCGCTCTGATTCGTGAGCCTGCAACGCCCGGCGGATACGGGTATTCCGCGACGCGCGGACCATGACTTACCGGCTCCGATTCTGCTAACATTCTGCCCCGCAAGACCCTGGGTCTTCGGGGTGGGAGACAATATAAATGAGAACAATGTTTGCCATCGTCGCGTTGGCAGGTTGGTCCTTGTGCGGCAGCGCGTACGGCCAAGAATGCAACCAAACGATCGAGGGTAACGACCTCCTCCAATACAGCCTTGCCGAGATCCGCGTCAGCGCGGGCTGTGGCGAGGTCACGATCACGTTGCGTCACGTCGGACAGTTGCCCGTCAATGCCATGGGCCACAACTGGGTGCTGACGGCAACGGCAGATGCCGAAGGCGTCGTCGAAGCCGGCCGTAATGCGGGCGCGCCGGGCTATCTCCCTCAGGGCGATCCGCGCGTGCTGGCCGCCACGGATATGATCGGCGGCGGCGAAGAATCGTCCGTCACGTTCGACGTCTCTGCTTTAGCGGCAGGCGGCGACTATATGTTTTTCTGTTCCTTCCCAGGACACTACGCACTGATGAAGGGCCAGTTCATAATCGAGTGACCCGAGGGGCGATTGATTCATACCCTGGTTCGATACGACCGTTGAGAAATTTAAGGACCTATAAGCTATGGCCATAGCCGTTGTAATCCTCTTATTGGTGATCGCCACGCTGATCTTCCATTTCGTCAGCCCCCTTTATGGCTGGTGGTTCACCGACATCGCTTCGAACTGGGACATGATCGATACGACGGTCGATATTACGTTCGCGGTGACGGGTGTCGTTTTCGTCGCCGTCAACCTTTTCCTCGTCTATTGCATCGTCAACTTCCGCCACCGCAAGGGCCTCAAGGCCGAGTATGACCCGGAAAACAAGAAGCTAGAAACCTGGCTTACGGTCATTACGTCGATCGGCGTTGCTGCGATGCTCGCACCGGGTCTGGTCGTCTGGGGTCAGTTCGTAACCGTGCCGGAGGACGCCGCCGACGTCGAGGCTATCGGCCAGCAGTGGAACTGGAGTTTCCGGTTCCCCGGTGAAGACGGCGAGCTCGGCAATGTCGACGTGCGTCATACGAGCGTCGACAATCCAATGGGCATGGACCCAGAGGATCCCGCCGGCCGTGACGACGTTCTGATCTTCGACCAAACCGTGCATCTGCCGGTCGATCAACCCACACGCATGCTGCTACGCTCCATGGACGTGCTGCACGATTTCGCCGTACCGCAGTTCCGCGTCAAGATGGATCTCGTGCCCGGCATGGTCACGTACCAGTGGTTCACGCCGACAGTTCCGGGCGAGTACGAAATCCTCTGCGAAGAGCTCTGCGGCATAGGCCATTTTGCAATGCGCGGTCTGGTCGTCGTCGATGAGCGTCCCGACTTCGAAGCATGGCTAGACTCGCAGCCCACGTGGGGCGATCTCATGGCTCGCGGTGAGCCGAATCTCGCGGCCGGCCAGGCCGGTTACGCCATTTGCGCGGCGTGCCACGGTCCGCAGGGTCAAGGCCAGCCAGTCTTGAATGCGCCGAAGCTCACCGGGCTCGGCGCGTGGTACATCGAGCAGCAGCTCGCCTACTTCAAGGATGGCGCGCGCGGCACGGCCGAGGGCGACACGTTCGGCGCGACGATGGCGCCGCTCATGGCGACCGTTCCGGATCGCAACGCGATGCGCAACATCGCCGCTTATATAGAAACGTTCGAGGATCAGCCGGTCGAAACGACCGTGACTGGGGACGTTGCGCGCGGCGAGCGCCTGTACACGACGTGTGCGGCGTGTCATGGCGCAGACGGAGAGGGTATCTGGACGACCCGGGCTCCGCGTCTCGCCGGCGCCTCTGATTGGTACCTCGTCACGCAGTTACAGAATTTCAAGTCGCGTGTACGCGGCGCACACGAGAACGACATCTATGGCTCGCAAATGGGCTTGTTGGCAGACATGCTGCCCGATGACCAGGCGATCAACGACGTCGTCGCCTACATCAACACGCTCTGATACGGCGAACGACGGTACGAAACGATTTATACAGAACTGAGAGATATCAGCCGGGAGTTTGACTAATGGCATACGTTGCACTTGCCGACCGCGACCACGAACAACACCTGCATCACCCGCAGTCGTGGATTACGAGATGGGTCTTCTGTCAGGACCATAAGGTCATCGCCATCCAGTACAGCATCACTGCGATCGCCGTCGGTGTTGTCGCGATGCTCCTATCGAGTATGTTCCGGATGCAGCTCGGGTTCCCGGATTCCTTCGACCTCGTCACGCCGGACAAGTACTACCAGTACGTGACCATGCACGGCATGATCATGGTCATCTATTTGCTGACGGCCTTGTTCCTCGGCGGTTTCGGCAACTACCTGATCCCCCTGCAGCTCGGCGCACGGGACATGGTGTTCCCGTTCCTGAACATGCTCAGCTATTGGGTCTACCTCGTGTCCGTTCTCATTCTGATGGCGAGCTTCTTCATTCCTGGCGGTCCAACAGGCGCCGGCTGGACGCTGTATCCGCCACAGGCGATCTCAGCGGGCACGCCCGGCGTCAACGGCGGCATCTTGCTCATGCTCCTGTCGCTCGCCGTTTTCATCGTCGCGTTCACGATGGGCGGCTTGAACTATGTCACGACCGTATTGCAGGCACGTTGCCGAGGCATGACGTTTATGCGCATGCCGCTTTCGGTCTGGGGCATCTTTGTCGCAACGGTTCTCGGCCTGCTCGCGTTTCCGGCGCTGCTCGTCGCGGCCATTATGATGCTGCTCGATAACCTCATCGGCACGAGCTTCTTCATGCCCGAGATGCTGACCATGGGCGGGCAGGGCGAGCACAACGGCGGCAGCCCGGTTCTGTTCCAGCACCTGTTCTGGTTCTTCGGCCATCCCGAGGTCTACATCGTCGCGTTGCCGGCCTTCGGCATGGTCTCCGATGTGCTCTCGACGCACGCGCGCAAGAACATTTTCGGCTACCGCATGATGGTTTGGGCCATCGTCGCCATTGGCGGCTTGAGCTTTGTCGTCTGGGCCCACCATATGTACGTCAGCGGCATGAACCCTTACTTCGGCTTCTTCTTCGCCACGACCACGCTGATTATCGCGGTGCCGACAGCGCTGAAAGTCTACAACTGGGTACTGACGCTCTGGCGCGGTGATATTCAACTGACCGTGCCGATGCTGTTTGCGATCGGCTTCATCTTTACGTTTACGCACGGCGGGCTCACCGGGCTGTTCCTCGGCAACGTGACGGTTGATCTCCCGCTGTCGGACACCTACTTCGTGATCGGCCACTTCCATATGGTCATGGGCGTCTCGCCTGTGCTCGTGCTGTTTGCGGCCATCTATCATTGGTATCCGAAGATTACCGGCCGCATGTTCAGCGACACGCTCGGTAAGTGGCACTTCTGGTGCACGCTGCTCGGCACGTACACGGTCTACCTACCGATGCACTACCTCGGCATTCTCGGCGTCCCGCGACGTTACTGGTCCTATGGCTCGGACTTCATTCCCGATTCCGCTCAAAGCCTGAATTCCGCGATCACCGTCGCGGCTATCTTTGTCGCCGCATCGCAGCTCTTCTTCTTTATCAACATGATATGGAGTCTGCGCAACGGCGAAAAATCGGGGCCGAATCCCTGGAATGCGACGACGCTCGAGTGGCAAACGCCTAACACCCCGGCGGTTCATGGGAACTGGGGCGACAAGCTGCCAGAGGTCCACCGCTGGGCCTACGACTACAGTGTTCCAGGCGAGGCGCGGGACTTCGTGCCGCAGACGGAACCCCCGCACGAGGGTGTCGTCTCTGGTCGCGATCACGGAGTCGAACACTAGGTGAACGTCACCCTACTCTTCACGGCGCTCGTTGGCGCGATTCTGGTTTTGCTTCTGCTCGTCAGACAGCTAAGGACGAAGTCGTGGCTCGAGAAAGGCATTATTACCGAGGACAGTTTTTCGACGCTGGCACCGAAGCGTGTCGGTCTGTTCGTGTTTCTCGGCGTCGTGACGAGCCTGTTCTTGTTGTTCATGATCATCTACAACGAGCGCGCCGAATTCCCGGACTGGCGCCCGATCGCCGATTCGCGGCTCCTGTGGTTCAACACGGCATTGCTCGTGATCGGTAGTGCGGCGCTGCAGCTCGCACGCAACGCCGCAGGTCACGGGCGGCTTTCCGGTATCCGCATCAACCTGACGGCGGCGGGCGTGTTTACGATCGCCTTTCTCGTCGGCCAGATCTATGCCTGGAATCAGCTCACGGCGGCGGGCCACTTCATGGCGACGAATCCGGCCGATGCGTTCTTCTATCTGCTGACGGGTCTGCATGGGGTGCACCTACTCGGCGGCTTGTTCGTCTGGGCCAAGGCGACGACGAACGCGTGGCAGAAGCCCGATCCAGAAGACGTGAGCCAGGCGGCGGGCCTGCACCTGAGCGTTCAGCTCTGCTCTGTCTACTGGCACTATCTGCTGCTGTTGTGGCTTGTCTTGTTTTACATGTTTACATCTACCTAGAAGGATATGACGTCGTATGGCACATGACGCGACAACCGCGGGGGACGATCTGACACCCGGCATCAAAGGCATCGCCGCGGACTGGGCGGGCGACCGAGAGACGTTCCACGTTCCATGGGGTAAGGCCATGATGTGGATTTTCCTGCTCAGTGACACGTTCATCTTCACGTGCTTCCTGACGGGCTACATGAATGTGCGTGCATCGACGCGCGTGGCGTGGCCGAACCCGAGCGAGGTCTTCGCGCTCGAGGTCGGGGGCACGCCCGTCCCGTTGCTGCTGATCGCCATTATGACCTTCGTGCTCATCACGAGCAGCGGCACGATGGCCCTAGCCGTCAACATGGGCTATCGGGGCGACCGCGCCAAGACGGCCGCGCTGATGTTCGTGACGGCCGCGTTTGGCGCCATCTTCGTCGGCATGCAGGCCTTCGAGTGGACCAAGCTCATCGTCGAGGAAGGCATCCGGCCCTGGGGGAACCCGCTCGGCGCGCCGCAGTTCGGCTCTTTCTTCTTTATGATCACGGGCTTTCACGGCGCGCACGTATCAATCGGCGTGATCTATCTCGCCGTCGTCGCCCTGAAAGTGCTGCGCGGGGACTATGAGCGCCGCGGCTACGAGATCGTCGAGATCACAGGCTTGTACTGGCATTTCGTCGACCTAGTCTGGGTCTTCATCTTCGCATTTTTCTATCTCTGGTAAGGATTGGCCATGGCTGAAGGAAAACAACAGCACCCCCTACAAGTCTATTTCTGGATCTGGGGACTGTTATTCGTATTGAGCTTTTTCTCGTATCTCGTCGACATCCTCGGATTCGAAAGCTACGTTCGCTGGTCGCTGATCATCCTCTTCATGCTATTGAAGGCTGGATTCATCGTCGCGATTTTCATGCACATGGCCTGGGAGCGGCTCGCTTTGATCTACGCGATCATCGGCCCGCCTGTCGTCCTGCTGCTGCTGATCGGCCTGATGGCTGTCGAAGGCGACTACACAGAGTCGACACGCGTAGACTTCTTCGGCGCAGACCAAACCGTGTTTCTCGGCCACGGGGAAGCAGCCGAGCACTGACCCGCGCGGTAACAGTGCTGCATTAGACGAATCTAAAGGGGTTAGACAATGCTCGGTATCACTCTGTTTTTGGTTTTTCTGCTTCTCTGGGCGCTGGCCTGGCGCTATCAGATCAAGCTCGCGTTCGGCATCCTGATCGGTCTGGTGATCGGCGGGATCCTGGCGCAGTTCCTCGGGCCTTACAACAGCATGGAAGAGGTCCCGATCTGGCTGCCGCCTGCGCCGTTCATGTTCATTGTCTTCGTGTTGTTCGCGTATGCGTTCGTCGCGTGGTACGTGCTCGACTACAAAGCCAACAAGAAATAATTCTCCGGCAGCGGCCTGATACCCGGGGCGCTGCCGACTTCCCCCGCCTGTTAGATCAGCCTGCCATGCAGGCCGGTTGGCCTGCGTACGCCTCGGCCGTACCGGCCCGAAACTCCATGTCGTACAGCACGAGGCCGCCCATGTACAGGCCGATCTCGTAGCTTGCGAATGCCTCGGGTTCGCCCTCGAGTAACGAGATGCCTGGAAAGCGGCTGCTGATCCAGCGGACCCACCAGCCGACACTGCCGCCGGGTAGCGCTCGGTAGGTACGGTGGATCCTAGTCACCTGGAAACCCGGGTTCTCATCGTCCCCAGCGACCGGCATGTTGAATGTCACGACGACGACGTCGTAGCCCGGCACGTCGAGTCTGAGCGAAAACTCTGTCGGTTGGCAAACCGCACGCACCTTGGTGAGTACGTCGATGCGCTCGTTTAACTCGCTCGTCTCGAGCTCCCTGAACCGCTGATACTCGTCGTTCTCGATCCCGACGAACGGGTTGCGGTTCGAGCCGATGAGCGCCAAGCGGCCGCTCATGAGCCGGTCCCAGTTGAGATTCGCGATATCTGCGAGCCTATCGCGCAGGCAGACGTCACCTTCGCAGTATTGTGTGGGGTGGTAACGCCAGTAGGAGACGCCCGTCTGCAGACAGATATCCGCGCCGCAATCGACGGGCTCCTCGGAGCGCGACTGAGCCTCGGCCACGCTCAGCTGAGCAGCCCCGAGTACTAGAAACAGGCAACTCGACCGAAGAGCGCTTGATTGTTGCCGCACTATCGCGATTCGTCCTGGCCGCCGAACAGGCTCTCGCCGGTCGCGTCCAACGTCACCGTACGCACGGCGCCTTTCGTGCTGCCGTCGCGCGCTCGCGAGCCAGCAACTGTAATGACGTCGCCGACTTGCAGGGAGTTGCGGTTCCAGCCACGGCGCCTCAGATGATTCGGGCTGCCCATCTCGAGCGCCCAGTTCTCGACCTCGCCGGTGTCATTCTCGACATCCATGTAGAACCACGCGTGCGGGTTCATCCACTCGACGCTCGTAACGGTCCCCGTGAGCTCGATCGGGCTCTCGGCGTCGAACACGGCCGCGAACGAGTGATGCGCGAGACTCATAGCCGGACCGAGCGCCAGGCTCAGCACAGCTACGAAACCTATGTTGATTCGTCGCATCCCTGACTCCTCGCTCATTGTGCCCATTTGTTGTTCTCGCACACTGTCTCGAAGAGCTCTTCCTGCGGCGCCAAGTCCCAGGTCATATTCTGAACCCATGGCTCGGAAAATACGTTCGGGTCCTCGACGACGAACTGCAGCTCGAGGCTGCCGTAGTCGGTTCGCGTATAGCGCTCAACAGTTCGCATCGCCTCCGTTCTCGGGTACGGGCCGATCCAGCCCCTGTCGTTGAAGCCAACCGTGTCCACGACGAGCGTGTCGCCCTCCCAGCGCCCGATCGAATGTCCCATCCAAGTCGGATCGTATTCCTCGAGATCCGGATGCTGACGCCCGTCGAGGAAGATCTGTCTGAAGTAAGGTGCGCCCTCGAGCAGGATCAGCAGCAGTTCGGGCCGTTGGACGAACTTGACGACGAAGCTCGCCCCGCCCGGCGCCGGCGGAGAGCCCGGCAGACAGAAACTTGTCGGATTATCGACGAAATCGGTCGCAGCCCGCTCCGCGAACGCCTCGGCCGCCCACGCAAGCACATTGGGCGGCTCCGGATACGGGTCCTCGCTACGCAGCCAAACGCCCGTCAGATCCGGATGCCCGTCAGCCGTGCGCGGCACGGGCTCATCGGGAATGACTTGCCTGTCACGCACCTCACTGATCATCGTCTCGGGATCGTCGCCGAGCGTATTCAACGAGAGGCCTTCCTCGAGAGCAATATCGAACTTCAACGGCGCGCCGGACGCGAGCACGATATCGTTTCTGCGAAACGGGAGATACGCGCAACAGGACATCGCGACCGATACCGTATATGTACCGGGCAGGAGATCGGCGAAGTCGTAACTCCCATCCTCATTGCTGCGCGTCCGCGCATCGACACTCGCGGCATCGTTCCGCGCCCGTATCGGTGCGTCCGCGACCGGGGCGCCGGTGAAGTCCAACACGAGGCCACTCAATCCGCTCGAGCCCGGCTGCGCGCTCCCGATCGGCGCGAAGGCCAGAATGAAAGCCGTCAACAACGCGCTGGACCCAACGGATCTCAACGGGACGGTCATTGCGCTACCCCCCTGGCGTAGTGGCTTGCTGACATTGGACTCGATGTTCCGAATATACTGCCTCGTCCGTTGCGTTTCATCTCGCAGACGGTAATACCAGCCGAGCGCGACGCGAGCTCCGCCCTAGACATCGTCTCCTGACCGGGTGTAGCACTTGAGCCCGGCGACACCGTGCTCCACACTTTCGCCTCATACCCCCTCCCAATAAGTGATATCGCTATGCCTCATCGACTAAGTAGCTTCAGCTGTCGACTTACGGTTCTCTTGGTATTCACGGCGGCAGCCAACGGAGTCGTCTGCGCCCAGCCGAACCCGTACGTCGAGGTGCCGGACTGGATCGAACCCCCCGACAACCGGCCCATGGGGGCCGTAAGCTCCGCGTACACGGATGCCGACGGCAACCTTTGGGTCCTCGAGCGCTGCGGACAGAACAGCTGCGTCGGTCGAGACGAGTACGCGCCGATCCACGTCTACGACTCTTCAGGCCGCTGGATCAGGAGCCTGGGCCGAGGCTTGCTCGCGTGGCCGCACGGCATCTACGTCGATGCCGATGGCAACATTTGGGTCGCCGATGCGCGCGGTGACGGGACGCGCGGCCACCAGGTTTTCAAGCTCAGTCCCGATGGCGAAATCCTCATGACACTCGGCGAGGCCGGTATCGCCGGTAGCGGCAACGAGCAGTTCGATGGACCAACGGATGTTGTCGTCGCGCCCAACGGCGATATCTTCGTGACCGACGGCCACGAGCCGGAATCGAACAACCGTGTGCTGAAGTTCTCGGCCGATGGACGCTTCCTCATGAGCTGGGGTGGCACGGGCTCGGCGCCCGGCGAGTTTCTCGTCCCACATATGATCGCGATGGATTCGACCGGCCGCCTGTTTGTCGCCGACCGAAGTAACGGCCGAATACAGATCTTCGATCAGAATGGCCGATTTCTCGAGGAGTGGCGGCAATTCGGCCGTGCGACGGGCCTTTACATCGCCGCCGACGACACGATCTACGTTTCGGACAACCAATCGGACGCTACCAGGAATCCGGGCTGGGTACGCGGCATTCGTGTCGGTAACACAGCGGACGGAACCGTCGACGCGTTCATCCCGATCCCGAATTTCGATCCCAGCGTCTCGGCAGCGGTCGGCGCCCATGGGCTCACGGCCAACGCGGCGGGCGAGATCTTCGGTGGCGAGGTCGGCGCGACGACGGTCAGAAAGTTCGTGAGGCGCTAGCCCGAACGGTATCGCGGCGTTCGGACGTGCCGCGTCGACAGCTTGACTGTAATGAGAGTTTTTTTCGCTTTGATCCTCTCCGTGCCCTGTATCGCAGGCGCGCAGATGCCCGCAAGCCAATCTTATCTCGGAGTTGGTCTCGGGAATCTCGATTACGAGCTACAATCCAACGGCGTTACATTCTTCGATACCTCAGCCGCGACGTTCAGAATTTACGGCGGTTTGTGGCTCAGCCTGCGCTGGGCGTTCGAGGCATCCTGGCAGCTGACCGAGACGTCCCAGCAGCCGGGCCTCGCCAGCGATTTTCCCGAGATCGCGGCGCTGGGCCTGCCCGATACGGCCACTGCGATAACGACCGCTAATCTCGAGATTGTTACGCTGCGCACGTTGCGCTTCGTGCCGTACCGTTGGGGCTCAATGTTCACCGGCTTTGGAATTTCCGCCGCGAGTGTCGATAGCCATATCGATGTCAACGACGTTGCCAACGGTAAATCCGTGCGTGCGAACCCGCGCACTTCCAAGAACGGCCTGACGTTTGCTGTCGGTGCACAATGGGATTTGGGCAGGGTATCCCTACGGCTCGGCTACGAGTGGTGGGACGACGACATGAGCACGATCGGGCTCGGCGTGCACCGGCGCTTGTAGCTCTGGTCCGCCTCACTTAGGCTCTGACTCGAGAACCAATATGGACTTCTCGATTCGCACAGCCAGTCCCGACGATGCTGCGGCCGTAGCCGAGGTTATCTCCAAGGCTATCCGTATCTCGTGCATCGCCGATCACGGCAACGACGAGCAGAAGCTCTCCGGCTGGCTGGCTGACAAGAGTCAGACGAACGTCGAATTCGTAATCGACGTCGCGCCCTCAGGATGCTTCGTCGCGGAGCGCGCTGGTGCAATCGTCGGTTTCGCCGCCGTGTCGAACGGTACCCTACTGCAGCTTTACGTTGACCCCGACGTGTCGGGGCTCGGCATC
>Ga0224512_10004738_pt1 | contig 11388 bp, 13 predicted proteins | sample SF_May12_sed_USG_4_FD_169103 | JGI IMG/M metagenome (GOLD analysis project Ga0224512, IMG submission 169103) | Sediment microbial communities from San Francisco Bay, California, United States - SF_May12_sed_USGS_13 | ecosystem: Environmental > Aquatic > Marine > Sediment | place: USA... | reverse complement strand
TGCCACTGTCTTCGGCAAACCAACACTGGTGAGTACTGAAGAAGAGAAATTGCACGGCATGCGAGTGATCAGCGAACACCTGATGCCGGGCCGATGGGACGAGCTCCGGGAGCCGCTGCAGAAAGAGATCAAGATGACAGGCGTCATCGCGCTCGAAATCGAGTCAGCCTCGGCAAAGGTTTCAAACAAGATGCCGGCTGATGAGGATGAGGACTACGACATCCCGATTTGGGCCGGGGTACTTCCGCTGCGCTCAATATTCACAACGCTGCAGGATGATGGGCGAATTCACGCTGGCGTTGAGCCGTCTGCCGTTATCCGCGCCCTCGAGGGAAAATTACTTTAGGAGCCCGCTGTTCTCGGCCTCCAGCCGCAGCAATGCTTCTTTAGTGTCGAGACCGCCGCCGAAGCCCGTGAGGTCTCCGCTACTACCGATTACCCGATGGCAGGGAACGATTATAGGAAGCGGATTACGCGCATTTGCTGCACCAACTGCACGCACTGCTTTTGGGCGACCTATACGCTTCGCGATATCGCCGCAGGACACTGTCTCTCCGTAGGGAATGCGTAACAGCTCTTCGAGGACGCTGACCTGAAACTCAGTACCCGAGAGGTGCAGTGGCAGGTCGAATTCTTCACGTGTGCCGGCGAAGTATTCTTGCAGCTGACCGCAAGCCGTTGCCAACTTGTTCTCGTTGAAAATCCAATCGGGCTCGGGATCACGGCGCATCGATCCTTTCGGAAACCCGATCATGTGCAAAGCCCGATCATTACCAGCCAATAGCAAATCGCCGATGGGTGTATTCAAGTAGCAGTAGTACATCTTTAACCTCCGGAGTCTGACAGCGAGCTCCATAACAAAAGCGCAGCGTACGCTCGCCAGGGCCGCCAGGATTCGGCGCGCTTTTTCAACATCGCGGCACCGTTCTTGACATCGTTGCCCGTCGCCTTGAGCAGCCCAAGATCCGCCGTCGGAAATGCATCTGGATATTTGAGCGCACGCATCGATACATACTCAGCTGTCCAGGCACCGATGCCACGGACGGCCATTAACCTTTGGCAAAACATATCGGGATCATCGGCCTGTTCGAAATCTATTTCACCACGAGACGCCGCTGACGCCACCTGCCTGATTGTTTCAGCGCGGCTGCTTACTAACCCGATGTCGTTAAAGCGCGCGCGAGCGAGTTTCGCGGCTGTGGGAAAAAGGTGAGTTAGCGTCAGATCATCCGATGCCTGAGTTAAAGACGCCGGCAGCACGACTGGCTGACCGTAGCGTTTAGCGATTCTGCCAGCCAGCGTTGTGGCTGCTTTTACTGATATTTGTTGACCGAGGATCGCCCGAACCGTCAGTTCGAAACCGTCCCAGGCTCCGGGCACGCGTATTCCCGGATTACTCCGCAACAGCATCCGCAGTTGTTTATCAGCACCGAGAACATCGACGATATCGGCGAGTGGTGCATCAACATCCAGCATTTCACGAACGTGCTGCACAACCTGGAACATTCCCGTCGTCGCAATTCCGTGAAGCAACACGCGAATACTTGCATCTCGCTCGTCATGGCGAAATTCGATGACTCCGGGCTGACCTTGCACCGACACCGTTCGCAAATACGCTCCACCGGCAATCTGCTCTACACCGGGTGTGGCCCTGCCCGCCAAAAACTCGAGCATCCCGGCCCAGTTGAATGGCTTTCTATACGGCAGCCGTACGCTCAGTGCCGTGTTCCGGTCAAACACCTCGTCGCTGGATTTTCGCAGGTCTCTGGGCGAGCGCCCGTAGGTTTTTCTGAACGTGTCATTGAATCGACGCGTACTGCCGTAACCAGCGGCAATCGCCACATGGTTCATCGGTAATCTCGTTTGGTCGATAAGGCGCTTCGCAAAATGCAGTCGCTGAGTGTGTGCAACCGAAAGTGGAGATGCACCCAAATGCTTCGTGAAAAGTCGCCGCAGGTGACGGCTGGTCACGCCGAGCCGATCGGCGAGATCTTCAATCGAACCTTCATCAAGGGCGCCATTGGCGATAAGGCGAAGGCCACGACGAACCGTTGTGGATGTGCCACCCCACGCCGGAGTTCCGGGCGCACATTCTGGTCGACAACGCAGGCAAGGCCGCAAACCAGCCTCTGATGCCGCCGCGGCGCTTGGAAAGAACGTAACGTTTTTGGATTTAGGGGCAACAGCGGGGCACACGGGCCGGCAATAAATACCTGTCGTGCGGACTCCGACGAAAAACTTTCCGTCGAATCTCGCGTCCCGTGAAAGCCTGGCTCGCTCGTATACTTCGTGCTGTTGCATGAGGGCGCTGTCTAACATGCACATCAGTATACGCTGCAGGCAGAGCCAAACTAGCCATATTCGGACATGAACCTAAGGCTGTAGGAGCGCGCCATGCGCGCGATCGCGGCCGGGGGCCGATCCTGCATTCAACCAAGGAGGCCGCCCATGCACATGTATTTGATTTCGAGGTAGTCATCGAGGCCGTACTTCGAACCTTCACGGCCCTGCCCTGATTCCTTGATACCGCCGAACGGCGCCATCTCGTTCGAGATGATGCCCTCGTTGATACCAACGATTCCGTATTCCAGTCCCTCACCGACTCGCCAGATACGCCCCACGTCGCGTGCATAGAAGTAACACGCCAGACCAAATTCCGTGTCATTGGCCATTGCGATAGCTTCGTCTTCGGTCTTGAATTTGAAAAGAGGAGCGATCGGGCCAAAAATCTCTTCGCGGAACACACGCATATCGTCATTGACGTCGCGAAGTACGGTCGGCTCAACAAAGCAAGCACCTAGATCCGACCGGCCGCCACCGGTAACGACAGTGGCACCCTTGGCAACAGCGTCGTCGACAAATTTCAAAACATCGTTCGCGGCACCCTCGTTTATTAGCGGGCCAATGTTGACGCCGTCGTCAACACCATTGCCCATCGTCAGGTCTGCCATCGCTACCATGAGCTTGTCTGCAAACTCATCATAAACACCTTCCTGCACCAAGATTCGATTGGCACAGACACATGTTTGCCCGGCGTTACGGAACTTGCAGATAATCGCGCCCTTAACAGCCTCGTCAAGATCTGCGTCGTCAAAGACGATGAATGGCGCATTGCCGCCGAGCTCCATAGATGTACGTTTGACGGTTGCAGCACACTGTTGCATTAGCATTTTGCCCACTTGTGTAGATCCGGTGAACGTCAGCTTGCGAACAATGGGGTTGCCCGTCATTTCAGCGCCGATTTCTCGAGTAATCCCAGCGACGATGTTGATTACGCCTGCAGGCACGCCGGCTTTATCAGCCAGTTCGGCGAAAGCAAATGCGGACAGAGGCGTTTCGTTAGCGGGTTTGCATACGACCGTGCACCCCGCAGCCAGCGCCGGCGCGATCTTGCGTGTCAGCATTGCATTCGGAAAATTCCACGGCGTAATGCAGGCGACGACACCCACGGGCTGCTTAATTACGACGACGCGCTTGTCATCGGACGGCGACGGAATAGTGTCACCATAAATTCGCTTGCTTTCTTCGGCAAACCATTCGACATAGCTGGCGCCGTAGGCGACTTCGCCACGCGCCTCGGCCAGAGGTTTGCCCTGTTCGGCCGTCAGAATCTGTGCCAGATCCTCCTGCGCCTCCATCATCAGGTTAAACCACTTGCGGAGAATGGCCGCACGTTCCTTGGAAGGTCTCTTACGCCAGCTGATTTGTGCTTTTTCCGCTGCCTCGATTGCGCGCCGCGTTTCAGCGGTTCCGCATTTCGCTATCTCGGCAACGGTCTCGCCATTGGCAGGATTTAGAACGGCGAAAGTCTCGCCACTGTCTGCATTGATCCACTGGCCATCAACATAAGCCTGCGTTTTCAAGAGGCTCTTATCGGAAATCTGCATTCTCGCGTAACTCCCGGCTACGATCGGTGGGGTCCGCAAGTATGAATACTGCGATCCACCGGCGCAATGCAACGCCGGAGGATCGCATGCAGATAATAAGCTTATGCGGCTTTATTCTGGCCAGAGGTCAACCAGGTATCCAGCTCATCGCTACCACCGATGTATTGACCATCAATGAACACCTGCGGATAGGACGTCGCATCAGCAACAGCCCGGAGCGTACGGTCGGTGTAGTCGCGATTCAGAACAAGCTCTTCGAACTCGATGCCCGCATCGGCAAGCATGCCTTTTGCACGAGCGCAGAATGGGCAACCCGAACGTGAGAATACGGTGACATCATGCGGTCGCTCGGCCTGTGGATCCAGATAGGCAAGCATCGTATCCGCATCGGAGACGGCGAACGGGTCGCCCGGCTCGTCGGATTCGATGAACATTTTTTCTATAGCACCGTCACGAACCAGCATCGAGTATCGCCAGGAACGTTTGCCGAAACCCAGGTCTTCTTTACCAACCAGAAGGCCCATGCCGTCGGTAAACTCACCATTGCCGTCAGGCAGGAAGGTCACGCGATCTGCATTCTGGCTACGCTTCCACTCGTCCATTACGAACGCGTCGTTCACCGATACGCAAATCACGTCATCGATTCCGCGTGCCGCAAACAACGGCTGGAGCTGGTTGTAGCGTGGCACATGTGAAGACGAGCAGGTCGGCGTAAACGCACCAGGCAGTGAGAAGAGGACCACCGATTTTCCAGCGAAGATATCGTCACTAGCCACATCGACCCACTCATGGTCGCGGCGAGTTTTAAATATCGTGTTAGGGACACGTCGTCCTTCAATGTTGTCAAACATGTTCTTGCTCCGGGATTTATTTGATGCGGTGCAGCTTATATCTGGCACAGTGATGAGTAAAATGGTTTAATTAGCATACTTTATTCGATTTTTCCGATTATGCAATTACCGAGCACAAAACAACTCCAGTACTTTGTGGCGCTTGCCGATGCTGAGCATTTCGGGCGCGCTGCCGAAGCCGCGCACGTATCCCAGTCCGCGTTTAGTAATGCGATTAAAGAGCTGGAAGTCCGACTCGACACCCAGCTTGTCGATCGTACAAATCGGCGCGTCACAATCACTGCCACCGGACAACAGATCGCGACGCAGGCTCGACTCTGCCTTCGCGACGTCGAAAGCCTGGTTGAAATGGCGGCCGGACAGAAACAACCGATGACAGGGAGTTTGCGGCTTGGCGTCATTCCAACGATTGCGCCCTTCCTGCTTCCGCGCGCGCTGCCAAAGCTGCGCCGCCAGTTCCCCGACTTGAGCCTGTACCTTATAGAGGATCAAACACATCGGATTTATGAGCGATTGATGCGCGGCGAACTTGATGTGCTGCTGCTCGCTTTGCCGTGGGAAATGCGGGGAGTCGACACCGAAGTGTTGTTCAATGATCGCTTCTGCCTGGCAAGTCGCCAGGGCACCAGCAAAGTCGACCCGAATAATTACCGTTTCAATCGACTGGATGCCGACAGCGTTTTACTGCTCGAGGAAGGGCATTGCCTCAGGGATCATGCGCTTGAAGCCTGCAAGATTCGAAATACTCAGAAGGTGCAACCATTTGCGGCGAGCAGCTTACTGACTCTTGTTGAGATGGTGGATGCTGACCTGGGAATTACATTTCTACCGGAAATGGCACAAGACTCAACGCTGCTGAAGAATACGCGGGTCCGCATGCATCCGCTTGGCGAAAACAGTCACCGAAAAATCAGCCTTGCATGGAGGAAGGGTAGCGATCGCGTTGAGGAGTTCAAAATACTTGGGGAGTTTTTTCGCGGTTTCGACGCGCGTTAAGCGACGTTTTCTGGAAGCCTTTTTCCTGTTATTGGGAGACCAGATTGTTCATAGGACACTTCGCTCTGGCACTCGGCGCAAAAAAATATGCTCCCCAGGCATCGCTGGGAATTCTCTTTCTGGCATGTCAGCTGGCAGATATTATTTGGCCCAACCTGGTTCTTCTTGGGATTGAGACCTTGCGAGTTGAGCCCGGTATAACCGTCATGACACCGCTCGAATTCGTGCACTACCCGTATTCGCACAGCCTGATAGCTATCTTGCTATGGAGTGCGGTATTCGCGGTTTTGTACTGGCTACTAACCCGTTCAGGAACAAAAGCGGCAATAGTAATTGGCACATTGGTTCTCAGTCACTGGATCCTGGACGTTATTACCCACCGACCGGACATGCCGATCACCCTCTCCGACTCGCCCCGCATAGGGCTGGGCCTCTGGAACAGTCTTGGTCTCGCGGTTTCGGTCGAACTCCTGCTTTTCGCTGCCGGTGTCTGGCTGTACGTCCGTCACACAAGAGCATTAGATCGGATCGGCTCTATCGGTTTCTGGAGCCTCGTCGCATTTCTGGTCGTTATCTATGCGGGTAATTTGCTCGGCCCACCGCCGCCATCGGCGACAGCCGTGGCATGGTCCGCGCAGGCTCTATGGTTGGTAATCGCCTGGGGTTTCTGGGTCGACCGCCACAGGTTGGGGAGACCTCCACAAGCGATGGCCAACGCTCGCGGTTGACTCCCCCTATCCGACCATTGGCTGACTGCCTCGGCATGCCGCTATCTACTGCTCCACGCCACTCTCAACTTCAAACAGCTCTTCCAGAAGCCGGTACCACTCCGCATATTGCGTATCGACCCAGCCTTCGAGCTCGGCGACCCGAGTCTCCATCGCCGCAATGGTCGGACCAACTTCATTGCTGAATGCCACTGCCAGGCTGTCCTGTTCCTGTGCCGTGATTCTGTCCAGCTTGTAGTTATCGTAGAGATTCAGCAACGCTTCATAGCTGCCTCGAGGTGCACTCGATTTCGTACTTTGTGCCCGCCTCGCGTCTTCGGCCTGATACCCAATGACCTTGCGACGATATTCACGCCACAAATCGTATATCGACGCGATCTCTGCGTGGAGTTCCTGAAACTTCGCGTCTATAGCGTCCGTAATCACATACTCTGCGCCGCGTATGCGTTCGATCCGATCAAGCATCGGATCGTCCCTGGCGGGCAGACGATGAATTGTGAACGTGCCATCGTCCGCCTTGCTCAAGTAGTCACCGAATGCCGACGGTGCCAGCTGTTTGGCATGGCGCAGCAACGCGATCTCGACAATGTCGGCAAGTACTTCGTCTTCAAGCTGAGCGCGTGCTAACAGGAGACTCTCGGCGATTTCATCGTAGAGCTGCTGATAGCCCGGCGAACCAGACCCGCTGCCGACTGTCGCATGACTATCTGTCACCTTGCCGACGAATGCCTTATCGAGCCACACGCGGCCGCTTGCGTCGACGACCCGTATCCTGAGTTCCAGAGTTTCTCCGTCGGATTTCAAAATGGTGCCTGACACAAGCAACTCTGCAGCAACGTCTGGCCTGGGTACGACCCTCACTGCACCCCACTCAGTCGTCTTGACCAGCGTTTCGCGCAACACGAATGGCAGAAACATTGCCTCGATCTCACGAATCTGTGGAAACACCTGCAGGTCGCGGTGCAACGACAAATCTTCAGGGACACCTGTGTCAAAAACCGCGATGGATACGTTGAGCGCCGATAACTCGCGTGCATCCTCAACAATAAACGTGTCAGCCCCGGCAAACCTCAGCGGAATGCACATCAACAGGATGATTATCCTCGATACCCGAGACGTGCAGACTTCTGCCGTGATCCTGGTCATCGCACAATCTCAGTAGTGCTGCACACGCGCTTCATACTGAACGTCTCGATACAATTGAAGTCAGAGGTGGGCCGCTCGAATTTGCTATAGAAGCGTCGCAGCGTGAACGGAATTCGCGACGTCGTGGACGACACCGTTGTAACTACTCGCATTTGCTGACCATCCGTGGACATTGTGAAACGGTGCGTAACTTGCAGGCCGCCTCGCAGCACGAGATTGGAAATCAACTGGTTGCCAATCCAGCCGCAAATCTCGGTGCCGTTGTCATTCTCTATGGCCTTTGCGACACCGTCATAGAACGCGCACAGCATGGCGAAGTCGTCCTTTCGTGCGATGCTGATTTCATGCTTGGTTTGAGAGATCGTTAAGACATCAGGGCGAGTGATCAACTCGGCGAGGCGAGCCAGCGCCAGGAGCGAATCCATTTGCTTCGACGCCGAGGGATCCGTGCCGGAACCCGCCGGGCGTCGTTGGTCCGGCAAGGTGCGGATAAGTTTGTTATATGCGTCACGAAGGACAGCGTTTACCTCATCGTCACGCGCGTAGTTTCGTTGCCAGGATCCGCTGAAGTTCGCCGGCATTCTACGTTCGAAGCGAATCCTCTCGTCACTGATAACAGGCTGTTGCGAACACGCCGCAAGCAGCAACAACAGGACGACCGTGAACGATATTCGCAACATTAGTTGTGCAACTACTTTGAAGGCCGCAGGCTGCGATTGGCCAACACCAGGTACAGTGCCGCCGAGATTCCCGAAGCACCAAATAGCATGGTCATAACGACAATCTGATACTTCGCTGCCACCATCGGTGAAACGCCGGACAGAATCTGACCGGTCATCATCCCCGGCAGTGCCACGAGGCCGACCGCAAACAGGGTATTGGTTATCGGTATCAACGAAGCGTGCAACGCAATTCGGCGCGCTTGTGCATACGGTGCTCCTCTGTCGCATTCAGACTGAAATCTTTCGGCTGCAAGACTGACAGCATTCATTGAACCTGCAAAGATCATTCCTGAGAGCGGCACGACATAGCGCGGACTGAACCATGGTTCAACGTCGATAACCACCTGGGTGACCAACGCGAGAGTCAGGATACCGCCGACGGCAATAGCGCCGAGTGAGTTGAGATATATCTGCGGCTGCTTTTCTCGCAGCGGCCGAATAGCGATCCAACTCGCCGCAGTTAGCATGACCAGCAGAACTGCAATGACGATTGCCGGCTGATCTGTCTCAAATATATATACGAGCACGTAGCCAATGAGCAACAACTGAACCAGCATTCGCAGCGTAGCGTAAATCGCAGTTTTGGCGCCCGCGGACCAGAAGAACATTATTCCGATGACCACTGCCACTGGCAAAATAGCGAAGATCAGTCCCTGTAGGGAAATTTCTGTAAGCACTGGGTCCATCTGAATTCCTAACCGTGAATCACGGCCCACTGAATTTGGCAAAGAGTGATATTCCCATAAACCGCTGTGAAAATGGGTTTCCGGGACCGAGAGCTTCGGCCTGATCTTCGGCGCGCTGTTCCTCGTTCAAGTCCTAGGGCTTGTACGTATTGTATGCAACGCGCTCCGCCACCATTAATACAGAGGCGGTGCGAGCCCCGTCTTGCAACGACTTACCGCGTCGACTTGGAGCGGGATCATGTTTACGAGAAAACGATATTGCCAATTAATTGTTGGACTGTTCGCCGTGCAGTGCTATATGGCATCAGCCGCAGACACCGACCGCGTACGATTTGAAGGGGAGGGCAACGGGCGAACGGCTGTGTTTGAGACAGACGGACCGTGGATGCTCGATTGGAGCATACGCAGCGACCTGCCGTCGCAAGCCATTTTTGAAATGCGTCTTCACGAAGGCGTGTCCGGTGACTACATAGGCAGTCTCGTCGAACTGCATGGCACAGGGAGCGGCCTTAAGCTATTCGAAGAGGGCGGCGACTATCAGATCGCCATCGTAGCCCGGAATGTCGCCTGGGAACTGGAGATAACCCAAATCAGTGAGGAACAGGCGGCTGAAACCAAGCGCCTATCGATAGGCGGGCCAACGCTACTGGACTCAACCAGGGAGACGCTCCGCCTCGTTCGAGAGGGTACTTTCAGTGAATGGCGGCCGGAAGGTAACGACGCCTTGCTGTTGTTCGACAACAATCGAATGCGTTGGCGTGCGACATTCGCCCAGCCGTGCCCGGGACTGGAGTCAGCCACGGTTATTTCCTTTGTGACATCGGTGGCCGGGAGCCTGGAAGATTACGATTCGATTCTACTCGAGGATGGCACTCGCTGTTATTTCGATCGGGTTGTACCCACGCTTCTGGACTAGTCCGAAGAGCGTTCGGAAGGTGGTGGGATCTCCGTCGGCAGTTCCGGCGGCACTTTTATTGGAGTTTCGGGTACTTCGATTGGCCTACCCGGGGGAATGCCTGGCGGTATCTGTTCCGGAGGCAATTCTGTCGGGCTATTCGGTGGAATATCGGGTTCGCCGTTGTTCAATTCTGCGCCGATCTGCGGAAATCTCCACAAAGGGGCCAGGCTACTGATCACCATCATCTGGTGGCCGAATCTCCGATCTGCCGAGTATGGTGAGCAGACAGTTGATTTGATCACCCTCTCGCTGCTTGATATCGATCAGCCCCTCGTCAGAATCCTGCAGCAGCTGTAGTGCCGCCTCGAGTTCACTGACGGTCGCCTTCGTATCGAGGATCTCGAGTGCCGTGTGATCCTCTATACCTGGGCACAGTCGAACAATTTCGTCATGTGTAATGGTTGTCATACGTCTATCTAACACCATGCTTTGTCGTGCTGCTATCAGGGTTTGTACACACCCGAAATACATCGCGACGCCGGCCGACTCCTTACGTCAGACATCAATCCGTCAAGACGAAGGTTACCTTCATATGGACCCGATATTCACTGACTGTCTCTCCGTTGACGACAACCTCCTGGCCCTGGATCCATGCGCCCTTGACGTTCTTCAGGGTTTTTACGGCTCTGGCGACTCCGGTCTTGATAGCGTCTTCAAAACTGGTCAGTGAAGTCGCCGTTATTTCTGTGACTCTTGCAACTGTCATTTTCTTCGTCCTTCGAAAATAATTCCGCGCTTTTCAACCTATCAGGGGCCGGCGATCGCGACGATACGGAGAACTGCTTAAGCGATAACTCGTATGGAAAATGAGTCTTCGTGCCCCAATATAGAGCACAGGATTGGACAAGGTCGCTGGGAACATTATAGCCAAGCACCATCCGAGCCCTTGAGGTTGCCTGTGCACGCGAAAAATACGCTGCCGCTGTCAGGAAATGCCTTCGATGTACTCAATTGCCTCCTGCTCACTAACCACATCAGCATATTTTGCATTCATATCAAACAGGCTGGCATTGTGCGGCTCAATATGTCGGTCTCCGCAGGCGTCACGTACAACTATCGGGACAAATCCGTGGGACATGCAATCTACACACGTTGCGCGGACGCAGCCACTAGTTGTCAGCCCCGTTATGATCAATGTATCGATTCCCTCTGCGGTTAGCGTCGAGGCGAGTGAAGTACCAAAGAAGGCGCTGGGATACTGCTTCGAGATGACAAGTTCATCATTTGCTGGTTCGAGACCACTCGGCCAGGCGCCCATCGGATTGCCCTCGACAAAGTTTTTCAGCGTCAAAACCTTCTCAATAAACCGGCCCGCATTGCGATGCGATCTGTCGATGACAATATTCGTCATGATGATCGGTACATCCGCAGACGAGGACTTGGTAGCCTCGCGAATACGCAGCGCCGATTTGAG
>Ga0224512_10004737_pt1 | contig 11389 bp, 12 predicted proteins | sample SF_May12_sed_USG_4_FD_169103 | JGI IMG/M metagenome (GOLD analysis project Ga0224512, IMG submission 169103) | Sediment microbial communities from San Francisco Bay, California, United States - SF_May12_sed_USGS_13 | ecosystem: Environmental > Aquatic > Marine > Sediment | place: USA... | reverse complement strand
AAGCCGACTCTACCTCTCCGATTACCACCACTTTCATTTCGCCGATTCAGGGATCCCCGGGGAGGCAGTTTCCATACCCGGCAAGTATTATGCGGTGAGCCCCTATGCACGGCGGGCGTTGGTGCCTTTCTATACCGAGAATCACCGCATGGTGACGACCTTTGACTCCGACCATTTTGGTCGCATGATCCTCGTCGAGATCGGCGCGTTCACCGTGGGATCCATCCAACAGCACTATCAGCCGGGTATGCGTGTGGCCAAGGGGGCGCGAAAAGGGGTCTTCGAGCTGGGTGGCTCCACGGTTGTTTTGCTCTTTCCGCCGGGTGCCATCACCTTTGACGGGGACCTCCTCGCTCACACAAAAGACGAGATCGAGACGTACGTCCAATTGGGTGATTCGATCGGGCGGACGCCGGGGTAACCCGCCATCAATCGAGCCCGAACCCAAACCCAACGCCGACCGCCATGTCGAACCCGCCCAGTGACACGTCCTGGTCGGCCCGGAAACCGGGGCCCCGGATCTCCCCTTCTCCGGTTACAAACCGTTGCCGGGCGGAGACAAACCCAAAGATGTCTTCAGAGATGGGCAGCCCCAGCCCAAGGCCGTAGACAAAACCGAGGGACGCTCCAAAGTCGGTCTCAAAGATATCGATGTCACCTGGGTCGGTGCGCGTATCGGTGACATCGGCGCTCGCCACCGTCAGCCCTCCACCGAGGTAGATAAAGCCACCATCGGAAAAAACCTTGTAGACTCCGACCAGCCCATCGAAGAAAACCATCTGCACCTCGACTTCCTGCGCCCCGCCACCCGCCACCAACCCATCGTAGGTGTGGGGCAGTCCGATGGACACGTCTGCCGCCAGCAGAAACCAGTCGGACGGGCCAAAGAGCGCCTCGCCACGAAATGTGAAGAGTTGGCTCGGTCCATTCTCATCGCCCACGGGCGTCCCCACGGCGCTCACCGCACCGATTCCAATACCCAGAATACCGCGGGTCTCGGCGTTTGCCGGATTGGCGACCATGGAGGCAAAAAGACAAGCTACTATGAGCGCAAGTGCGACGTTGCGTGACATGTCCGGTCCTTTCCTGTTTGAGGTCGTAACGTGCAACCCACAAAGAGCACAACAAAACTCTCCGAATTCGGAAAGGGAATTCATAGACCGAATCGCCTCGTATGTCAAGTACCGTGGAATTGGATCGATGCAACGTCAATCGTCACGCGGTCGTGGCGCATCCACAGAAGGGGCCACTCACCACTGAGTGGCCCCTCGCAATGATCAGTTTATTTTAAATGTGCCGGGAGCGGTCAGCGGCATCCCTGTGTCTGGATCCCACGTGATATAACCACTCGCGTGCGCTTGTCGACCAATCAAATGCGACCACTCCGGCGCCGCGTCTGTCACCAAACCGTTCATCCGATAGTCGCTGTTGGGACTGACCACACCTTCGTCAGTGCCGGTCAGAATCATCTTCTTGCCTTTCTTGTCCGAACTGATCAACCATACTTCCGCGAAGGGGAGCGTCATTCCCGGCTCTTGGTCCCCACGCTTTCCTGTCCCTATATTGGTGAAGAATATGTATCCGGAGATATCTCCAGTAACCGTTCCTCTCCATATAGGATTATCCTCATAGAAGTTCACCTCCATTGGACATGTTAGAGGCGGTCCCGATGCCGCCAGTACCAACGTCACAACGCAAAGCATTACGATCACGACTGACAACTTTTTCATGGTTGTCCTCCTCTATTAGGGGCTTCCCAGATCGACCGACCTGACAGGAATCGATTGCCGGCAAACCAATGGCTACCCCCAACTCGTCTTTGGGTGATGAGTGACTTGACTGTGACTTTCTGATGAAGAACTCGTGGATGTGTTAAAAAAGAAGTGGCTCGTGCTACAGCGGAGACCCTACTCCTGTGACCCAACGGTGTCTATAGTTCGATGGCATCATTCTTGTAGCTGATAACTAAACAGTGACTTGTATGGATACAGACAGGCGAGCCCGAATTAGCAGACGAAAAATAACGACTCGGGCTTGCGGCTCAACGACTCGGCAGGCTGTACTCGTGAGTAAGTGGGCAAAGAAAAAACCGCAGCCAAGAGGGATCTGCGGTTTTTTCATGATCGCACGTCGGTCCGTTGTGACGTGCCGGATGTGAGATGGCGCTAGATGTTGTCCGCAACCAGGGTCCGGAGCTTTTCTAGCTGCGTTTTGCTGTGGTCGCTTTCGGGATTCATTTTGACCGCGATCTCGTAGTTCTCGATCGCTTTTTCATACTTCTTTGCGACCATGTAGGCCTCGCCCAGACTGTCATAGACGTTCCATGACTTGGAGTATTCCTTGACGTTGAGTTGGAATACCGCAATGGCTTCGTCAAACTTCTCGACATATAGGAATGCATAGCCCAGGGAGTTGAACTGCTTCTCCTCGAAGACGTATTTGCCCTCCTCGGTCTCTTTCAACTTGGCGAACTTGGCGAGTGCGGCATCGACGCCGTTCTTCTTTATCTTCGTTCCGACGATGCAGGCGGCGGAGTTTTCGGTGGAGCAAACTTTCTCCCACATGGCGGCCGACTTCTCCTCGCCACTCATCGCGTCCCACTGGGCCTTCTTTTCGGCCTTGCGGGCTTTCTTTTCCTCGTCGGTCATCGCATCCCACTCGGCCTTTTTCTTATCATGATCGGCCTTCTTCTCCTGCGATTTGTCGGTCGTCTGGGACGACGCCGTGTTCCAGAAGCTCGAGGTGGAGATCGGGAGCACGAGTGACAAAGCGAGGATACCGGTCAAGATCGCCGAGCGGCGACTACCGCTCTTCCTGTTGACTCGCTGGTTCAGGATATCCATTAGCCTGTCCTTTACGTTTGAACTTTGGGAAATCGTCGACAGCTGCCACACGGGCTTGGTCGACGCGCTCAAGTCTGCCGCTATGTTCATCAGAAGCTCCGCATAATCGGACGGTTTGACACCGGTCTGCAGGACCGCGTTGTCGCAATCCGTTTCCCTCTCGATCCGCATCCGCCTGACCGCAAACCAGACGAGAGGGTTGAACCAGTAGACAATGGTCGCGAAAAGCGCGAAGGTCTCGGTCAGCGTATCCCACCGCTTGACGTGCGCCAACTCGTGCGACAAGACCAGCCGGCGGCGGCTCGCCGGCCATTCGTCGCAATCGGACGGAAGCACGATGACGGGATCGAGGATCCCGGCGGTGATCGCTGCCTTGAGACTGCCTGATTCCAAAAGCCTGACGTTGCGGCGAACATCCAACTCGTTCGATACGCCGTCAAGCAAACGCGTCCATCTGTCGTCGGCCGGCCGTGCCTGACGGACGATGGATCGGACACCCGCGTGTGAGACGAGATACCAAGCAAGATAGAAAACCCCGCCTGCTATCCACACAAGGATGCCCCAGGCGTACCACGGAATCCCGACGGGCGTGGTACGTTCCACACCACCAGCAGCCTTCGGTGCGTCCACCGTGGCGGTAGGCGGTGTAACCGGTGCGTCCTGCTCCGGTTTTTCCATCCCCGGGTTGTACGACCCGGCGCCCCATGAGGCGAGGTCGGGGATGATCGGCAGGTTCCACACAGGAGACTGGAGAGAGAAGGCCGGTAGCAGGAGCAGCCCGACCAGTGCGCATACCCAGACGGTGCTGCGCGAAAAGGCGGATGACCGTCGCAACAGTAGGCTCGCGATTGCAGCCACGGCACAGATGATCGTGCCTTTGAGCGTGAGGTCGATGAGTAGTGTGAGCATTCTCATCCACGGCACATCCGCCCACCATGATTCGAGACCAGCAATCATCGCTACCTCCCCTCCTTTCTTGACTTGTTGATGAGATCGATAATCAACTCGGCATCTTCATCGGTGAGCGTTGCGTCTGATTGCTTGAGAATCGAGATGACGGCCCTCGCCTCAGCGCCATCGAAGAACGTATCGAGGACTTGATTCAGGGCGGTTCGGCGGGCCTGATGGAGCGGTATCGTCGGATGGTAGATGTACTTGCCCTTCACCGTCTCGTGACGCAGAAAGCCTTTGTCCTCCAGGACACCGAGAAGCGTCCGGATTGTGGCGTTGTTGGGCTTGCCTGGAAGATGGTCGACCACCTCGGCGGCGGAGGCCTTGCCAAACCGATAGATGGCCTCCATGATTTGCCGCTCCCTCCGCGTCAGCTCGGTAAGCTTCGGTTCCTTTGCCATTTATCCCCTCCGTGGGCATCATGTAAACTTATTGTTATTAATAGACTTATCATAACACAAGTTCAGGAATTAGCATGTGTAACGACTCACATGTGTAAAAATTAACATTATGCCGGTTGTTTGTCAAATGGAATTCTTGGCGGTGGGGCAGGATTCTTCAAAAAAAATACGTCCGATGACGCGGGGCCGGTGTCAAGACCTCGACACCACACTCCCGCAGCGGGAGTAATTCGCTTTTTCACAAGCTAATTACAATGTGATGCCCTACGTGTCTTGGTGACACCCCAAAGGCGGGACCTCCCATTGTGCACCGCCGCGTCGACGGGTCACTTGCGCGCGCGATCTTACAATTTCTCGAGCGCCTCTTTGGCATCCTTCAAGTCCGGATCCAGATCGAGTGCGGCCTGGTATTCTTTTTTGGCCATCTCTACGTTGCCCATCTTCTCGTACACCATGCCGAGGCGCCAATGCGCGTGCGCCCACGTGGGCTGACCGGCTTGTGGTTTGCTGTTCAAATAAATCTTCAAACACTCGATACCGCGATCGTAGTTATCCTCTGCAAAAATAGCGGTGCGGCCCATTTGATACATCGCGCTCATATACATGGGATCGATCTCGATGGCTTTCTCGAGGGCAGCGAATGCCGCCGGGTAGTCCTTCTTGGTCTGATAAAGCATCCCCATTTGATAGTGAACGTCGGTGTCTGTCGGATCGAGCGCGAGTGCGGCCTTCATTTCTTTTTCCGCTTTGTCGTGTTCTTTCGCCGCCATGTGGATCTGCGCCGTGAACAGATGCCCCTGCTTCGGATCGAGCTTCTTTATGGCCTCGACTTGCTCCATCGCCTTCTCTTTGCTGCCACCCGCGATCGGTGGCGCATTGAGGTAATACTGCGCAAGCCCCATCCTTGCCTGGACGTTTGCGGGGTCGGTCTCGACGGCCTTTTCAAACTCGCCCTTGAGCTTGGGCGCCAGCTGGCCTTTTTCAAAAAAGCTCACCTTCTGAATCTTCTGCGCGTAGGCCACACCGAGATAGAAGTGATAGTCCGACTGGGCCTCATCCAGGGTGACTGCCTTTTCCAGCCGCTCGACCGCCTGGTCAATGTCGCCCGCCTCGAGAGCGATTCGTCCCAGGTAATAGACGGCCTGGGGATTTTCTGGCTCGGTCGTAAGCGCCGTTTCAAAATGCGTCTTGGCGCCTTCGTAGTCCTGGGCTTCGAAGCTCTGCATCCCCATCTCCATAGGACCCGTCTTCTTCGAGGCACACGCGGCACCCAAGAATACGACAATAGATACCATAAGATAGAAACCCATGCGTTGACGTATCATGTCCCTGACCTCCTTCTCACCCTACGGGTGACAATAACGTTACGACCCGGGCCCGGACGATAGCACGGGCAGGATGATGCGCGATGGATAGTGTTGATCGTGGTAGATCGTCTGAGTCGCCTTCTTGTACACGACCGCTTCCCACGGATGCTCACCGGTGTTGGGATTGCGGTCGTACTTGGGAAAGTTGCTGCTCGAGATTTCGAGTCGCAACCGGTGACCTGCTTTTATCATAATGGCCGTCATGCCCAGATCGATCGTGAGCTCGTAGATCTTACCGGGCTCGAGAAGTTCCCCCTTATCCAGCGAGTTTCTAAAGCTCGCTCGTATAATCCCCTCGACGATGTTTCTGGCATAGCCGTCGCTGCGTAGGCCAGTGTTTCTCGTTCGTGATCCTCTCTTGAGCCCGGCCATAACGCATCACGCATGCGCACCCATTCTGCTCTATCTTCCGCTTGAATCTCTCTAATGTTCATCGTGCACCGTCCTCATGAGTCAGCTGGTAAGAGAGCATGGGCCAGCTCTCGCACCACTTCAACGAAGAAGTCGACATCCTTTTCCCGCGTACGCCAGTTCACGATCGCGGGTCTCAAGGCGATCTTGCCGCGGTACGATGTGGTGCCCGCAAATACCCGACCATCACTCAGGATCGATTCTCCCAAACGACGATTCAGGTCATCGAGCTCGGATTCCGGTACGTGGCCGGGATTGAATCGGAAGCAGACGATATTCAGTTGGACATCGGCCAAACGCTCGAGGTCCGGTGCCTCGTCAATGAGATCCGCCATACGCTGAGCCAGGGAGAGGTGATTCTCGATGAGTTCCTGGTAGCCCTTGCGCCCGTACGCACGAAGCGTCGCCCACACCGCCAAGGCTCGCGCCCGACGAGAACTCTCGGGACCGATGGCACCCAATGTGGGATGCGGATCGTCTGGGCTGGGAAGATAGGCGGCAGTATATGCAAATGCTCTGCCCATGAGCCCGACGTCGTGCACAAATGCGAACCCGCAATCATAGGGAACGTTTAGCCACTTGTGCCCGTCGACAATGACAGAGTGTGCTCGTTCCACGCCTTTGGCCAAGTGCTTCTTGCCTTCGGTAACGCGAGCGAACAGACCAAAGGCACCATCCACGTGCAACCAGGCGTTATACTTCTCCGCCAGGTTGGCCATGTCTTCGATGGGGTCGAATTCACCCGCGTTGACCTCGCCGGCATTGCCGATAAGAATCGCTGGGGCTCCATCGAGATCGATGAGTGCCTTCTCCATGGCCCGTAGATCCAGGCCGCCGGTCGTACCGAGCGCCAGTCGCTTGACGCTCGATCGCCCGATCCCCAGCATGGCGAGAACCTTGACCGCGCTGGCGTGGATGTGGCCGCTCGAAAATACCGGCACCCCCGGCAGCCCCGCAAAACCATTCTCGGATATGTCCACGCCGTGGCGCTCTGCCCACCATTGCCGCGCTGCGGCCAGACCGACAAAATTCGCCATCGTCGCCCCTGTGGTGAACACACCCGACCAGTAGTCCGGCAGGTCAAAGAGGTCCTTTAGCCACGATAGACTCACCAGCTCTAGTTGCACGCCGAGTGGAGAAGAAATCCACGTGTAGGCCGGTTGGTCCAGCAGTGATGCCAGCCAGTCGGCGCCAAGCGCCGCCGGAGTGACACCGCCAATGACAAAGTGAAAACACCGTGGGCCCGACGTGGCGGCGGCGGCGTCCCAGCCGTCGTCGATGAGTTGGCGAAGTGCAGCCGTGGCCCCTCCACCGGTGTCGGGAAGCGGTGCCTGGAAAGAGGCGGCCGACTCTTCCACCCGCTGGCTAAGCACGGGTCGCTGGTCCAGGCCTTCGAGGTATCCGCGAGCCTCGTTTACAACGAGATCCAATACCTGTGGAAGCTCGTTTCGATCCGGAAATGAGTGTCGTCGGCTCGTCATTGTTTGTTTCGTATGTCGTCGGCCAGCTCAACCTGTCCCCGGTCGAGCGCCAGTTCGGCAGCGGTCTTGTCGTAAAATCCGGGGGCGCCCGTTCCACGCACGTGTAAATCGGCGCCCGCTTCGACTAGAAGCGTCGCAATATCGACGTGGTCGTTTATGATCGCCAGCATCAGTGCGCTCAGGTTGTATTTGGCCGTGACATTCAAGTTCGCTCCATGCTCGATCAAGCGGCGAACAACCCCGGTGTGCCCATACACCGCCGCCCGCATCAGTGCGGTCTGCGAGTGCGCGTCCAGCGAGTTGATGTCCACGCCGGTCCCGATGAGCTCATCGATTCGCTCGAGATCTCCGCGACGAACGGCGTCTTCCCATGCTGGAACCATGATCGTATTGTTTCAACCCGCGTCAAATTCAATGACGCATTCTCCTGGGCCCCGCTTAGCGGGCACCCGCCTGCAACGTCTTCTTCGTCCACTCATAGTCATACGTCGTGACTTCCAAACGATGACCATACGGATCGCAAAAGTAGATGGAGAACGCTTTTTGGTGATCAACCACCGATGCCGCCGTTACCGGCTCGCCTTTATGGTCCTTTAACGGAATCTTGACCGCGCTTTCGACAAAGTGCACAAAACCCGCTCCGTCTACCCGGAAAGCGACGAGATGAAATCCGGACGTCGGCCGCGAGCCTTGCGACTCACCCTCGAACAAGGCCAGTTTTGTGCTGCCGCTGTCCGGTGAAATCATAAGCGGCCCTCGCCGATCTTGCGCCCATGCTTCGTACTCCGCAACCACTTCGCATCCAAGCACCTGCCGGTACCACTCGGCGGCCTGGTATCGGTCAGGAACAAAGAGTTCGACATGATCGATTTGATCAACCATCCATCTACTCCGCATAATCCAGCCGGATGTTGCACGTAACACTGACCATGTACGCCACGGTCGGCTGAATTATGTCGACGATGCCCCAGTGAGAGGTCCGGAATTGAATCGAAGAATGGCCTTTGTCCGCCACCCACTTGAGTTGTGGCAGTTCTTTGCCATGGCCGACACCTGCGACCGCGCTGGCGACAAGCATCAATAGAAATATGGCTCGCACACTAACTCCCTGTTTTTGGGTACTACCGAACGGTACGCCGTTCTAATTTCCCCCGGCGCCTCCCGCCGTTCTGCCGCGGACCCGACCGCGTGCGTTTGCGTCCCGGTCAGCAAATCCGATCATCGCTTTTTTGAGACTCAATAATCATCTTCTCTACCAGGTCGAAATCTATCTTCTCGGGCCGCGGGTATCTGATGCAACCTTTGCCGATGTAAGATTTCGGAAAATGCTCCCTGAACTTGTCCAATACGGATTTCTTTAGAACATAAAGAGCAATGTTGTTCCTCTGACTGGCAAACGCTATTTCGACTTCACCGCCCCTGACATAACTCGGCATTCCGTACTCGATGCGCTCTGAACAGTCGGTCAGATGTTGCTGGCATAGTGACCTGATTCTCTTCAGGGCCGCCTTTCTGTCCTCAGGAGCCCCTTCGATATACTCGTCAACGCCCACCTGGCACCTCCTTCCGTTAAAACCAAAACCTGGTGGGAGAGGGGATCCCGCCCGGTCCATTCACTCCCGCTACGGGAGTGCCAGGATGTCTGCGTGACGATCCGCCGACTCGCCTCATGCCCGTTCGGGGGCTCGTGCAGGCGGTTTTGTCGTTCGATGTGCTCTTGCCCATCACCCTCCGCACCTCGCAGCTTTGCCAGGTTATCCAACAGCTCCTTGATAGTTTACAACATACGGGGCCTGGCCGAAAGAACGGTCACCGCCCTCGCCTGATGCCGCCACCCGGGTCCCGTGGTCGGGCATTGTAACCGTGTCCACGCGCGCCTTTTCAAGTGACACCTCCAACGTTTCATCTGTTTCATACATAACGCGATACTTGCACCATGAAACGAAACATATAACGCATCGTAGTGAAACACTAAGCACCTCACCAAAAAACTAATTCGTATGAGGCTGGGATCGATCGGTCTGGCCGCTGACCCGGTAGTCGTGCTAGAATAGGATTAGCCGGCACAGTCCAAACACGCTTAGTGTTCGTTAATAGGTATTGAGTGAGAAGGAGGAGGAGCGATGGGTGCCACGATCCGAAGCGTCGAATACTATCTGACGACTGTACATGACCGGCCCGGTGGAGCGTACGAGCTGCTGTCGTCGCTCGCCACGGAGGAGGTCAATCTGCTCGCCTTCAGCGCCGTTCCCATCGGCCCGGAGAATACCCAACTGATCCTGTTTCCACAACGACCACAGACTCTGGTGCGCGCGGCCGGCAAGACGGGCATGGTGCTGACCGGACCGCAACACGCATTTCTTATACAGGGTGACGATCGGCTGGGAGCGCTCGTCGACATCCACAGGAAACTCTGCGACGCCCGCATCAATATATATGCCTCTAGCGGTGTGACCGATGGCAAGGGTGGTTACGGGTATGTCATATACGTGCGGGGGGATGACCACGAACAGGCGAAGCGCGTTCTCGACGTGTAGCGCCGGCAGGCTGGGTGACGCCTCACTTTGTGCTGCTCATTCTACTTGAGTAAAACCAACTTCTTGGTCGCGCGGAAGTCACGCGTCACCAGTCTGTAGAAATACACTCCGCTGGCGACGGTATTACCTCCGTCGTCTCGGCCGTCCCATTCGATCTCGTGTCGGGCTTGCGGCAGCTCGCTGTTGACAATGGTTCTCACCAAGCGGCCATTCGCATCGTAGATCCGGAGCACCACTTTCCCCGTCCTTGCAACGTCGAAACCGATTGTCGTAGTGGGATTGAATGGGTTGGGTAGGTTCTGGTATAGGGCAGACCGTTTCGGTGTCGCGAGCTCCGGCAAACCCGTGATTGTGGCAGGCGGAAGCACCGCAACAGCCGTCACCGTTACCACAAAAGTATCCTCCGTCCACAGCGCGCCCGAGTCAGTGGCACGGATGACAATTGTGGCATCGCCGTTCTGGTCCGGCGTGAAGCTCAAATCCAACGCACTATCGGCATCGATCACGGTAGTCACCAGGGCCGGGTTCGTGTTGCTCTCGATCGAAAACGCCAGCGCACCACCGTCCTCTGTATCGACAAACACATCGTTCAAATCACGATAGTTATCGATCGGAGGGTCACCCTCGGTAACCGTTGTGTCCTGTATCGCGCTCGCTACCGTTGGCGGATCATTCACCGCTATCACCGTCACCACAACCGTATCGCACACCGTGAGCGCTCCCGAGTCACTGGCACGAATAACGATGGTGGCACGGCCGGTTTTTCTCTTCGCCCGAAGAACCAGTTCATTGCGGCCTTTGATCGAGCCCCTGACGGATTCCGGATTGCTATTGCTTTCAACCGAAAACACCAGCGCCCCCTCGTCCTCGGCGTCACCAAAGACAGCATGCAAATCACGGTAGCTATCGATCGCGGCACCTATGGTGATCGTCGTATCTGGTATCGCGTTGGTCACCGTCGGCGGATTATTCGCCGGTGGCGTGATCGAGGTCACCGTCACCACGAACGTGTCGTCCACAGACAGCCCACCCGAGTCCGTGGCGCGGACGACGAGCGTGGCGTCGCCGCTCTGATTCGGTGTGAAGCTTAAATCCAAGGCGCTATCGGCATCGATCACAACGGACACCAGTCCAGGATTGCTATTGCTATCAATGGCAAACATGAGCACGCCGCCCTCTTCTGCGTCGGTGAAGACCGTGTTCAAGTCACGGTAGTTGTCGATGGGAGCGCTACCCGCGGTAACCGAGGTATCAGGTACCGCATTAGCCACCACTGGGGGATCGTTCACCGGCGGAACAATCGGGGTCACCGTCACCACCACCGTATCGTCCACAGACAGCCCACCCGAGTCGGTGGCGCGGACGACAAGAGTGGCGTCGCCGCTCTGGTCCGGTATG
>Ga0224512_10004736_pt1 | contig 11391 bp, 5 predicted proteins | sample SF_May12_sed_USG_4_FD_169103 | JGI IMG/M metagenome (GOLD analysis project Ga0224512, IMG submission 169103) | Sediment microbial communities from San Francisco Bay, California, United States - SF_May12_sed_USGS_13 | ecosystem: Environmental > Aquatic > Marine > Sediment | place: USA: California... | reverse complement strand
CAACCGGCGTACGCGTTTTGGCCGTACGCCTCGGCGGACGGGGCGGGCACGAGGCCCGCCCCTACGGCCTCCCCGCGTTCAACCGGCGTACGCACATGGCCGTACGCCTCGGCGGACGGGGCGGGCGTAGGGGAGGCCCTTGTGGCCTCCCCGCATGCATCCGGCGTACGCACATGGCCGTACGCCTCGGCGGACGGGGCGGGCGCGAGGCCCGCCCCTACACGTATCTCTCGACGGGGGCGGCTCCGGGCGCTAGCCTTCCGAGTCCGCCGAGGGGAAGCGCAACGATGGAGCTGAGTCCGGAGACGGTCCGACTTGCCGCCTTCATCACCGGGCTCGGTCTGTTCTACGTCGTCGAGTCGCTTCTCGCGCACCGGCCCTGGCACTCGCCGCGCGGCCGGCGTCTCGCGCTGCACGCGGGGCTCGCGATCCTGAATTCGGTCATCCTGCGCCTCGCAGTCGCTGGCCCGCTCCTCTATCTCGCGCAATACGTGACCGAGCGCGAGATCGGGATCGTTCCGTGGATCGGCGTGGTGGGCTGGTCCGAGGTCGTCGCTACGGTCATCGTGCTGGACATGGCAGACTACTGGTGGCACCGCCTCAATCATCGAATTCCCTTCCTGTGGCGGTTCCACCAGGTGCATCACGTCGACACGCACGTCGACGTGACGACCTCGCTCAGATTTCACTTCGGCGAGCTGCTGCTGTCGGGCATCGCCAAGGCCATCTGGATCGTGGTCTGGGGGCCATCGCTATGGGGATTCGCTCTGTTCGAGCTCTCGGTCAGCCTGGCTTCCCAGTACCACCACAGCAACATCGACTATCCAGACTGGCTCGAGCCGGCCGTCCGTGCCGTCAACGTGACGCCGCGAATGCACGCCAGTCATCACAGTGCGCTGACCCACACCCTCAACGCGAACTTCTCGACGGTCCTCTCTGTGTGGGACCGGATGTTCGGCACCTTCGCCAGACCGACGGACGCGGACCTGCGGGTGATGGGCCTCCGGTACGGACGGGAGCGGGATCTCGAGCTCGGCTACCTGCTCGCGCTCCCGTTCCGGACGCCGCCCGACGCCTGGGAATCGACCCGGCGCAGCGTGGACGACGTGCCCGGCGGCGCGCCTCGAGGATGAGCCGATGAAGCGTGTCGTCGCGGCGATCCTCGGCGGCGGTCAAGGTGCGAGGCTCTGGCCCCTGACGCAGTACAGGGCCAAGCCCTCGGTGCCGCTCGGCGGCAAGTTCAGGCTCATCGACATCCCGATCAGCAACTGTCTGCACGCCGGCGTCAACAGGATCTTCGTGCTCACCCAGTTCAACAGCACGAGCCTGCACCGGCACATCGCACAGACCTACCGCTTCGACGCGTTCAGCCGCGGCTTCGTCAACATCCTCGCCGCGGAACAGAACCTGGAGAACCGGGGTTGGTTCCAGGGGACCGCCGACGCCGTGCGTCAGACGCTGCACCGGCTCACGGATCCGGAGTCGAGCGAGATCCTGATCCTCTCGGGCGATCAGCTCTACCTCATGGATCTGAAGAAGTTCGTCCACCGTCACCGGCGTCGTGACGCGGATCTGACCATCTGCGTGAAGTCGGTCTCCAAGAACCAGGCGCGAGAGCTCGGAATCATGCGTGTCGATCCGTCCGGGCGGATCGTCGAGTTCGTCGAGAAGCCGTCGGATCCGGACACGATCGAGCGGCTGGCGCTCGATCGCGAAACGATCGAGACGCTGGGCCTCGAAGCAGAGCCCGGCTCGCTGCTCGCCAGCATGGGCATGTACACCTTCAGGCCGGGCGTGCTCGCCGAGCTGCTGACCGGGACGACGACGGCCGACTTCGGGAAGGAAGTGATCCCGAGCGCGATCGACGCCTACAAGGTGTACGGCTTCCTGCACAAGGGGTACTGGAGCGACATCGGGACGATCCCGAGCTTCCACGAGGCGAGTCTGGAGCTGGCCGGCCCGGATCCGGCTCTCGACCTCTACGACGAGCGGCTGCCGATCTACACGCATCCGCGGTTCCTGCCCGGCAGCCGGGTCACGGACTGCGAGATCAAGGACTCGATCGTGTGCGACGGCAGCCGGCTGATCGGGAGCCGCGTCCACCGCTCGATCGTCGGAGTCCGCGCCGTGGTTCAGACCGGTAGCGTCATCGAGGAGTCCGTCGTGATGGGAGCGGGGGGTTTCGAGGTTCCGGCGCGCGGAGACAGGCGACCGCGGATCGGCGTCGGCCGGAACTGTCGAATCCGTCGCGCGATCGTCGATCTGGACGCGAGAATCGGCGATGGCTGCCAGCTGATCAACGAGACGGAAATCCGCAACGCGGACGGAGAGTTCTATTTCGTCCGCGAGGGGATCATCGTGATTCCGCGGCGGGCGGTCGTGCCGCCCGGCACCGTCATCTGACGGCTTTCCGGCGCGGGCGGCGGGGGGCCGCGCCGCGATGGGCGGGAGGGACGCGATGCCGAGACGGTCCAAGCGAAAGAAGGGCGGCGCGGGGGCCCACCCGAGACTCGAGCGCAGCGACCTGCGGCTCGCGGAAGACGTTCTGCGCTGGCGCTGCGATCCGAAGAGCCTCGGGTTCCGGTCGAGCGCGGAGGTCGAGCCGATCAACGCCGTCGTCGGACAGGACGACGCCGTCGAGGCCCTGAGGTTCGGCCTGGAATCCAAGGGCGCTGGCCAGAACGTCTACATCCGCGGTCTGACGGGAACTGGCCGGATGACGCTCGTCCGCCAGCTCGTCGAGGAGATCAGCCCGCAGTGCCGGCCCCCCTCGGACCGCTGTTACGTGCACGACTTCGCGCAGCCGGACCGCCCGCGCCTGATCACCCTCCCCCACGGGGACGGCCGTCCGTTCACCCGGCGCGTCGAGCGGCTGATCGAGTTCATCGTGCAGGACCTGAGCCCGCTCCTGTCGTCTGACCGTGTCAGGGCCCGGCGCAAGCAGCTCGACGAGCGCGCAGAGGCCGACATCAAGCAGATCGGCCAGCCTCTGGAGCGTGAGATGCAAGAGAGCGAGCTGGCGCTCGCCCCGATCCAGATCGGCCAGACGATCCAGCCTGCCGTGCTGCCGGTCATTGACGGCAAGCCGGTTCCGCTGGAGCGATTCCAGCAGCTGCGCGCCGACGGGCAGATCCCGGAGGAGCGCGCCGAGGCGGTGCTGCGCCGCATCGAATCGTTCCAGAAGCGGATCCTGGAGGTGGGGCAGAAGATCCGCGACCTCCAGGAGAAGCACCGCTCCGCGATCCACGAGCTGTACGAATCGGAGGCACGCGCCTCGCTCGCGAGGGAGATCAACGAGATCGAGAAGGAGTTCCCGCATGAGGCGGTCCGTGCGTTCCTGAAGCAGGTCGTCGAGGACCTGGTCTCGAAACGCCTGCGCACGATCACCGAGGATCAGGAGTTCGTCCGCCAGTACCGCGTCAATCTCGTCGTGTCGCACGAGAAGAACCATTCCTGCCCGATCGTCGTCGAGAACTCGCCGACGCTGCAGAACCTCTTGGGGCACGTGGACCGACAAGTCGTCGCGGGCGGCCTGGTCCACACCGACCACACGATGATCCGGGCCGGCTCGCTCGCCCGCGCGGACGGCGGGTTCCTGATCATGGAGGCGCGTGACGTGCTCGGCGAGCCGGGCGCGTGGAGGGCCCTGGTCCGGACGCTGCGCACAGGCAAGCTGGAGATCGTGCCGACCGAGATGTTCAGCTTCTGGGCTGGCCCGTCGCTCAAGCCGGAGTCGATCGACGTGGACCTCAAGGTCGTCCTGATCGGAGATCCCGGCCTCTACTACCTGCTCGACTCGCACGATCACGACTTCCCTCACCTGTTCAAGGTGCTCTCGGACTTCGACGTCACGATCGACCGCGACGAGCGGGGTGTATCGATCTACGCCGGTTGGCTGGCGAAGCTCGCCAAGGAAGAGGAGCTGCCGCCGTTCTCGCGCGACGGCGTGGCCGCGCTCGTTGAGCACGGCGCACGCATTGCCGCCCGACGCGGGCGGCTGACGACCCGCTTCGGGCGGCTGGCAGACATCGCCCGCGAGGCGTCGCACTTTGCGGGCAAGCGCAACTCCAAGATCGTCGAGGTGGACGACGTTCGCGGCGCAGTCGCCGCGACGAAGAGACGCGCCGACCTTCCGGCCCGGCAATTCCGCAGGCTCGTCGCCGAGCGGATGATTCGGATCCAGCTGGACGGCGCGGAGGTCGGCCAGGTCAACGGCCTCGCCGTCATCCACGCCGGACTGCTCACCTACGGCTTCCCGAGCCGCATCACGGCGACGATCGGGCCGGGCACGGCCGGGACGATCAACATCGAGCGCGAGTCACAGCTCTCCGGCGCCATCCACACCAAGGGCTTCTACATTCTCGGTGGGCTGTTGAGGCACCTGCTCAAGGTCGAGCACCCGCTCGCGTTCTCGGCGTCGATCGCCTTCGAGCAGAGCTACGGCGGCATCGACGGTGATTCCGCATCGGGCGCCGAGGTCTGCTGCCTGCTCAGCGCGCTGACCGACATTCCGCTGCGCCAGGATCTCGCAATGACGGGCGCCATCGATCAGCTCGGCCACATCCTGCCGGTCGGGGCCGTGACCGAGAAGGCCGAGGGTTTCTTCGACATCTGCAACGACCTGGGGCTGACGGGTAGCCAGGGCCTCATCGTGCCTCGCGCGAACGCCGAGGACATGATGCTGCGCCAGGACGTCGTGGACGCGTGTGGGAAGGGCGAGTTCCACGTCTACGCCGTCGACACGATCCACGAGGCTCTGGAGCTCTTGACCGGCCGGCCGGCCGGGGAGCAAGGTGCGGACGGTCACTACACCGCGGACACCGTTCTCGGCGCGGCGGAGGTGAACGCGTACAAGTACTGGAAGCTCGTGTCGGCCAGCGGGACGCGCCCGCCCAACCAGACCGAGAACGAAAAAGACGTGTAGGGGCGGGCCTCGTGCCCGCCCCGTGTGCATGGGCGTACGGCCAAAACGCGTACGCCGGATGCATGCGGGGAGGCCGTAGGGGCGGGCCTCGTGCCCGCCCCGTCCGCCGAGGCGTACGGCCAAAACGCGTACGCCGGATGAACGCAGGGAGGCCGTAGGGGCGGGCCTCGTGCCCGCCCCGTCCGCCGAGGCGTACGGCCAAAACGCGTACGCCGGATGAACGCAGGGAGGCCACAAGGGCCTCCCCTACGGGGTTCGGGAGGGGGCGTTGAGCGAGAACGACCCAGACAAGACGCGTGAGATCCGCCTGACAGTCAGGCTCGACGAGAACAGGGTTCCGGAAGCGATCACGTGGGACGCCACGGAGCGGGACGCCGGAACACCCTCAGCCTGTGACGCGGCCGTCTTGGCCCTCTGGAATCGGGAGACGAAGAGCGCCTTCCGGATCGATCTGTGGACGAAGTCGATGCCGGTCGACGAGATGAGCGCCTTCCTCGTGCAGACGATCCACACGCTCGCCGACACGTACGAGCGGGCGACCTCCCGGGAGCGTATCGCCGGCGCGATCCGCCGCTTCGCTCACGATCTCGGGCGCGAATGCGCCGGGGAGGACTCCTCGTAGCGTCCCCGTCGCGCCACCTGCACCGGCCCGCGCGCGACTCGCTCCCTGGCCGGCCGTCATGTTCTACGTGTCGCGGTCCGGGCCGATGAGATCGACCGGGCGGAGGCTGCCAGAGGAGGTTCGCACGATGCCGCTCGTCGCTCGAGCAGCTCGTCGGCTGACGAGTGGCAGCGGCCGGACGCTCACCTCTGCAGGTCGAGGCGAATCAGCGTGCCGTTCTTCGTCCCCGCGTAGACCCGCCTCCGGTGCACGCGTATCGCGGTGACCTCCGCGCCAGCGTGCCCGATCGCCCGAGTCGTGCCGTCGATCCCGACGAGCCGGATCGAGCCGTCCTCCGCCCCGACGACGGCGAGCGCTCGGCCGTCCACCTCGGCCAGCGCGGTGACGGGCGAGGGGAGCCTCCGGGCGAACAGCAGCTCGCCGTCCGGCCCGAACCCGTGTAGCCATCCGCTGTCGGTGCCGACGATGACGGCCGATCTCCCGGTCGACTCAGCGGGAACGACCACGACCCCGCGGACGTGCCGCTTCCCGCTGCGTCCCGGGCCGAAGCTCCTCGTCCACCGTGCGGCACGCCAGTCCGCGCCATCGTAGACGTTGAGCTCGTTCCAGTGCCCGCTGAGGGCGATGACCACCTCCTTCATACCGTCGTCGTCGAGATCGGCGACGCGGAGGTGGGAGAGGCCGCGCTGGCCCCAGGCGTTCATTCTCGTCGCACCGGGTGCCGGCCAAGAGAATGCGTGGTCCGTCAGCACGCGCCTCTCCCGGTCGATGGCGGTGAGCCATGGCGAGCCGGTCCAGAACTTGCCGACCAGGAGCATCCGGTCCAGGCCGTGCGAGAGCCGCGCGCGACGATCCGTGAGAAGCGCCAGGGCCGTATTGTCCCCCCATCTCGTCGGGATGCGTCGGATGAGCTCGCCAGACATCTCCCGGAACTCGACCGTCGATGGCCGGCCGAGAGCGATCTCGGGCACGCCGGTTCCCGAAAAGTCACCCACGAGAATTGAATTCACACCGCGTTGATCGTGTCCCGTCTCCGGTCTCGGATCGGTGAAGCTCGGCGCGTTATAGCGGTCCCCGATCTTGAAGCTGTCGTGGATCTGCGCGCGCACGGTCCAGAGCTCCTCACCCGAGCGGTCGAAGGCGCGGAGCGCGTCGTCGCGGAATCCGACGAGCAACGCGTACTCGCGCCGCTCGGCGCGCGTCGCCGCGGCCCAAAGGGACGTGGGCCGCGCGTCGTACCGTCGAGTGGCATCGACGACTCCCCGGTCGGACAGCTTGACCACGGAGCCGCCTCCCGACGCTTCTTCAGTGATGACCCACACGTCCTCGCCAACGGCCACGCCGGTTACGCGCGCCCCTACCGACGCGCTCCAGCTCGCGGTCCATTCCTCCGACCCTTCCTCGGGCTCGTCTGACACGCGCGGCCGCGGCGGCCGCGGCTCGAGCCGGTCGATCGCGGCGGAGAGATGGCGCGCGAGACGCTTGCGAGGCAGGACGATCCGTGGCGAGTCACCGTCATCTGCGATCACGACGGGTCCGCGGCGCACCTCGTGGAGCTCGAGACTCGTGCCGCCCGAAGCGGAGATCTCGAGCTCACCGGTGTCGAGATCCCAGCTCAGATCGGCCGGCGCGCTCACTTCCAAGATCGTGGCTCCGTCCAAGCGAAGCGATCGAGCGCCGACCATGAAGAGGCGGCGTCCCGTGACGAACGCCGCCTCGGCTCGCAGCTCGATTCCGCCGGTGACGAGATCGCCCATCGCGACCAGGGACGGCTCCCCGTGGCGTATCACGGTGGCGGCGGGCGCCACCGGTTCGACCCGCAGGCCGCCGCGGGCACCGGTGCGACGTTCGTGGGAAAGGGCATTCGTCAAAACGAACGTTTCGCCCGCATCGAGGCGGCCCGCCCAGATCTGTTCAACCCTGCGGCCGTCGATTCTCAGCGGGAGCGGAAGAGACGGCTTGAGCAGCACCCCGCCCTTCGTCCGGATCATCCTCTCATCGCCCTCGTGCACGAATGCTTGGCCGGCGAGCTCCCACAGGCACGAGATGTCGATCGCTCCCCCTCGCTGCGCTTCCAGCTCGTCGACCACGACGAACGGCTCACCGGCCACATAGAGGTGGTGGCGCACCGAGGATGTCCCCTCGAGGCCCGGAATTCTCGTTCGCAGGTAGGACGCCCCCCGGAAGGCGGCCGTGCGCTCCAGCGCCGCGACCCAGGGCACGCGCGGGCCGGTCAGCCCGTCACGCCGGACGTGGATCTGATTGCCGTGTCCAAGAAGCAGCGATCGACCTTCGAACATCCTGAGCCCATAGAGTGCCCCGACGTGATACGGATGACGGCCACGTCCGTAGAAGCCGTCCACAAGGAAGAAGTCGTCCGAGGGCTCGAGCCCCGCGCGGTACGATGCGAACTGAAACGCGCGCTCCGGCGGCACGTCGCTCTCCGCCTCCGCGAGGTCCTTCCGCGCGAGAGGCGCGACCGAGATCCGTCCGACGAGATCGAGGGGCGCCTCCGGTGCCAGCTCCTTCGGCGGCCAGTACGACTGCCCGACGCGGAATCCCTCCGTGTCGAACCGCCACCGGTCGCGAAGCCAGAGGTAGCGGCCATCGCGAAGCAGATAGGCCGCCCGGAGCAACAGAGACAGCGAGACGTATCGATTGGACTCCTCGATGACGGTACCCATCCAGACCGATTCCAGCGTGCCGAGAAGGGACCGCGGCGCATCGCTCTCCGTCAACTCCTCGACGCCGTCCATGATGAAGAACTCGAGCACCGGCTCGATGGACGATCCGATGAAGCGGATCGTGTCCTGCGCGGCGAGCGTCGGATCATCAATCCACGATCGAAACGCCCCGCGCACGTTCTCGATGCGCCTCTGCCACCGCGCGTGCGGATACGACTTCGCGAAGTAGCGGCTGCCGGTGTAGATCGACAGCATGTGATAGACGCCGTGCCGGCCGCCGTTGGGACGGGAGTACGAGTCGTCGGGGTCGTAGGCGACCTGGTGCTCGTACAGCTTGCGCGTGATCGCCAGCCGCTCCGCGTCGGTCAAGAGCGGGCTCTCCTCGATGAGGTCCCAGACCAGGTCGAGCAGGTGCGCGCCGTAGTGATGGCTCTCGACGAGCGGATCGGCGGGATTGTTGATCAGGTGGCTGGTCCGCAGCGCGAGCGGCGGCGCGTCCCGGTCGGGGAGCGCCATCCGCTTGAACTCGTCGAGCCAGCGCGAATCCCCCGTCATGTAGTACAGCGCGCCGGCGAGGCTGATCGGATTCCAGCCGTACACTCCTCCCGGGAGGGAGCCGCTCTTCCTGTTCCCGACCTGCCGGAAGCTGTCCCGCCAGGTCGCGACGCCGCCGGGCTCGGCATCCGCAACGGTCTCCGGGAGCCTCGGGTCGCCGCCGAGCTCGATCTCCATGAGCCGGCCGACGCCGAGCGGATCTCCGTCGCCGAGGAGGCCGGCGAACACCGCCGCTGCCGTGTGCACGCCCGCGTCGTCGGAGCCGCCGATCCAGACGACGTTGCCCCCGGTCCCGTACGGGTCGTGCAGCGTGCGCACCACGTGTCCGCCGGGACCCGGGTAACGGAGATCGAGCATGACGTACCACTGGCGGTACATCCGCTCGACGAACCTGCTCGTCGCCATGTTCCCGAGGGCGATGACGTGGTGCTCGGCAAGGAGCGCCTCGGGGCTGGACTCATCCCCGAGGAGGGGGAGCGAAACGCCCGTCCGGGCTCGAACCGCGGAGCGGATCGTGCTGACCGCCTTCTCGTAGCGGGGCCCCGGCGGAGCCACGATCACGGCGGTCGCCTCGCCGTCTCGAACGAGGGTCGTCTCCAGAGACAGGTCCTTCAGCTCGTCGATCGTGCTCACCGACGCCTGCCCCCCGACGGGGAGCGTCGCCAGGACGAGAATGCACGCCGCTCGATGAGACAGACCCATGGAGCTGTGAAGTCTAGCCCGGCCCGGTCGATCCCGGAACGTTGCGGGCCGCCCCGCCCCCCGGGCGGAGCCGTGCTCCGGTCGCGGCAGGCCAGCCACCGAACGCGCTCGGCTGCTATCCTGTTCAGGCGCCGAGCCCGTTCGTCTCCGGAGGGTGGCGCGTGCCTGGTGCTGGACCGATCGTACCGGTCCGAGCCCGCGTTCAACGGCGGACACTGTGGGATTGAGCCGAGCGGCCGGTGGGAAGCTCGCCGGTCCGGAGAGGATCTCGTCATGGCCTACATGCACATCAAAGAACCCGCGGACGGCGAGAAGATCCGCATCGACGGCGGACGCTTGGTCGTTCCCGACCGGCCGATCATCGGCTGCGTCGAGGGGGACGGCATCGGTCCCGACATAACGAGCGCTTGCCTGCGCGTGTGGGACGCCGCCGTGGAGAAGGCGTACGGGGGCGGGCGGGAGATTCGCTGGATGGAGCTCTACATGGGGGAGAAGGCCGCCGGCCTGTACGACGGCGACTACTTCCCTTCCGAGACTCTCGAGGCGATGAGGGATCTCAAAGTCGCGATCAAGGGCCCGCTGACGACTCCCGTGGGGGGCGGCTTCCGATCGTTGAACGTGGCGCTCCGGCAGGCGCTCGACCTCTACGCCTGCGTCCGGCCCCTCAAGTACTACCAGGGGGTCCCGTCTCCCGTCAGGTACCCGGAGAAGGTCGACGTCGTGATCTTCCGGGAGAACACGGAAGACGTCTACGCGGGCATCGAGTACGAGTCGGGCTCGCCCCAGATGCGCAAGGTGGAACGGTTCCTCAAGGAGGAGATGGGGGCTTCCTTCTTCGACGACAGCGGGATCGGCGTGAAGCCGATCAGCCCCTTCGGCAGCAAGCGTCTGGTGCGGAAGGCGATTCGCTTCGCTCTCAAGAACGGGCGCGAGAGCGTGACCCTCGTCCACAAGGGCAACATCATGAAGTTCACCGAGGGGGCGTTCCGCAACTGGGGATACGAGCTCGCCAGGGAGGAGTTCGGCGATTCCACCATCACCGAGGAGGAGCTCTGGTCGCGCTACGACGGCAAGCGGCCCGAGGGGAAGATCGTCATCAAGGACCGGATCGCCGACATCATGTTCCAGCTGATGCTGCTGCGGCCCGCGGAGTTCGACATCATCGCGACGATGAACCTGAACGGCGACTATCTGTCGGACGCGGTCGCGGCCGAGGTGGGTGGGATCGGCATCGCACCCGGCGCGAACGTGGGCGACGAGATCGCCGTCTTCGAGGCGACCCACGGAACGGCGCCCAAGTACGCGGGTCAGGACAAGGTCAACCCCGGCTCCCTCCTGTTCAGCGGCGTCATGCTCCTGAAGCACATCGGCTGGACGGAGGCGGCGGAGCTGATCGGCGCCGCCTACACGGCGGTCCTCGGCAAGAAGATCGTCACGTACGACTTCGCGCGGCAGATGGAAGGTGCCACGAAGGTCCGGACGAGCGAGTTCGCCAGCGCGATCATCGAGGAGATACGCGAGGGCGAGCAGCTCGCGCGTCACGTCGGGACGCGGCCGCCTGCGGTCGAGCGGAAGGGGTAGCGCGGCGCTCCAGCGGGCCGGAGAGGTGACGAGTCGTCTGGCTCGCGGCTCGCCGGCGGTCGCCGGGTCTCGAGACCGCCGGCGCGGGCGCCCGCGGCCGGGCGGCTCGCGCGACGCAGGATTCGCATGACCGTGGTCGACGATCTGAAGCTCGTCCTGGGCGACGGCACGTCCGTCCGCCTCCGGCTGGCGCGGCCGGCCGACAACGACGGCCTGCTCGCCCTCTGGTCGCGCCTGTCCGACGTGTCCCGGCGTACACACGCAGGGCCGCCTCTCGCGACCCGCGCCGCGGTCGATCGATGGCTGGCCGAACCGGCGGACCG
>Ga0224512_10004735_pt1 | contig 11392 bp, 12 predicted proteins | sample SF_May12_sed_USG_4_FD_169103 | JGI IMG/M metagenome (GOLD analysis project Ga0224512, IMG submission 169103) | Sediment microbial communities from San Francisco Bay, California, United States - SF_May12_sed_USGS_13 | ecosystem: Environmental > Aquatic > Marine > Sediment | place: USA... | reverse complement strand
ACACGCCGCTATACCTGTCGTCGCCGATCGCGGCGCGGCTCGAAGAAGTCACCGAAGGCTGGCTGCGCCAGCTGTTTGCGCTACCCGAATCGACGGTGGCCGGATACGTCAGCGGGTCTTCGCTGTCGATCCTGTGCGGGCTCGCGGCCGCCCGCCACAGGCACTTCGCGACGCTCGGCTGGGATATCAATCGCCACGGCTTCGTCGCTGCGCCGCGCCTGCGGGTCATCGCCAGCCGGCAGGCGCACGGCACGGTATCGAAGGCGCTCGCGCTGCTCGGTTTCGGCATCGACAACGTGGAATGGATCGAGGCCGACGCACAGGGTCGAATCAGGCCCGACCTGGTTCCGCAGATGGATGCTTCGACCATCCTGATACTGCAGGCCGGCAACGTGAACTCGGGCGCGTTTGACGATTTCGCGAGCCTTTGCGAGGCGGCGCGCAAGGTCGATGCCTGGGTGCATATCGACGGCGCATTCGGCCTGTGGGCGGCCGCCGCGAGCAGGTTGCAGCATCTGACCCGGGGAATCGAGCTTGCCGATTCCTGGTCCTTCGACGGCCACAAGACCCTGAATACCCCCTACGACAACGGCGTCATCATGTGCCGTGACCGCGACGCGCTGGCAAACGCGCTGCACGCCGCGGGCGCCTATATTACCTACAGCGACAACCGCGACGGCATGCTGCATACGCCCGAAATGTCGCGTCGCGGGCGCATCTTCGAACTCTGGGCGATACTCAAGTACCTCGGTAGATCGGGCCTCGACGACCTGGTTTACGGCCTGCACCAGCGCGCGCGACAATTTGCCGGCGAACTCGCGACTCAGGGGTTCGAAATCCTCAACGACGTGGTTTTTAACCAGGTGCTGGTGGCCTGCGAAAACGATGCGCTGACCAACGACACGATCAGGCTCATTCAGCAGTCGGGTGAGTGCTGGGTCGGCGGCACGCAGTGGCGACAACGCAGCGTGATACGTGTCAGCGTCTGTTCATGGGCAACGACGGAGGCCGATGTAAGCCGTTCGGTCGCAGCCTTCGTCGCTGCGCGATCCAGGGCCCGCGGCGCCTGACCATGGACCTGCATAACTTGATGCTGCTGGTAATCGCCTGCCTCGCGGTCAACCTGTCCCCGGGACCGTCGGTGATGCTGGTGACTTCGGTCAGCGCGGCGCGCGGCTTCAAGGCAGGCGCCTTCGCGGTGCTCGGCATGACGGCTGGCGCTTTCGTGCATGTCCTGCTCGCCGCCGCCGGCGTCGCCGCGCTGCTCGTGACGGCGCCCGTGGCCTTTGCAGTCGTGCAGTACCTGGGCGCAGCCTACCTGATCTATCTCGGGATAGATCTGTTGCGGCCGCAGCGACGGTCGGCGCCGGCGAATTCTTATCGCGATGGCGTCAACGGCTGGCACTATTTCCGTCGCGGATTGCTGGTCGATGCGCTGAATCCGAAGATCGCGTTATTCTTTCTCGCCTTTATCCCCCAGTTTCTGGCCTCCGTGGCGTCACCCGGGATCCTGGTATCGGTCGCGCTGGGTTCGGTATTCCTTATCACCGGCGCCGTCGTCAATGGTTCGATAGCCTGGCTGGTCGCGTCGGGAGCCGACAGGACGCGCGGTCGCTTCAGCCACCTGGTGCGTCGCTGGATACCCGGCAGCGTACTGCTGTACCTGGGCCTGCGGCTGTTGTGGCACGAAAACTAGCCCGCATTCCCGGACAGGGCCCGGCGTCGAGTGACGCGGTTCGATGAATCCGGCGAAGCGCAACCTGGGCTAGTTGCGACCCGGCAGGTCGACGACGAATTCCTGGTCGCTGTAGCCGTGTTGCGTATCGCGTGCGCGTATCTTGACCCGGCTTAGGCCCTGCGGAATCAGCACCCCGGACAGGGAACGGGTGAAGGGTTGCTCGTCGACATGCGGGTGATACAACACCCGCGATTTCAGTATCCTGCCATCGAGCGTGACAACGTCCCACTGGTTGGCATAGTGGTTCCAGCCCTGGTCGGCATGCTCGAGGGTTACCGAAAACGTGCAGCTGGTGGGGCACTCGACCGTGACCGCGACGATGCCGACCTCGCCGGCGAGAGCCGTCGTCGACAGCAGCAATAAGCTCAGGAACAGTCTTTTCATCGGCCCATACCTCTACTATTCGCTGGCACGCCCGCAATTCCAGCAAAGCTCGAACGCCGCGTGGTTGCGCTCATGACATTGCCGGCAAACCCAGGCCCTGTCTGCATTACTGTTCAGTATAGCCTGCAGAATCGCCTGCGCCCGCTGCAATTTCGAATCGTCCTTGACCCAGATCTCGGGCCAGGTATCGAAAGCCGGCAAATCGCCCGCTCCGCCCGCGGCAAATTCATTGACCACCACGGTATCTATGCCCTGTTCCTGCAGCACGTTCTTCATATTGAATACAATCATGCGGTTTTCGTGGGTAAAAACCTTCTTCATCGTTTGCGCGATTCCCGAACCAGCTCGTAAGCGGCCCTGATCTGCTGCGTTTTCTCGTTCGCATCCTGGATCATTTGTTCGGGCAATCCCTTGGCGACCAGCTTGTCGGGGTGGTGTTGCGACATCAGCCGGCGGTAGGTCTTCTTGAGCTCCGCGTCGCTTACCGATTTATCCACGCCGAGCAGCCGGTAGGCGTCGTCGAGCGATGTCCTGGCCGCCTCCGCGTGGTAACCGCTGCGGCCAAAACCGGCGCGCAGCATTTCCTCGAGGCGGTCGAGCTGCGCGACCGGAATACCGAGATGCTCGCAGATCGAGACCAGCGCCTCCTTCTCGGCCGGATGCATCACGCCGTCGGCATAGGCGGCCTGCAGCTGGATTTCGATGAACATCTGGATCAGCGTGGTGCGTCGATGCGTTTCCCGCCTGAACTGCTCCATGACTTCGTCGATCGGAAAATCGACGGACTTGCCCTCGGAAAACAGCTTCTTGGCCGATTCGCGCATCTCCGCGTTGAGCCCAAGGCGATCCATGACCGCTTCGGCCAGCCGGATTTCATCGCGGGTGACGCGCCCGTCGGCCTTGGCGATGTAACCCATGACCGAGAAAGTCGCGGTAAAGAAGGCGGCCTGGATTCGTTCCTGGTATGCCTGCCAGTCAGCGCTGTCGAGCTTACCGAGACCGTGATCGAAGCCGTGCCCGAAGGCGATCCCCATCAACGCGCCCAGCGGTCCGCCGATCATGAATCCGAAGGCGCCCCCGAGCGCTTTTCCCCACCAGGCCATGCTTAGTCGCCGGGTTTACGTAACAGCATCAGGCGGTAAACCTTGTGCCGTGCGAAGTTTTCGCCAGTGCGCTCGCCGCTCAGGTACTTGTGGTTGATCTTGTCGATTTTCTTCTGGTATTTCCAGCGAAACAGCCTTGCCAGCCACGGGTGGTTGCGATCGAAGGCATAGCCGATCAACTTGAATGTCGGATAAAAAAGCTCGCGGCCCATCTGGTTGACGATATCCAGATTCGGGGCGGTCTCGTCGGTGATATCCTTGTCCTCGAGGATTTCGAGCCCTGATTTCTCCAGTACGTCCCGGAACCTCCTGATCGGATGCCCGCCCCCGATTACCGACTTCCCAGGCGCATCGGTCTTGAAAAAATCGCAGATCAGTACGTAACCACCCGGATTCAGCCGCCGCGCCGTATCTTCGAGCACGCGATCCAGCGTGATGTACTGAAAACTCTCGCTGAACATGACGAGATCGAATTTGTCGTCGTCCGCGAACTTCAGGTCCTCGAATCGTCCCTGGTGAATCTTGAAACCGGGTCCCGCCTGCTGCTGCGCCGCTTCCGTCAACAGTTGGCTCGGCGACACGCCCTCGACCTCGAATCCCCGCGCCAACAGCTCGCTGGCGAGACCGCCGGCGCCGCAACCGACGTCCAGGATCCGCCGCACGCCCTCGGGAATGTGGCCGATGAGAAAGTCGGAGTAGCGTTTTTGCGCCTCCGGCAAATTCTGGATACAGACCTCGAGGTCGTCCTGCCACAGCCCGTAATGCAGGTCCCGCGTGCCGAGAAAATAATGGAACAGGTTAAGGCCGGCGACGAGCCCGACTTCCTTGGAATCTACTTTCGATGTCATATTGAAATCTTGAGGGTTGCTAGCTGGCGCGCGCGGTGATCGCCGCCTGCTGTCGTTTCAGGTCCTGCGCGCGGATGCAGCAAACCCCGTCGCCGCCGTACTCGAAATCGATCCACGTCAGCGGCAGAAACTCGTATTTTCGCTCCATCGCCGCCTGCGAATTCCCGACCTCGATGAACAACACGCCGTGGTCGCTCAGGTATGCGGCCGCCACGGCGAGAATTCGGTCGACCAGTTCCAGACCGTCGGCGCCCGCGCGCAGGCCGAGTTCCGGCTCGAATCTGAATTCGTCGCTCAGGGACGCCATGTCGTCGGCATCGACATAAGGCGGATTACTGACGATGACGTCGAATTCGCCCTGCGGTATCGCGGCGAAGAGATCGGACTCGTAAAGCCGGATCCGGTCGCCGAATCCATGCTGCTGCAGATTTATCGCAGCCACCTCGAGCGCATCCCGGGAAACGTCCGAAGCGCAAACCTCGGCGTCCGGAAAATGGTACTGCGCGGCGATTGCGATGCAGCCGCTGCCGGTGCAAAGGTCTAGAATACGCCCGATCCTGTCGCTATCCGCCCAGGGCTCGAAACCGTTGGCAATGAGTTCCGCGATCGGCGAGCGTGGCACCAGCACGCGCTCGTCGACGTAAAACTTCAGACCGCAAAACCAGGATTCTCTCGACAGATACGCGGCGGGCTGGCGCGAAGTGACACGCAGCTGCAGGATTTCGATCACCCGCTCGCGTTCCGGCAGGGTCAGGGTCGCGTCGAGGTAAGCGTCGGGACAGTCGTAAGGCAGGCACAGCGCGTGCAGCACCAGGTAACGGGCTTCGTCGAAAGCGCTGGCAAAGCCGTGACCGAAACTCAGGTCATTGCGCAAAAATTCGCTGCTGCCCCAGCGAATAAAATCCCTTATCGTCGTCAGGACTTGCAGGGGTTCGGGAATCGACACGTTGTGTTTGCGACCAGTTGAAATATAATGCCGCGAATTTTACACCATAACGACGATGAATAAATCGAGTATCGCCCTAGTCGCGCTGGTCGCCCTGGTGGCTGGTTTTTCGATTTCCTGGTTCGTCGGCAGCAATAAACCTGTCGAACTCGAAGCCGGCACCTGGTTCGGCGAGCAGGCCCGTGCGCTGCCGCAATTCGAACTGGTCGATCAAAACAACCAGCCGTTGACCCGCAACTCGCTGAAAGGAAAATGGAACCTGCTCTTGTTCGGCTACACGCATTGCCCGGATATCTGTCCGATCGCCCTGCAAACGCTGGCCGATATGACGAAAGCGCTCGACGACCCGGATGTCGTCGATGCGGTCAGGGTTTATTTCGTATCGGTGGACCCGGAGCGCGACACGCCGGAGGTGCTCGCGAGCTACGTCAGCTATTTCAATCCCGGGTTCGTCGGCGCCACCGCCGCCATGGACAAGTTGCAGCCTTTGACCCGGTCGCTGGGAATTGCGCATCAATTTCGCAACAAGACGGCCGACAATCCCGCGTACGACGTCGACCATAGCGCCGCCATCTTGCTGGTAAATCCCGCCGCCGAGTTTGCCGGGCTGTTTGGCGCGCCGCACGACCCGCTGGCGCTGGCGCGCGACATGACGCGCATCGTCGAATACAACTAGGACGCCTCCGCAGCGAAATGCAGCGCCTGATTCTTGCCTTACTGTTGGTTGTTCCCATAGCTGCACAGGCCGATCTCGAGATCAGCGATGCCTGGATCAACAACCTGCCCGCATCGGTCCCGGTGCGCGCCGGTTACCTGACGCTGCACAACCCGACGCAGCAGGCAGTCACGATAGTCGGCGCGACCAGTGCAGGCTTCGCCGGCGTCGAAATCCACCGGTCCGTCTCGCAGGATGGCATGCTGCGCATGGAAGCGGTGCCGAAACTGCACATCGAAGCCGGCGCGACCGTGCGGCTGGCGCCCGGCGGGCTGCACTTGATGATGAAGCAACCGGCGCAGCCGACCAGTCCCGGGGAGCTGTACCGGATTACCTTCGAATATGCCGACGGCTCGCGCCAGAGCCTGCAAATAGAGGTACGCAAGTAACGTGGCCGAACTGACGCGAAAACAGAAATTTCTCAAGCTATTGTTCTACGTGATGCCGCACCACGCGGTTTCGCGTGTCGTTTATTTCGTCACGCGCCTGCGCGGACCGCAGGTGAAACCGATGATCGCGTGGTTCGTCAAGACCTACGGCGTAGACATGGACGAGGCGGAACAATCCGAAATCGGCTACTACCAGACCTTCAACGAGTTTTTCATCCGTCCGTTGAAGCACGGTATCCGTCCGCTCGCGCCAGGGGCCAACACCCTCGCCTGCCCCTGCGACGGCACCGTTTCCCAGGCCGGATCCGTTCGTGCCGGCGCGATCCTGCAGGCCAAAGGGCGCGGCTATAGCGTGTCGGAATTACTGGGCGGCGATAAAAGCATGGCGGCGCAGTTTATGGATGGCCGCTTTGCCACCATTTATCTTGCGCCGCATAACTATCATCGCCTGCACATGCCGCTGGACGCGAACATGGTGAGGATGATTCATGTGCCCGGGCGCCTGTTCAGCGTCCAGGAGTGGACCGTCGCCGAAATTCCGCGCCTGTTCGCGCGCAACGAACGCCTCGTCTGTTACTTCGAGACCGGCGCCGGCCCGATGATCATGGTGCTGGTGGGCGCGATCAACGTCTCCGCGATCGAGACCATATGGAGCGGCCTGGTGATACCACCGCGCGCCAGGAAAATCAGCGAATACGACTACAGCCACACGCGCAAGGAAATCTCCAAGGGCGACGAAATGGGTCGTTTCAACATGGGATCCACGGTAATCCTGCTAACCGGAAACAACGTCGAATGGCTACCTCATATAACCGCGGGGCAAACGGTCAAGATGGGCCAACTGATCGGGCACTTCCCCATCTGAGTCGACAGAACCGGCCCGGCACGAAACACGGGCACCATCCCCGCGTAAGCGATGCCATCCCCGCGTAAGCGGGGATCTTGCATCGTCCTGACCAACCCGGGCTTTTCGATCAATCCCTGAAGGTAAGCGCTTCTTCGATCGAATCGAGGCCGAGCAAAACCATCAGCAGGCGGTCCAGACCGAGCGCGACGCCGGCGCAATCCTCGATACCGGATTCGAGCGCGCCGAGCAGGCGCTCGTCGATATCCAGCTCCGGCAGGCCTCGCTCGCGCCGCGCCTGAATATCCTTTTCGAAGCGCGCGCGCTGCTGGACCGCATCGGTCAGTTCGGAAAAACCATTGGCCAACTCGATGCCGTTATGGAACAGTTCGAAACGTTCTGCAACGCTGCTGTCGTTCGGGTTAGCTCGCGCCAGCGCGGCCTGCGATAGCGGGTAGTCGTAGACAAAAAGATAGTCCTGCATCGACGGCGCAATGACCGCGGCCAACAACAGGTCCAGGCACTGGTCCCGGTCGAGCTCGACGCAATCCGCGCCGGGCACCGCGTCGGCGCAGCGGCGGCGTAACTCCCCGACTGATACCCGGTCGATATCGAGCTGCATCGATCGCGCAAACAACTGCCTGTAGCTAACGTAGCTAAAGCTGCAGCGGTGCAGGCTCAGCGTCGTAATCAGCAACTCGATTTCCTGCATCAGGCGATGATAGTCGTAACCCACCCGGTACCATTCCAGCAGGCTGAATTCGATATTGTGCAAGCGCCCGGACTCGCCCTGTCGAAACGCGTGGCAGATCTGGAAAATCGAGCCGCAACCGGCCGCCAGCAGGCGTTTCATCGCGTATTCCGGCGAGGTTTGCAGGTAGAGCGGGCGTAAGCCATGCGTTACTTCTATCGAAGCGATGTTTACCTCGGTGCTGGTGGTGGGCATGAGTAGCGGGGTGTCTACCTCGAGAAAGCCCCGGGTGTTAAAAAAAGCCCGGATCTGGCGATAAACCCGGGCTCTTTCTCGAATTACGGTCAGGCTCGCGCGCGGTTGCCAGCTCATACCAGAAACCGGTTGACGTCTATTTTTTAACCCGCGACATGTACTCACCGGAGCGGGTATCCACCTTTACCAGCTCGCCGATTTCGAGAAACAGCGGCACCTTGACAACCGCACCGGTTTCCAGCGTTGCGGGCTTGGTGCCACCCTGCGCGGTATCTCCCTTTAGCCCCGGATCGGTTTCGGTGATTTCCAGTTCGACAAAATTCGGCGGCGTCACGCCGATCGGGCTGCCGTTATACAGCGTGACTTGACAGTTGTCCTGGGCCTTGAGCCACTGGTAGGCGTCGCCCACGGCATTGGCATCGGCGGCCTGCTGCTCGTAGGTTTGCGGATCCATGAAATGCCAGAATTCGCCATCGCTGTAAAGATACTGCATCTCGATATCGATGACGTCCGCGGCCTCTACTGTTTCGCCGGATTTGAAGGTCTTGTCAAGCACCCGCCCAGTTTTTAGATTGCGGATTCGGACACGATTGAATGCCTGGCCTTTTCCGGGTTTGACGAACTCGTTTTCGATAATTGCACAGGGATCCCCATCGATCATAATCTTGAGGCCGCCACGAAATTCGTTGGTGCTGTAACTTGCCATTGTCGTCCCGGTCAAAAAAAGCCAATCATACCGGAATATATGTTTGATTCGAAATATATCCGCTATTATTAACGACTGGAAACATCTGCAGTTACCTACACTCGGATATATGGAAAACGAAGAAAAACTGATTCGTCTGCTCATCGTCGACGAGGGTTTTCACAAGGCGGAGCAAATCACCAGTTCGCTGCGCGCAACCGGTATGCATGTGCGCGCCGAATTCGCCGAGGACAGCGAGGACATGTGCGATATCCTCGAGAACAAGACCATCGACCTGGTGCTATTCTCGATCGATTTACCGGATTTCACGTTAAGCCAGGGGCAGCACCTGATCCGTGAATGCGGGCGTCATGTCGCCCTGGTCGCAATGGCAAAAAAGGTCAATACCGAAATCGTCGTCAACGCTATAAACGAGGGCGCGCAGGACGTGGTCGCCAGCGACAGTCTCGAGCACCTGATCCAGGTTATCAAACGCGAGGCCTACAACATAAATATCTGGCGGCGCGCGATGCGCCTGGAAATGGATTTCCAGGAGAGCGAGAAACGCTGTCAGAACCTGCTGTCGAATTCAAAAGATGCGGTCGCCTACGTCCATGAAGGCATGCATATTTTTGCCAACCAGGTCTACATGGAATTGTTCGGCAACACCGATTTCGATGAGCTCGAGGGAACCCCGATCATCGATATGGTCGACGCGTCGCAACAGAATCAGCTAAAGGCCTTTCTGCGTGATTTGAGCAAGAACGAAAACGAAACCAATGAGCTCGAATTGCAACTGATTCACAGCAGCGGCGAAAGAATTTCCGCAATCCTCGAGTTTTCTCGCGCCAGTTACGACGGCGAGCCCTGCACCCAGATACTGATTCGCTCGCGCGCTGACACGACCGAGCTCGAAGAGCAGATCAATTACCTGCACCAGCACGACCTGATCACCGGCCTGTATAATCGCCAGCATTTCATGGAAGAGCTAAAAAATTCGATTACGCAGGCGATCAACGGTGTGCAGCAGTCGTTCCTGGTCTATATCGCCATCGATAACTTTCAGTCGATTCGCGACATGGTCGGCATCTCCGGCTGCGATACCCTGATCAGCGATATTGCTATGATCATCAAGGACAATGCCGCCGAGGACGACCTGGTGTCTCGTTTCGGGGCTTATTCCTATACCTGTCTCGGTAAGGTCACGGAAAAAAAGCTGGCCGAGGATTATGCCACCAGGGTAATCGAGGCCGTCGAGCAGCACATTTCGGAAATAGGCAACCAGTCGATTAGCGCTACCTGCAGCGCGTCGATCGTTTTTCTGGATGAAAACTCGCCTGACAATTCCAACGATATAATTGCCCGCGCCGAACGCAGCTGCGGCGAAGTCGAGGCGGCGGGCGGTAACAGCACCAGAACCTACATCCCGAAAGCCGGCGAAATGACGCAGGAAGAGGAGGACGGCATTATCGCCGACCTGATCAAGGACGCGCTCAACCATAACCGCATCCGTGGCATGTACCAGCCCATCGTCGGCGTCAAGGCGCAGAGCGGCGAACGTTACGTTTCCAGCGTCGAAATCACCTCGGGCGAGGGCCACGTGCTGTATCCGAAGGATTACCAGGCCGCCGCCGAGCGCACCGGCACCGCAAAAATGCTCGACAGGTGGAAAATACTGCATGCGATCAAGAAGGTTGCCGAAACCAGTCAACAGGGCCGCAAGATCGAGATCTTCCTGCCGTTGAGCGCCGACTCGATAAAAGACCCCGGGCTCGCGATCTGGGTCTCGGAGAATCTGGCCAAGGCCAAAATCAACGGCGAGCAACTGATCTTCATGGTAGACGAGGCCAGCGCGGTTAATCAGCTCAAGGCCGCCAAGACCCTGGCGAAGGGATTGCAGCAAATTCACTGCAAGTTCGCGATCGACGAATTCGGCACCGGGCTCAACCCTTTTCAGCTCATCAAACACGTCGATGCCGACTATGTTCGCATCAACCACGTTTACATGGATGGTCTCGCGCATAACAACGAAAACCAGGACAGCATCCGCGAACTGGCCTACCAGGCGATGGACATGGAGGTCAACACCATCACCCCGGGCGTTACCGACGCCGCGGTGCTGAGCGTGCTATGGACCCTGAACGTCGATTTCGTGCAGGGCGACTTTCTGCAGTCGCCGCAAAAGGAGTTAAACTACGACTTCAGTTCGATGTAGGCCCGGCCCCAGGGTGATCCGGCCCTGCTTTAAGTGGCTGTATCTCCAGCCGTTCTCAACCAGACATAGGGGTTGGCAGCATCATGCGCACGCTCGAAACAATCATCGCCGACATCCGCAAACTCGAAAACGAATTGCTGCAGGAACTGCAAAAGAAGCAGGACGAATACTATTACATCGTCAGGGGCAAGCGGGTGCAGTTCGAAGAAGAAACCCGGCGCTACCACAAGACGCTCGCGAAAACGCTGCGGCGCTATTTCGCCGATGCGTCGTTGGGGCATATTATTACCGCGCCCCTGATCTACTCCTGTATCGTTCCGGCGATATTCATGGATGCCGTGGTTTCGGTTTACCAGGCGATCTGTTTCCGCGTTTACGACATCCCGAGGGTAAATCGGGGCGAATACATCGTCGTCGATCGCCACAGCCTGCAGTACCTGAATCCTGTCGAAAAACTGAACTGCGTGTATTGCGGTTACTTCAACGGCCTGGTCGCCTACACGCAGGAAATTGCCTCCCGCACTGAGCAGTACTGGTGCCCGATCAAACACGCGCGCAAACTGGCCGCGATACACAGCC
>Ga0224512_10004734_pt1 | contig 11392 bp, 10 predicted proteins | sample SF_May12_sed_USG_4_FD_169103 | JGI IMG/M metagenome (GOLD analysis project Ga0224512, IMG submission 169103) | Sediment microbial communities from San Francisco Bay, California, United States - SF_May12_sed_USGS_13 | ecosystem: Environmental > Aquatic > Marine > Sediment | place: USA... | reverse complement strand
ATGCGCAGATAGGTCGCGCCCCGTTCGTCTGATCCGGGCGGCGGTCCCGATCGGGGTGCGGTGCCGTTCTGCGGTGAGACGCCGCTATCGGTGTTGCGGGGCCCCGGGCCTGCGATCTCGCGCGACTCGGGCGCTCCTCCGTCGCATCGCGATCGCGGCGAGCCCCGCGGCCAGGGACAGGCCCGTGGAGGGCTCGGGGACCACCGCCTCGATGGTGAGCTCGGAGAAGTTGATCGAATAGCCGTCCGTCAAGTCGGGAATGTTGATGTTCAAGAGCGCCGTGTTGGATTCCGTCAGGATCGCCGCGGGCACCGGGAACGTATACAGGAAGATCTCCTGATCGGCGTTGACGGAGGTGTTCGTCGGGGTCTCACCCAGGAGCGCGCCGTTCAAGAACACGGCCCACGGCCCGCGGTCGTCGGCGACACCGGCCGTTTGGACGGCCAGGGAGGCGCAGACCGGAATCAGTCCGCCCAGCGAATAGGTATGCGAGTAGGTGACGGCGATTCCCGAGAACCAGATGTCGGTGAACGGGGCGTTCGCCAGATCGCTGGCATCCCGATAGTTTGTCCAGAACACGCCGCCGAGATCATCGATCCAACCAACTTGTGATTCACGGGCCATCCCTCCCGGCGAAGCAGGGTGTGCAGACGCCGGTCGCCAAAGCGCTGCCGGACAGCGGCGAGCTCGCGGAGGCGGCGGCGCAACGCCGCATGCTCCGGACCGCGGCTCGCATGGCGGCACGTCGACCGCGGAAGCTGGTAGAGCCCGCACGCGCGCCGCTGGCTGACCGAGAAGGCCTCCCATGCGACAGGACACCACCCTTGGTCGCTTCTCTTCTCCTACTCCACCCCCAGCGCCTTCGCTCGCGCGAAGTCGGCGTCGGCCTTGGCCTGGTTCCCCAGGTTCTGGTAGGAGACGCCCCGATTGAAGTAGGCCCCACCGTCCTCCGGATCCCGCGCGAGGGCTGCGTCGTAGTCGGCGATGGCCAGCCGGTACTCGGCCATCTCGTCGTAGGTGTACCCGCGGTTGACGAGGGCGTCGACGAACTCGGGATCGAGGCGAAGGGCCTCGTTGTAGTCCGCGAGGGCCAGCTCGTACAGGTCCTTGTCCTCGTAGCCGTTGCCGCGGACGAAGTACGCTTCGGCGTCGGTCGGATCCGCCTCGATGACCGCCGTGAACTCCGCGATCACGTCGTCGAAGTCGGCGTCGGTGACCTCGGCCGAGCCATACATGCTCTCGTTGTACGCGGCGCGGTCGGCGTCGACCTCGGAGCAGCCGGCGGTCGTCAGCAGCAGCAGCGCCGGCACCGCGAACAAGGCGCCCGTCCTCGCGCTCTCAACCCTCCGTCGCTTCCTGCTTCCCATGATGCTTCCTCGTTCATCGGTCCAGTCCATCCGTCATTCGTCGGCCGGGCAGGGACCCCAGTTGAGCAGCAGCTGGACCCGATCGCCGGGACATAGGAAGAAAAAACTGCGTTTCCGCGATGTCCGATGAGTGGGCGTTCTGGCAGATCCCAGGGGGTGACGCGCGCAGGTACCCAATGGGGCTTCCAGCCGAGCCATCCGCTGCGGGATCGCCCTCGGTGCCGGCCCTCCCGCTACGCCTTGGCGATCACCCGTTCGGCGAATTCGGTCAGGCTGCGTCGGATGCCTTCCGGGTCGAAGGCGCGCGGCGGCGTCACGAGCCGCGAGACGCCCTCCTCCTCGTAGCGGCGGACGCCGTCGAGGTCGAGATCGTTGTCGCTCGCCGTGACCTCGATCTCCGCCGGATCGCGCCCGATCTTCCCGCACTCGTCGCGCAGCGCCCGGAGCAGCCCCGGGATCTTCGCGATGCCCCCGCGCGCCGGGAAGAAGCCGTCGCCGATGCGCGCCGCGCGCCGCGCCGCCCCTTCGACGTGCCCGCCGATGACGATCGGGACGCCCGGCTTCTGCACGGGCTTGGGGTTGGACTCCACGGGATTCCAGCGGAAGAACTCACCCTCGAAGGGCTCCGGCGCATCGCGCCAGAGGGAGCGGATCGCCCGGATGGACTCCTCGGTGCGCGCCGCGCGCTCGTGGAAGGGTACACCGATCACCTCGAACTCCTCTTCGAGCCAGCCGATTCCGACGCCCAGGATCGCGCGACCGCGCGAGAGGACGTCGAGCGTCGCGAACTCCTTGGCCACGTACACCGGATGGCGCTGCGGGAGGATCACGATCCCCGTCGCGAGCCGGATCTTCTTGGTGACGGCGGCTGCGTAGGCCAGCGCCAGCAGCGGATCCCCGATCGGCGAGTTCTCTCGCCCCGGCATACGGCCGTCCTTGCTGTACGGGTATTGCGAGCGATAACCGACGGGGACGACCGCGTGCTCGACGGTCCAGATCGACTCGAAGCCGACCTCCTCGGCCGTTCGCACCAGGGCCTCGAAGGCGTCCGGCGCCGTGAAGGGGCCGGCGTTGGCGTAGAAGAGACCGAACTTCATGGAGGGCTCCTGTGGGGTCTCCCGGCTGCTGAGGGGCCGCAGGGTATCACGCAGGCGCGCTCTGCCGACGGCGGCGTTCTCCCGCGGCCGGTCCACATGTTGTATCCCCTCTCCCGCCGAGGCCGGCGGGAGAGGGCTTCCCTGCGACGCGCACCGGGGCTCGCTCCGACCCGGCCCTCGGCGGAAGGAGTGAGCCCTGTCCGTACGACGCGTCGGCGCGGCCGCACCGCGGCTGTTCACGCCCGGCTTCACGGCGCTGCTGATCGCGCAGGCGGGCTTCGGCTACGCCTTCTCGAGCTTCTTCATGCTGCCCAAGTTCATGGCCACCGAGCTCGCGGCGGGCCCCGCCGAGATCGGGCGCGTGATGGCCGCCTACGGCGCCGCGGTCGTGGTCTCGATGCCGGTGATCGGCGCGGCCGTCGATCGCTTCGGCCGCCGGGATTTCCTGACCGGCGGCGCGCTGATCATGGCGGTCGCCTCGTTGCTCTTCGTGGCCGTGGAGAGCGTCGGGCCGCTGCTCTACGCGCTTCGCGCCGTGCAGGGCGTGGCCTTCTCGATGGCCTTCGCCGCCGGCGCGGCGTTGGCGGTCGATGAGGCGCCGCCCGAGCGCGTGGGACAGGCGATCGGCATCTTCGGCCTCACCTTCCTCTCGATGAACGCCGTGGCGCCGGCCGTCGTCGAGATCGTCGCCGCCGGCGCCGGCTGGAGCGCGGCCTTCGCGACCGCCGCCGGGGGCGCGGGGCTGTGCGCGGCGCTCTCGCGGCGGGTGCGCGACGCCGACGCTGCGACGGATCCCAAAGGGATCGTCCCCGGGCTGTGGGAGGTCGCGAGCCGGCCTGGCCAGGTCCGCATCTCGCTGGTGATCGGGCTGGTCGGCGCCGGGTTCAGCGCGATGTTCACCTTCCACCAGCCCTTCGCTCTCGACCTCGGCATGAGCGAGGTGCGGAGCTTCTTCATCGCGTACGCAATCGCGGCCGTGACGGTGCGCGTGGGGCTGGGTCGCTTCGTGGACCGCGCCGGACGACGCCGCGTCGCGATCGCGGCGCTGGTTCCCTACGCCGGCGTGGTGGCGGGCATGGCGGCGCTCCGGCCCGGCGGACTCGCGGGGTTCGGGGGGATCCTCGGCGTGGCGCACGGACTGCTCTACCCCGCCCTCAACGCGGTGGCCGTCGCGGACGTCGGCGCCCGCGAGCGCGGCAAGGTGATGGCCCTCTTCCAGGCGGCGTTCCAGATCGGTGTCGCCGGGGGCGCATTCGGCCTGGGCCTGCTCGCCGAGAGCGCGGGCTATCCGGCGGTCTTCGTCGCGGCGGGAGTCTGCGTGCTGGCGGCGCTCCTGCTGTTCGCGGCCTCCCCGGAAGGGCGCGATCCGGGCGGGTCAGGACGCCTTCCGGGTCAGGCGGAAGAGTCGATTCCGGTGGACCCGTCTCTGAAGTGATGCCTTGTGGTAATCCTCGGTGAGGTGGGAGCCGACGGGAGTCACTTCGAACTGTGAGATCACGGTGCGTCGGATGATCTCGTCGGGGTCGTAGCTGAAGCCGGATTCCATCATGTAGACGGGCGTGCCCGCGTCGATCTCTTCGAGGACTCTGGCAGCCCAGGACCGGACCGCCTCGGCCGACCCCTGGGGGTGGCTCGCGACGCGTCGGCCCGCGTAGTACTCGATGAACACGCCGTAGTCCATGGCGATGACGAGGGCATTGGGCTCGATCCGGCCATCCAGCCAGAGCGCGTACTCCTTTCCACCCGAGAAGCGGTGCCGGTCCCGCACGATGGGATGTGCGACCGCCACCATATCGAAGACCAGCCAGGCCAGGAGCGCCAAGGCGGCAAGCCGGCTCGAGCACTGGATCCGGTGCAGGGCCAGTGCCATGAACAGCGCCAGAACCGGAAACAGGATGCAGTAGAAGCGGGGCGCGAAGCTCGCGACGTTGCCGTAGAAGAACAGGAGGGGAACGCCCCACAGGAAGAGGGCGGCGACGACCCATCGTCTTTCGCCGACGATCGACAGCACCGCGCCCGCCGCGACGAGGATCCAGGCCGCAATGCTCAGGTTGGCGTCGAGGCTGGTCAGAGCGCGGACGAACACGGGGGAGAACGGGCCCAGGAACGCGTCGTACCGAGCCTTGGCGAGGATGAGGTCGCTCTGGGCCCACCACATCGCCGCGAGCCCGATCACGAGAGGCGCCGCCACGAAGGGCGCCTGCCTCGCGAGCCTCTCCCGGTCGATGCGGAGCCTTCCGCCTCGCACGCGGGGCTCGAGCCAGAGGCACGCGAAGGCCGGTAGCAGCAGCAGGTTGGGAACGCGGGCCGACACGGCGAGGGCGAGCGCCGCCGCCGCAGCGGCGGCCACGGCGCGCGACCCGCTTGCGTTGGCTCGCAGCAAGCCGTAGAAGGCGAGCAGCACCAGCGTGACCGAGAAGGCGTGGACCACGGCGTGGGTCGTGACCGACCAGTAGACGGGCATGAACGACAGCAGGAGCGCCGCGCTCGCGCCGGCGAAGCGGCTCCGCGTGATGTCGCGGACGAGCAGGAACTCGAGCATCACGGAGAGCGAGGCCACGCCTGCGGTGAGCAGATTGAAGGCCAGATCCATGGGCCAATCGAGCGCGCGGAACAGGAGGGCGAAGGGAATCGAGAACGCCACGTAGGAGTAGCGGCCGTCGAGCAGCGGAGCGAGTCCCCCTTCGTCGAGGCTCTGCTCGACCGCACGGATCAGGAGGATCGAGTCGTGATGGAAGAAGCCCGGGTTGACGGTGAGCGCTCGAACGCCGAAGGACACGGCGATCAGGCCGGCGACGAGCCAGGCGTCGCGGACATCGACGTCGAGCTTCGCGTCGAGGGTTCGAACCCACGCCATGGGCTTCGTGCGCATCGCTTCCGATCTCTAGGGCTCCAGCGGCAGGATCTGGGATTCCCATCGTGCTGGCAACGTTCCGAGGGATCGCGGAGACTGGGTCCGTGGACCCGAGCGATCCGGCTGCCGGACGACGAGGGTGTCGGCGCGCCCTGTGGATCCTGGCCGTTCTCCTTCCGCTGGCATTTGCCGCGCGCGTCTTCAATGCCAACGATGGATTCGCCCGCGACGGTGAAGTCCTGATCGCGCGCAACGATGCCTCCTACCACGCGCGCCGCGCGCTGTACACGTTCGAGAACTTTCCCCGCATCCTGTGGTTCGACGCCTACCTCGCCTACCCGGACGGCGCTCCCGTCCCCGTGCCGCCGCTGTACGACTGGACCCTGGCCGCCGTGGCCCGGGGGGTCGGTTCGACCCAGCGTGACTTCGAGCGGGTGTTGGCCTGGTCACCGCCGCTGCTGGGCGCCCTGGCGCTGCTGCCCGTCTTCTTCGCGGGGCGCCGGCTCGGGGGTCCGGGAGTCGGCGTGCTCGCAGCCGGCATACTCGCCCTGCTGCCGGTGCACGCGGAGTTCTCCCGGCTCGGCAATGCGGATCACCACGCGATCGTGGCCCTGGTTGCGGCCTGCTGGCTGGCGCTGATCGTCCGGACGACGCTGGGAGAGGAACGCCGCCGGATCGCCGCCGTCGCGCTGCGCGCCGCCGTCATGGCGACGATGCTGCTCGTCTGGAGCGGAAGCGTGCTGCTGCTCGTCCTCGCCGAGGGCAGCGCTCTCGCCGCCTGGGTGGTGCGGGGTGGAGCCCTCCCGCTGCGGAACCAGGCGTTCGCTGCCGCGACGGCGACGGCGCTCGTGGCGCCCTGGGTCGCGGTCGCGCCCACGCCCATCGGAGGTCCCTTCTCTTCCACGACGCTCTCGTGGCTGCATCCGCTCGTGCTCCTCGGGCTTGCGGGAGTCGCGGCGGGGCTCGCGGCGCTCGAAGGTCGGCGTCGCAGCCGCGACGCGTTGGAGCGGGCGCTTCGGGCGGGCACCCTGGGGCTGGCGATCGCGGGGGTCCTGTTCACGCTCCTGCCTCTGTCCACGGCGCTCGCTCCCGGCGTGCGCTTCGTGGCCGGCGCGGACCGCTGGGGACTGGGGAACGTCGAACAGGCGCCGCTGTTCTCCGGCTTCGGGCTGTCCGGCTCGCCGCTCGGTCCGCCCCACCGACACTACGGCGCCTTCGCCTATCTGATTCCCTTCGCGCCCCTCGCTCTCGTCCCGCTGCTGCGCGACGCGCGGCGTCGGGCGGCGGCCGTGGCGCTGTGCGCCTGGACCGTCGTCCTGGGGACACTGGCCGTGCTGCAACTGCGCTACGGCAACGAGTTCGCGATCCCCGCCGCGATCACCTTTGCCCTGGGGCTGGATGCCTCCGCCCGTTGGATCGGCGGGCGCGTGCACCCGTTGCGCGGGAGGGAGGCGCTCGTCGCGGTGGGAGTCGCCGGACTGCTGCTCGCGCCCGCGTTCCCGGCGTACTACCAGAATCGTTTCGGCAAGGTGGTGAGGAAGCTCGTGGCCGCGGACCCCGCGCGACTTCCCCTCGGTCCCAACGACGCGGTGTTCCGCCTGATGGACGAGCTGCGGCGCGTGACTCCGGAGACCTCCGGCTTCCTGGACGCCGGCCGGCCGGAGTACGGAGTCCTGGTCCGTCCGAGTCTCGGCCACGTCACGTCGTACCGAGGCCGCCGGGCCACGCCGGCGAGCAACTTCGGTCCCTATCTCGACCCCGACAAGCTGAGCGACGCCTGGGCCTTCTACTTCGGCGCGAATTCGGAAGCCGAGGCGCTGGAGATCCTGCGTCGGCTCGACGTCCGCTACCTGATCACCGAACCCGACCGCCCCCGGCGTAGCGGCTTCGTGCGACGCCTGCACGCGGGGGACGGATCCGCCGGCGCCGATGAGCCGCATTTCGGTCACTTCCGCCTGGTGACCGAGAGCCCGGTGGCGGGCGGCGTCAAAGCGTCGTACAAGGTCTTCGAGCTCGTCTCCGGCGCAGACATCCGGATCCGCGCGGCACCGGAGGCGAGCGTTCGGGCCGAGATCGCTCTCGCCAGTCCCATCGGGCGGCGCTTCCGGTTCCGCGCCACCGCCCGTGCCGACGCCCGCGGTGACGCCCGCCTCCGCGTCCCCTATGCGAGTACCGGCAACGGCGCGGTGAGCGCCCTGGGTCCGTACCGCATCGAGGTCGACGGGAAATCGAGCGAGCTCTCCGTGTCGGAGGAAGACGTCCGCACCGGGCGGACGCTGTGGCTCGAAGGTCCACCGGGCCGCGCTTCGCGCCCGACTGGCCGCATGATACGATCGGCGTCGATGGACATCGACGCGGACAGCCTCGAGCGCCTGGTTCCGGACGACCTGGCCGCCGGCGACGTCACGGGTCGCAAGACCCTGACGCTGCACCTGGATCGCTACGCATTCGCAGCCCGCCACGCCCAGCCGGGGCGTCTCCTGGATGTCGCGTGTGGCGTGGGATACGGAACGCGCCTGTTGGCGGATCGCGCCGCTGCGGTCGAGAGCGCGATCGGTGTGGACGCTTCGGCCGCCGCCGTGGCGTACGCGACCCGCCGATACGCCGACGATCGGGTCCGGTTCGAGGTCGGGGATGCCATGCAGATCGAAGGCGATCGGCGCTTCGATACGATCGTCTCCCTCGAGACCGTGGAGCACCTTCCCGAGCCGGGGCGTTTCCTCACTCGTCTCGCCGGTCTCCTGAAGCCGGGGGGCGTGCTGGTCGCGTCGGTCCCGACCACGCCGTCCGTCGACCTGAACCCGCATCATCTGCACGACTTCACGGAGCGCTCGTTCCGGCGCCTGGTGGAGCCCACGGGCCTGAGCGAGATCGACTGCTACGCACAGGTGCAGAAGGTCGACGTGGGTCGGGTCCTGCGACGCAGTGAGGCGCGCCTCAAGGAGGTGCGCGCGGGCCTGCCGCGGTACTACGCGATGCACCCCGCCGCGCTCGTGCGCCGGCTGCTCTCGACCCTGCGTCACGGCTTTGCGAATCGCTACCTCACCGTCGCGTGGCGGGCGCCCGTGCGGGGCCATGGGTGACACGCTTCTCCTGATTCCCGCGTTCGACGAAGCCACGAGCCTGCCCGAGGTGCTGCGGCGCGCCGAGCGAGCCGCCCCGGATGTCCCCGTCGTGGTGGTCGACGACGGCTCGCGGGACGACACGGCCCGGGTGGCCCGCGCCCACGGCGCGCGCGTGCTGCGCCATCCCTACAACCTCGGGTACGGCGCCGCGCTGCAGACGGGCTACAAGTACGCGTTGCGCCGCGGCTTCCGCTTCCTGGTGCAGATGGATGCGGACGGCCAGCACGACCCCGCGCAGGTTCCCCGGCTGCTGGAGCCGCTGCGCGCCGGCGACTGCGACCTCGTGATCGGATCGCGCTTCCTCGAGCGCAGCGGCTACCGGATGAGCTTCCCCATGCGGGCGGGGCGCGAGTTCTTCCGGCTGTTGGCGCGGCTGCTCGGCGTCGATGTCACCGACCCGACGTCGGGATTCCAGGCGATGAACCGCGACGTGCTCGCGCTCTACGTCGGCGATTTCTTCCCGTCGGATTTTCCCGACGTGGACGTGCTGCTGATGGCGCGCCGCGGCGGCGCCCGCGTTCGCGAGATTCCCGTGCGCATGTCGGAGGGCGCGCGCCGCTCGCGGATCCACGGCGGCGTTCGGATCCTCTACTACCCCTACAAGATGCTGCTCTCGCTGTGGGCGGCGTCGGCCCGGCCTTCCGCTTCCGGCGGCCGGGCGCCGGAGGAGCGGTACGATGAACCACGAGCTGATTGAGCTGCGCGAGCTGATGCTGACGGCGCCGGGCTCGGGCGCGACGCGGATCGTGGCGCTGATCGTGAGCCTGGTGCTCCTGGCGGTGGTCCTCGGCCTGGTGCGGCGCCGCAAGCTACGCGAGGAGTTCACCCCGATCTGGGTGGCGGTCGCCTTCGGCATCGCCATCGTGGGCGTGAACTCGGACGTCCTCCGCGGCCTGGCGCGCGCCATCGGCGCGTGGACCGTGAGCTCGACGGTGTTCTTCCTGGGAGAGGTCTTTCTCGTCGCGATCTGCCTCAACTACGCGGTGCGGCTGTCCCAGGCCAGTGTTCACATCAAGAATCTCGCCCAGGAAGTGGCACTGCTGCGCGCCCGCGTGGACGATCTGGAGCAGACGTCGGAGGCGCCTCACGGCGGCTGAGCCGGCGGGGGGCTCAGGCGGTTTCAGGCAGGACCGGGCGGCGCGACCACGCCCGGGCCGCTGCGGCGCTTTTCGGGAGCCAGGTCACAGCCAGGGGGGGGCTTCGTAGCTGCGCACGCGCTCGAAGGGCAGCAGCGATCCCTCGGTGCGCATTCCCTTGTAGAGGCGCTCGGCGATCCGCCAGCCGTCCTGCGTGCGCAGCAGTTGGTCGCGGTACACGCCGTAGATGGCCCAGCGGTTCTCCGCGCCGTCGTGGGTGGTCTGGACGTGGATCGCGCGCATGGCGTGGCTCGATCGGGCCCGGTCCCCGTCGAGCTCGATCAGGAGCTGGCCGCCCATGTGCTGCATGAAAGAGAAGTGACGGTTGAACTCGCGGAAGCGGGGGATCATCTCGCGCCAGGCCGCGTCGCCGCCCTGGAGGGCTTCGTAACGCACGACGGCCTCCGGTGCGAAGACGCTCTCCAGCAGGTCGTAGTCCCAGGTGTCCATCGATCGGAAGTAGCGCTGTTGCAGCTGCTCGATCTCGATGTGGTCGCTGATCTGCTGCGCAGTGAGCATGCGTTCCTCCCGAGGCGACCGGCCTCAGCGCCGCGGTTTGCGGGGAATCGAGTGCTCCCAGTCGGAGAAGATCGCGCGCAGGCCCGTGATCAGGGCCAGGGGCTGGTCCAGCAGCAGGTGATGGTAGGCGCTCGGAACCTCGACCACCGGCGCGGTGCGGCCGAGAAGCTCGACCATGTAGTCGCCGATGTCCGGCGTGACGAGACCGAACTCGGCGCGAAACAGCGCGACGCGGCAGCGGACCTCCGGGAGGATCTCGTGGATAGCGCGCGGCGCGAAGCGCTGGAAGACGAGCGGATCGAACTTCCACGTCCAGCCGCCCTCCACCGTGCGCAGCGAGTGGCGGCCGATGTGATCGAGGATGTAGGGCTCGGCGCAGGTCGGCTCGGGGACGACCCGGTAGTGCTTCAGCGCCGTGTCGACGTCCGCGTAGACCTTCGGGTTCCGGAAGGCCCGGCCGCGCGCGCCCTCCTCGGCCTCGGGGTCCGGGCGGCGCACCGGGGAGTCGAGGATGACGGCGCCGGCCAGCCGGTCGCCGTAGCGGGCCGCCGCCGAAATGCACACGAATCCGCCCATGCTGTGCCCCACCACGATGGGCGCGCCGGAGAAGCGGGCGTCGTCGGCCACCGCCATGACCTCGTCGGCCCAGATCTCGCGCGGATACTGCTGGCGGCGCCCGCTGTCGCCGTGCCCCGAGAGGTCGAGGGCCACGACCTGGCAGTCGTGGGTGAGCTGCGGCGCGATGAAGCTCCACCAGTGGGCGTGGGCGGCTCCGCCGTGCACGAGCACGACCCCCGGCCTTCCGGAGTCCCCCCACTTGAGGTAGTGGATGGGACAGCCCGCGACCTGGATGCGTCTTTCCTCGAAGGGCATCGCCACGGAGTCGCGAAACCACGCGGGTGCGTCGCTCATCGCAGCGCCTCAGCCGGCCTGAAGCCGCTCGCGGAGCACGGCCAGCACCCGGTCGAGGGCCCGGCGCGTGGGGTGGCCCTCCTCGTCGACGAGGTCCTTGGTCAGGACCGAGTGGGCGATTCGCGGGATGCCGTGGGGATTGCCGGGGCCCGAGTCGATCTCGATCCCCTCGAAGTCCCCGCCCAGCTCGCGGCGCAGCGTTTCGAAGCGGGCCGCCGGACACAGCACGTCGTGGGTGAAGCGCAGGCCGAGCACGCCGCAACCGGCCGCGGCCCGCTCCTTCACCACCGCCAGATCCGCGTCGGACAGGTGGAGGGCGGCGCCGTGGGAGGCCGAAATCGGCAGCGGCAGCGATGGCTGGCTCAGGACCGGCGCCATCACG
>Ga0224512_10004733_pt1 | contig 11393 bp, 5 predicted proteins | sample SF_May12_sed_USG_4_FD_169103 | JGI IMG/M metagenome (GOLD analysis project Ga0224512, IMG submission 169103) | Sediment microbial communities from San Francisco Bay, California, United States - SF_May12_sed_USGS_13 | ecosystem: Environmental > Aquatic > Marine > Sediment | place: USA: California... | reverse complement strand
TCCTCCGCACCCTGGGCCGAGATGGGCCGCCCAGCTCGACGCCATGGATCGCGAGTCGGAGCAACGCTCCGGCGTACGCTTCGCGGGCCTCTCGCCCGAGCAGCGACGTGCGATCGTCGAGGACGCGATCCGCTCGGAACGCTCCGCGAGCCTGCCCCGGAGCCCGGCGCTGGCCGACGGCGTCGCGGCCGGGCTGTTGGCCTGGTTCTACGCAACGTCGCGCGCGAACGACCTGTGCTACCAGGCCGAGGTCGGACGCCACCTCTGCAGGGGCACGGCGTCCTTGCCCGAGGAGCCGGCGCCCCTCGGAGACGAATGATGGCCACGCTGCTTCAATCCTCGGATGTGATCGAGACCGACGTGTGCATCATCGGGGCGGGCATCACGGCGGCGATGGTCGCCGAGCGGCTCTCTGAGCAGTCCTCGGCCGACATCCTCGTCGTAGAGGCCGGCAACGAGATCTTCAACCTGAGCGAGCGCTTCGAGCGCCGCGAGCGGTTCATCGCGTACGGCGAGAACCCGTGGCCCGACGACCACATCCGAGGCCAGACCGCGAGCGACATCCAGTCGCGCTCGATGGCCGTCGGGGGGCTCGCGCTCCACTGGGGCGGGGTGACGCCGCGATTCACCCCGGAGGACTTCCGTCTTCGCTCGATGTATGGGGTCGGGACCGACTGGCCGATCGGGTACGATGAGCTGGAGCCATACTATCAGGAGGCGGAGGAACGGCTCGGGGTCGCCGGCGAGCAGGGACCGGAGCCGTACGATGTCCGCTCGCGGCCCTATCCGCTGCCCGCGATGCCGCTGTCGTACAACTTGGTGCAGCTCAAGGAGTGGGCGGAGCGATCGGGCATACCGTTCTGGTCGAACCCGGTCGCCAAGATCACCGCGCCCTACGGCGACCGGAGCGTCTGCCAGCGCTGCGACACCTGCAACATCTGTCCGACCGGGGCGAAGTATACGCCCGACATCACCTTCCAGAAGCTCATCGCCGACCGACGCATCACGCTGCGGTCGCGGACGCTCGTCCGTCGGCTGGAGCTCGCGGAGGGCTCGGACCGCATTGCCGAGGCGGTCGGCCTCGACCGTGACCGGCCAGACCAGCCCGTGCGCATTCGCGCCGGCCTCTTCGTGCTGGCCGCGGGGTACGCCTGGAGCCCCCATCTCCTCCTGCTGTCGCGGAGCGAGCGCTTTCCCGAGGGCTTGGCGAACCGCACGGGCAACGTCGGGCGCTGGGTCACGGGACACCGGTCGGTGTCCGCGTTCGCCGAGGTGCCGATCCGCCTCTACCCGGGCATGTTCAACGGTCACAGCCTTCTGTCGAAGCGCTTCCAGCGACCGGGCCCGCTCGACCGTTACGTGCGTCACGACCTACGTGTTTGGGACTCCTCCACCCGGCGTGGGCCGCGCCTGCTCGACGACGACGGCCGCCCGCTGCTCGGAGACGCGCTCCTCGATGACTGGCGTGCCCGCACCCGGACCGGGGTCACGCGCATGCGCGCCTACTACGACGTCATTCCGGACCGGGAGAGCCGCATCGATCTGGAGAGCGGGCTCGAGAATGAATGGGGCGATCCGATGCCGCGCATCACCTTCGTCGACGCGCCCGAGTCCGCCGATCTGCGACCCCACACGGAGGATTCGATCCGTGGAGTGTTCGACCGCATCGTAGCTGCCGGCGGGGGCACAGTCCTCACGACGAGCGTCGACGACGGCCAGGACCACCCGGGTGGGGGATGCCGGATGGGGGCCGACCCGGCGACCAGCGTCGTCGACTCCTTCGGCCGGGCGCACGACCACGACAACCTCTTCGTGGTGGGTGCGCCGACGATGGTGAGCGGGGGGTGCGCGAACGGTACGCTCACCTTCTGCGCGCTTTCGCTGCGGTCGGCGGAAGAGATCGCCCGGCAGCTGTAGACGTTCCCGAGCCGACTCAGAAGTAGCTTCGGAGCGCTTCCAGGATCCGACCCCGTGCCGCGGGCGCCACGGAACCCACGGCCCCCAGGGATTGGGGAAAGCTCCAAACGTGGGCCAGCTCGAGCTGAGACTCCTTGGATGAGCCCGGCATCAAGACGTCTTCCTGGGCCAGGATGGGCGTATAGCGCTTCGGGTTCGCCGCGTCGTTCAGCGGCGCGGCCAGAAGGTCACCGCCGGACACGAGCCCGATCACCACCCAGGGTCGCTCGCCCTGATACACAGTGGAGAGAGGACCCCACCGCGAGTCCGTCACCAATTCCAGAGGCCACACCACGTCCCATAGACGGGGACCGGTCCCCATGGCGTCTCCCAGGAGCTGCCGCGGATCTCCACCCCCGTCGGACTCCACCGTGAGCAGCTGTTCGCCCAGGGCCCCGGCCCAAATCACGTCGCCGTGACGAAGCCCGATGAGCTGCGTGTGGGGGCTCGCGGGAGCCAGGAGGGCCCCTTCGTGCACGGCCACCAGGAGGACCGAGCCCTTCGGCGGAGGAAAGTTGAGCCTTCGAAGAGCGTCGGTCCGGATCGAGACCTCGGTACCGGGAGGGAGCGTTGCCATGGATTCAGGAACTGGGGCGGTGGGCGATCACCGGGGCGAGGGAGTGTACACCCCGAGGGAGTTTACACCCTTGGAGACGAAGCTGATTCAGGGGTCCCGAGAATCACGTCCCAGATCCGAGCGATTCGGCGCTCCCTATGGGGGAGCACCTGACACGGGCACGCCGGCAATTCCTGACAGTCGCGCCACGCAGGGGTGCTATCTTGATTATGCACCTTCGTGGTGCCCCAGCGATTTGAGACGATTGCGGCTGGGAGAACAACTCGCTAAACCGTCCGGGTCCCGAGCGGAGGAAAAAGTTCGGGACCTTGTGTTTTGTTACCCCTCCGCCTCAGGGGCTTCGGCGTGGAGTCCCGCCCTTTTGGTCTCGAGCTCAGATAGGACGGCCTGAAACCTCGGATTCCCACGAAGTGGATCGAGGTCCGAGTCGTTGGCGGCCCATTCGGCGATCTTGACGCCACTTAGGCACGCCCGCTCGAGGCAGTCGAGGGCGCGATCGACCTCACCCATCAGCGAGAAACCACAGGCCACGTTGTAGAGGGTGTCCGCATTGTCGCCGTCCAGAGCCAGCGAGCGTTCCCCCCACTCGATCGCCCGGTCCTTATCACCAAGATGGACTAGGCCCCCAAGACCGAGGTTGAGCGCCCGGGTGTCATCGGGGTTGAGTTCCAGATGCTTCTCGGCACGTTCAACGCCGCGTCTGGCCGCGGCCTGGGCATCGATACTTCTCCCGAGGCTTCGATACACCTGCCGCAACAGGATGGGAGTCTGAAAGTCCTCGGGTCTCGACGCTTCGGCGCGCTCGAACAGTGAAGCTGCCTGCTCCAGCTGGCCCTGCTGAAAGAGCACTCTCCCATAGAAATAGAGCGCCTCGAAGAGATCTGAATCGAGCTCCAGTGCTCGACCGAACCTCTGCTTTGCGAGGTCGGGCTCGTCGCGAATCACGTGATGAAGGCCCCTCGACACGTAGGCCTCGGCCAGGTCCGGGGCCAGGTCGAGGGCTCGCAGGCTCGCCCGGTCCGCTCCTGCGAGGTTGTCCGCACTGGCCTCCCAGTACATGCAGATCATGGCGTAGCTGTCTGCCACAGCAGCCCATCCGCGCGCGAAGGCAGGGTCCTTTTCGACCGCCTTCTCGAACATCTCGACGGCGAATTCGACGTTCCTCTGTCCCCAACGACGGAAATAGTGACCTCCCTTCAAGAAGAACTCATAGGCCTCGACGTTCTTGGTGGCGTAGGGCTCGCGGACCGGGGCGGTCAGAGTGACTTCCAGTGCTCGGGCCACGTTGGCCGCGACTTCCTCCTGAATCTCGAATATGTCCTGTAGGTGACGATCGAAGCGATCAGACCACAGGTGGTAGCCATCCGCGGCGTTGACCAGCTGAGTCGTGACCCGAATGCGGTCCCCTGACTTTCGAACGCTTCCCTCCAGAACCGCACCGACGTGCAGTTTACGAGCAATCTCGCCGACGTCGCATTTCTGCCCCTTGAACTGGAACGAAGAGGTCCGAGAGGCCACCCTGAGCTGCTCGATCTGCACGAGGCAGTTGAGGATCTCTTCGGCGACACCGTCGCAGAAGAACTCTTGATCCTTCTCCGAACTCATGTCCTCGAAGGGCAGGACGGCCACGGAAGCGGTGCGGGAACCATCCTGGGACTCGACCTCGACCTCGACGTCGTCGACCCGTCCCGTCGCGGTAGCCCGGTCCCTGATCAGCCCTCCGCGCGTCAGATCGAACACCCAAGCGAGGACCGCCACGACCGGGAACCCTACGATGGCGAGAACCACCACGAGTCTCAGGGCCCAATCGGGCAAGCCCAAGGGAGCGAACGTGATCTCCGCCACCTGCAGGAGGACGAAGACCGCTACCGCGTAGCTGACGACGACCGGAATGACTCGGCGTCGCTTCAGTTCGCTGGCCATTCGAGAGAAGAGCGACGCGAGCGCCATGGGAGATCCTCGAGCTTGTCGGGCCATGAGGCAGGTCGACCCTGTAAAAAACGGTAACCTGCGCGGGTGACGCTAGCCAACGACGGGCCGACAGCGTGTGCAGTTGCCGAAGCGTGGATGCAGCTCGCGAGAAGCTCGTGGCGCTCTACGGAGCGTGGCCGACACGCTCGTCTGACCGTGTGAATTACCCTACCCGAAGTGGTGGGAGTACTCCGACAGCACCGGCGCCCGCGTAGCCCATAACATTTACTTGGGCCCCTGGGCACGGAAGCTTCGTCGGACGCGCGCACACGGGCTGGCCGTCTGTCACCGGCAAGACAGATGGAGAGTGGATCCTGCCCTACGCTCCGAGGGGGACGTATGAGACAAGGTACACTCCCACTGGTGCTGGTGGCGCTCCTCTTCGCAGACGTGCCCTCGGTGCTGGCACAGCAAGACGCCCTCCCCTCGGTGCACTTCGCGTTCGTCTTCGATGGGCCCCGCACCGCCAACGACTCTCTCGTCGAGCTGCACGCCACGGAAATCCGGGAGATTCTCCGTGGTGAGTTCGACCCCCGGTTCCCGTCGACGCTGACGAGAGCGGCCGAGCACACGCTCGCCAGCGTCACCGACGTGATCGACGAGCTTCTGGCCGACCCCAGTGTGGACTTCATCGTCGCCCTCGGACCGTTGGCATCCTACGACCTGGCTCGGCGAAACGAGCTGGCGAAGCCCTCCATCGCAGCCTTCGCCATGGACCCGGAGGTCCTCGGCCTTCCGTTGATCGAGGGGACCAGTGGCGTCCCGAATCTCAGCTACGTAGCGCAAGCCACCGAGCTCACGCGGGACTTCCGGGCCTTTCGGGAGATCGTGCCCTTTTCCACGCTCACGGTCCTGGGCAACCCGAGGTGGGCGGACATTCCCGGAATCGCGGAGCGAGCATTGGCGGCCGCCCAGGCTCTGGGCATACAGCTGGAGACGATCCCGGTCGACCGGCCCATCGAGGAGGCTCTCGGCCAGATCCGACCCGATGCGGAGGCCGTCTACCTGGCCCCGCTCCTGCACCTGACCGACGCCGAATGGAACGCCCTGGTCACGGAGCTCAATCGGCGACGCCTCCCCACGTTCAGCATGCTGGGGACCGTGGAGGTGGAGCTCGGAGTCCTCGCGACGATGAGGCCCGAGACGTTCTTCCCTCAGGTGGCACGCCGGGTGGCGCTGAACGCCCAGCAGATTCTCCTGGGAGCGGAAGCCGGCTCTCTTCCCGTGTTCTTCGAGTGTGGAGAACGCCTCACGGTCAACATGGCCACGGCCCGTGCGATCGGACGCTTCCCGAGCTGGCAAGTCCTCACCGAGGCCAACCTCCTGAACGAGGAGGAGGAGGAGCCCAGCCGCAAGCTCAGCCTGGATCGTGTGGCCCACGAGTCGGTCGAAGCCAACCTCGATCTTCGGGCACAGGATCGTGCGGTGTCTGCTGGTGGCGAGGACGTGAGCCTCGCACGGTCGCTCCTCCTGCCCACCGTCGAGGCCACCACCACGGGTCTCTTGATCGACCGGGACCGAGCGGAGGCCAGCTTCGGCACCCAGGCGGAGCGGACCTTGTCCGGTGGAGTCAGCGTGACCCAGCTCCTCTACTCGGAGCCGGCGTGGGCCAACCTCGGTGTTCAGAGGGAGCTTCAACAGGGGCGCGTGCACCGGAGGGAGGAGGTGCGACTCGACGTCGCGCTCGATGCGTTGATCACGTATCTGGACGTGCTGCAGGCGCGTGCCCTCTTGAGCATCGAGCGGGACAACGTCCTCACGACACGCGCGAATCTGGAGCTGGCGCGCCTGCGGCAAGGCGTGGGAATGGCGCGCGCCGGTGAGGTACTGCGCTGGGAGAGCCAGATCGCCGTAGACCGCCAAAGGGTGATCGCGGCCGAGTCTCGACGCAACATGCTGCATGCGGCGCTCAACCGAGTGCTTCACCGTCCGCTGGAGGAGCGCTTCGGTGTTGAGGAGGTCGCGGCCATCGTAACCGCCGACGGGGCGGTACGAACAACCGACCCACATCTGATGACGAGCGACGCGCGCTTGGTGTCTTTCGCGAGCAACCAGCAAGCGTGGGACGTCTTTCGCGATTTCATGGTCGAGGAGGGCTTGGCGGGCTCTCCGGAGCTCCGGCAGTTGGAGGCGGGCATCTCGGCGCAGGAGCGCGCAGAACGATCCGCCACCCACGCCTTTTGGGCTCCGACGCTCGCCCTGCGCGCCGACCTCGACAGGAGATTCTCGCGCGGCGGAGCGGGCTCCGGCGGGTTCTCCTTCCAGAGCCCGTCTGCAGGCGTTCCCGTGCTCCCCCAGCAAGACGACCTCAGTTGGAACCTGGGACTCTCGATCTCGATGCCGGTCTTCACCGGGGGATCACGCTTCTTCGCCCGCGCCCGCGCCAACGAAGCCCTGGAGCAGCTCCGCATCGAGCGAGAGGCCGTCGCTGAGCGAGTCGAGCAGCGCATTCGGACGTCGCTCTTCACGGTGGGTGCCTCGTACATGAACGTCGGCCTGGCAACACAGGCCGTAGAGGCCAGCCGCGAGCACCTCGAGCTGGTCCGCCACGCGTACCGGCGCGGGGCCGTGTCGATCACCGAGGTGCTCGATGCCCAGCAGGCTGCCCTCGGCGCAGAGCAGGCGATCGTCGCCACCGTTCACGACTTCGTGCGGGCCTACCTGGTGATGAGACGGGCGACGGGTCAAATCGACCTCTTTATGACAGAGAGTGATCGAGAGGTCTTCTTCGCCCGACTGCTCGACTACTTCACGGCTCGGGGCGTGCGCCCCTCCGAGGAAGAGACGTAGAACCGCGAGGAAAGGGGAGGAAGACACATGCGAGTATGCCGTCCACTCCAGGTGTTGAGCATCTGCCTCGGCTTGTTCGCATGCCGGGGGGAGGAGCCTCCCTCGGAGCTCATTCGGCCGGTTCGGTTCCAGCAGGTGTTCGCCACCGCGGATGCCCGCGTGAGGACGTTCTCCGGCACGGCGAGGGCGGCCGTTCAATCGCCTCTCAGCTTTCGGGTCGGCGGCGCGATCCGCCAATTGCCGGTGAGCGTCGGTAGTGCGATTCGGACGGGACAGCTCATCGCGGAGCTCGACGCGCAGGACTTCGAGCTGCGTGTCCGGCAGGCCGACGCCGCTCTCCGGCAGGCGCAGGCGCAGGCGACCAACGCGGACGCCATCTACGCCCGTACCCGACTGCTCTACGAGAGCAACAACGCCTCACGGAGCGAGCTGGACGCGGCCCGTTCCACCTGGGAGTCCGCGAACGCAGCGGTCGAGGCAGCCGTGAACATGCTCGAGCTTCGCCGGCTCGAGCTCGACTACGCCCAACTGCGTGCTCCGTTCGATGGCTCGGTTTCCGAGCTCCACGTGGAGGTCAACCAGAACGTGGGTCCTGGTGAGCTGATCGTGACCGCCACCTCCGGTGATCGCCTCGAGGTGCTGGTGTCGGTCCCCGAGGTGCTCATCGGTCAGATCGAAGTCGGAAGCCCTGTAACCGTCACCTTCGACGCCTTGGCCGGTGACTACGTGCCGGGGACCGTGAGCGAGGTCGGCGTCACCCCGGCAGAGATGGCGACGACCTTCCCGGTCACCGTACGTCTGGAACACGCCACGGACGAGGTGCGGCCCGGGATGGCCGCGGAGGTCGCGTTCGCCTTCGAGGCGACAGATGGCCGGGAACGCATCTTCGTTCCCTCGTTCGCCGTGGGTGAGGACCGCGAGGGACGCTTCGTCTTCCGGGTCGAGCCGACCGGGGATGGCCTCGCCGTCGTCCGACGGTGCGCCGTGCAGGTGGGAGAGCTGACGTCGGACGGTCTGGAGATCCGAAGCGGTCTGTCGGACGGAGATCTGGTCGTGACGGCGGGCGTCTCTAAGATCACGGACGGTCTCGTCGTGCGCATCTCGTCGCCGGACGAGGGTCCCGCGGGCGGAGGTCCGGAGTCGTGAGCATCACGCGGGCCGCCATCGACAAGAACCGCATCACGACGGTTGCTCTCGCGTTCATCCTCGTCGGTGGCGTCAACGCATACTTCCAAATGCCGCGAGCGGAGGATCCGGGCTTCGTCGTGCGAGCGGCGCTGGTCACGACCTTCTTCCCGGGCGCCAGTCCGGAGCGGATCGAGCAGCTCGTCACGGACAGAATCGAGAAGGCGGTCCAGGAGATTCCGGAGCTCGACGAGGTCGTCAGCGAGTCCCGGACGGGCGTGTCCGTGGTGTACGTGCTCGTCCAGAACCGCTACGACGATATGTATCCCATCTGGACCACGCTGCGCCGCAAGATCGAGCGGGTCGCGGCCGAGCTGCCAGAGGGAAGCTATCCCCCGATCGTCAACGACGAGTTCGGAGACGTCTTCGGCACGTTGCTCTCGGTCTCGGGCGACGACTTCAACTATGCCGAGCTCAAGAGTGTCGCCGACGAGATCCGCGAGGAACTGCTCCGCCTCGACGATGTGGCGAAGGTCGAGATCTTCGGTGCCCAGGAGGAGCGGGTCTTCGTGGAGTACAACAACGCCCGCCTGGCCGAGCTCGGGCTCTCGCCCGCGCAGCTTCGGCTGCTCTTGGAAAGCCAGAATGTCTTGATCCCAGGGGGAGTCGTCCGAACGGAGGCCGAGCAGATAACGCTGGAGCCCTCCGGGAGCTTCGACTCAGTAGAGGACCTGCGCCGTTCGGTGATCGCCTTGCCGGGGAGCCAAGAGGTGGTCCACCTGGAAGACCTGGCCGCGATCCGTCGTGGCTATGTGGACCCTCCCCGTTCGAAGGCGTTCTCGTCGGGCTCGCCCGCCCTGGTGCTGGCCGTATCGCTGCGCGAGGGCGGGAACATCCTCACGCTGGGCGAGGGCGTGCGCGATGTGTACCGACGGGCGGAGACCGCGTACCCCATCGGGGTCGACCTCGATCTGATTTCGATGCAGTCCGAGATCGTCGACGACAAGGTCAACCAGTTCGTCGGCAACGTCTTCCAGGCGGTCGGCATCGTCGTCCTCGTGATGCTGATCACGCTCGGTGTGCGCACCGGCCTCGTGGTGGCCACCCTGATCCCGGTGGCCATGATCATGTCGGTCTTCCTCATGCCCTTATTCGGCATCGGGCTCAATCAGATGTCGCTGGCATCTCTCATCGTGGCTTTGGGGATGTTGGTGGACAACGCCATCGTCATGTCCGAGTCGATCATGGTCCAGATGAGAGACGGTAAGGAGCGGCTTTCTGCCGCGGTCGACTCGGCACGAGAGCTCGGGACCCCGCTACTCGTCGCGTCCCTCACGACTGCGGCCGCTTTTCTCCCCTTCTTCCTGGCGGAGTCGGACGCCGGAGAATACACGGGACTCCTTTTCACCGTCGTCACCATCACGCTCCTGTCGTCGTGGCTCCTGTCCGTAACGATGGTTCCGCTGCTCTGCGTACGGTTCCTTCGCGTGGAGGCCAGCGCGGCATCGGAGAACTACGACACCCGCTTCTACCGCACGTATCGGGGCCTGCTCCTGACGCTGCTCAGGCATCGCGCGGCTACGCTGGGTGCTGCGCTTATCGTCTTCGCACTCGCCATGAGCGCGTTCCGCCTCGTGCCCAACATCTTCTTTCCATCGTCTGACCGGGCCTTGCTCACGGCTGATCTGCAGATGCCCACCGGTACTCCGATCGATCGGACCGAGAGCGTCGTTCGCCAGATCCAGCACTTCGTCGATACAGAGCTCGGCGCGAGCGGCACAGGCGACGACGGCGTCGTGAGCTCGGCCGCCTTCGTCGGAGTGGGCGCGCCGCGATACGTACTACCCTACACACCACCTCCGCCGTCCCCCGAGCTGGCGTACATGATGCTCAACACGACGAGTCGGGAGGTCGTCGATGACCTCGTTCCGAAGCTCGAGGCGTTTACGCTGGAGAACTTCCCCGACCTGACTGCGAACTTCGCGCCGCCTCCGCTCGGCCCGCCGGTTGCAGCTCCGGTCGAGGTCCGTGTGTCGGGGCGAGACGTGGACCGGCTCTTCAGCATCGTAGACGAAGTCAAGGCGGAGCTCGCAGCGATCGAAGGAACGCGAAACGTCGTCGACGACTGGGGACGTCGCACCAAGAAGATCATGGTGAACGTCAGCCAACCCAGGGCAAGGCGTGCCGGGGTGTCGAGCTGGGATATCGCGGTGTCGCTCCAGACGGTCCTGTCCGGGTTCGAGACGACCGAGTACCGGGAGGGACGCGACGTAATCCCGGTGGTGATGCGCTCCGTAGCCGCGGACAGGGAAGACGTGGGCAAGATCGAGAGCCTCAATGTCTTCTCTCAGGCGACCGGTCGCTCGGTCCCGCTCAGACAGGTCGCCGACCTCGAGGTCGTGTGGCAGCCTGCCGTCATCTTCCGGAGGGGGAGGCTCCGGACCGTGACGGTAAGCGCCCACGTCCTTCCGGGCGTGACGGCGATGGAGGTCGACCGGCAGATCGGAGCGTGGCTGGAAGAGCGTAGCCGGGCTTGGCCCCTCGGCTACCAGTGGGAGCTCGGAGGTGAGATGGAGGCCTCGGGCGAGTCGGAAGCGTCGATCGCTGAGAAACTGCCGATCGCATTCCTCATCATCGTCCTGCTCCTGGTAGGACAATTCAACTCCATCCGGCGACCCGCGATCGTGCTGATGACCATACCACTGGGCCTTATCGGTGTGGTGATCGGCCTCCTGCTCCTCGACTCCTATTTCGGGTTCATGACGCTGCTGGGGGTCGTATCCCTGGCCGGTATCGTGATCAACAATGCGATCGTGCTCCTCGATCGCATCCGTCTCGAACAGGAGGAGAACGGCCGTGGACCACAGGCGGCGATCCTGGAGGCGGCGCAGCGACGATTGCGTCCCATCCTCTTGACCACCGCGACCACGATCGGCGGATTGTTGCCGCTCTACTTGGGAGGTGGCCCCATGTG
>Ga0224512_10004732_pt1 | contig 11394 bp, 9 predicted proteins | sample SF_May12_sed_USG_4_FD_169103 | JGI IMG/M metagenome (GOLD analysis project Ga0224512, IMG submission 169103) | Sediment microbial communities from San Francisco Bay, California, United States - SF_May12_sed_USGS_13 | ecosystem: Environmental > Aquatic > Marine > Sediment | place: USA: California... | reverse complement strand
CCGATTCTGATGGAGGCGCATTCGGTCTTCGCCGATCAAGCTAGAACAAAGGGCATCCGTCTCGAGGTCGCCGAAGCTATCGGCGATCCAAAGGCCAGGGTCGACCGCGACCGGATCATGCAAGCGTTGTCGAACCTGCTGGACAACGCCCTCCGCTTGACCCCGGTGGGCGGTCGCGTCGTCATCGCGGTGGCGGAGCGGGCGGGCGTGGTGGAGCTGAGCGTGTCCGACAGCGGACCGGGCATCGAGCCTGACCTGCTCGAACGCCTCTTCGACAGGTTTGCGCAGTCGAGCTCTGCCGGGGGTGGGGCCGGGCTCGGACTCGCGATCGTCCGAGGCGTGGCGGAGGCGCACGGAGGTCAGGTGACGGTTCGTTCCGTCCCGGGCCAAGGGGCGACGTTCACGATCCGTCTTGCTGGCGTCTCGTCCAACCCGACCACGCGACCAGCCTCACCGGTTTCGGCTAGCGGCGCTCCACCGGGATCGAAAGTCTGACCCCCTCCCATTCGTAGACGAGCGTACCCGCACCCTGCTCACCCGGTTGGAAGCTGAACGTCAGCGTCTCGACGCGCTCACGGGACTGTCGCGGGGCGACGGAAAAGCTTCCCAAGTCCGCGGCCCGCACATCGGCGCTCAGCGGAACGCCCCAGCGGGCCGGGTTGCCGTTGACCACGATGGTCCACTCGCCCGCCCCTGGGATCGCATAGAGGCTGTAGGACCCCGGCCCTAGATCCACGGAGCCGACCCGGGCGGGGAAGGGGAGGTGGAGGGTGGTCGGCTCGTTCGCCCCCATCTCCCACGGGGTGCCGAACGGGTGCTCACCGCCTACCATCACGCGCCCTTCTGCGGATGGCCTTCCGTAACACAGCTTGGCCGACTCCCCCCCGAGGTCCACGACGACGGAGTCCAGGGGGCTGGGCCGCTCCCGAAGGGCGTCCGCTGTGCCTCTGAACTGACACACGGCACCCTGTCCCTGAGCGCTGAGCGGCGAGCATAGGACGCCCAAGAGCGCGATGCATGCGAAGTGGCTGGTCCTCAACTCTCCCCCAGGGTGCCTCCCGACCGCAACCGCGCGGTGCGGGCGAGTGCCGTTGCCGGCTCGAAGAAGCCTTCGGTCTCCGAAGCCGCCTGATAGGACCGCCGTGCGAGCTCCCAGTTCCATCTCTCTTCCGCGGCGAGTCCGGTAAGGAAGCCCGTCACGGCCGATTCGGGGATCCCGGTCGGTCGGTATGCACCGGGTGCCGCTCCAGGCACGGGGTCCGCCCAGGCGGGGCGCCGCCCCATCTCGTCGAGGACCGAGAGGATGGTCGCCACGATGGCCCTCGCAGTGCCGAGCTGTTCCGCGTCGGCCGGGATCAGTTGCCTGCCGGCGCCGGCGACCACGCCCGTCTGAAGTCCTGTCAGTCTGACCTCTACCGCCGCCTGACCACCCGGCAGCGGCAGCAATGCCGCAGTGGCGATGAGCTCAGCTCCCCGGGACACCCCGGCGGGTGGTGCGCCGCTGGGACGGATCAGGCCAGACTGCTCCGCCTCGACTGCCACAGCGAATCTACGCCGTTCCACGAACTCCACGTCGCGCCGCCGAAGGAGACCCGCCACCACCAGCTCCGAGAGCCCGAGCGCCGAGGAGACGGGGGTGGCCCGCCCCGACGGGGGTGCATCCGGCAGCTCTATGCCAGCGAAGGCGAGGCGCACCGCACCTGGCAGCGGCTCGGGCCTCGGCGACGCGAGGGCTCGCCACTCGCTTTCCGTCGCGACGTCGTTTGGAACCGGGTCCACGCCGCTGCGTCCACTGGCGCATGAGCCCGCCACCGCGACGAGTGCAACGACCGCCGGGACCCTGAATCGGGCGCTCCCGAGTCTACTTCTTGAAGCTCGGGGCATGGGTGCCGCCGGGGGGTGATTGTTCACGGCCCAGGCTGACGCGGCTCGACGCGCGGGCAGGCCAGACTGGCTCGACGTTGACCTCGTACGTAAGGTACGAATACGTTGTCACTCCGCATAAAGCTGGAAGTAGGCCCTCCCCGTATGAACTTCCGGCATACCGTTGGGTTAATTCGTATGTTCGGTCTTGGTCCGAACTGTGTCCACTATTACGGATTCAAGTGGGGAACACCCTAGGAGAAAAGCTATGTTCGGTCGGCTAAAACTCGTCATTGTCGCTTCGGCGGCCGCGCTCGTTCTCGCGCCCGAGATGGCTGCGGCTCAAGACGGCGGTCGCTTCCTGGTGATGATTCCCTATTTCCAGCCCCTAGAGGGTGCTCGGGACAACTTCGGTCGGGACGCCTCGGAAGAGCTACGCAAGCTCATGAGCACTCTGGTCACGCACGAGGCGATGGACAGGGGCGACATCGAGGACGAGGCGGACAATTTCGACATCGACATGCGCGACCTGAATTGCCTCAGGACGATCCAGCTGTCCTCGCAGCTGCGGGTGCCCGTGGCGATTTGTGCGACGTACACCGAGACGCCTGACCAGAGCAGGACCGTGAATGCGTCGATCCGCACGATCGAGGACAGCGAGGAGTTCGTCCTGGAACCGTTCACTGTCCCACGGCAGGACGGGCACAGGCTGGCTGCGCAGCAGATCTTCGCGCAGTTCGATCGGTACAACAATCAGGTCCGCGCGACCGCGTTCTGCTCCCAGTACGCCGGCAGCCAGCAGTGGGAAGATGCGCTCCGCCAGTGTGACGCCGCACTGGCCATCAACCCGGAAGCCACCAGCACGCGTTTCCTCCGCAGTCAGCTTCTGCGCGAATTGGACCGGAACCCCGAGTCGTTGGAAGAGGCGCAGCGCGTTCTCGCCGCCGACCCGTTCCATGAGGGTGCCCTACAGCTCGCTGGATACCTGGCGACGGTCGAAGGTGATGCCGAAGCGGGGCGTGAGTACTACAGGCAGTACCTGGACATCAACCCGGGCAACACCACGATTCGCATGCGGATCGCCTACGAGCAGGCCCAAGCCGGGGACCCGGCCGGTGCGATGGAGTTTATCTCGGTCGGTCTCGAAGTCGATCCCGAGAATGCTGACCTGAACGAGCAATTCGGAAACTTCGCATTCACCGCGGCGAGCGACGCGCAGACCGCGTACACCATGACGACTCCGGACGCTGAGGGGCTGGCTCCCGAAGCGGCGCAGTACTACCGCCAGGCGATCGACGCCTACATGAAGGTCTTCGCGGCGCGCGGATCCGAGATGCAAGAGGGGCGCCTTCGCAACATCCTGGCCGCGCACATCCAACTCGAGGAGTTCCCGCAGGCCATCGAGAAGGGCGAGCAGTTCCTGCAGGCCCATTCGGAGTCCGAGGTGCTTTGGAGCTTCTACGCCGACGCGCTTCAGCGCGGGGGGCAGCTCAACGACGCGATCACCGCGCTGGATCGTGTGCTGGCGCTCAACCCAGCGCACCCCAATGCGGCGCTCCGCCAGGGTAGCTGGCTTATCCAGGAGGGTCGCATGGACGAGGCCATCGCCAAGCTGACGGACTATGTAGCCCAGAACCCCAATCAGGCCGATCAGGCTGGCCGCATGATCTTTGCTGACGCCTATCAGAAAGGCTATCAGCAGGAAGACTATCAGTACGCCATTCGGGGCTTTACGGCCGCCAAGCAGGTCCCGGGCTTGAGTGACGGACTCGTGCGGCAGCTCAACTTCTGGCACGGCCTCGCCGTGTACACCCGGACCCTGCCGCTGGCCGACCCGCAGACGCTTGCCTCTGCACAGCAGACGCTTCCGGGCTTCCAGGAGGCCCTCCGGCTCCTGTCCGGTACGGCGGAGTATGCCCAAGCGAACAACATCAACCTCCAGCAGTTTCTCGATGCCAGCACGCAGTGGATCGAGATTTCGGAGATGATCATCACCCGCGGTAGGTAACGCCTCTTCCAGTCACCCGGGGCCAGTCCCCGGAGCTTCTCCAGGCGCCGCAGGGGTTTTCCCCTGCGGCGCTTTCTTTTGAGCCAGGCCCGGGCTCGGCGTGCGTAGCCGTTCCCCACTGCGCCCCACCGCTTGTTCGGCGGTCTTCGGGTTTTCTTCGTATTTTCTCCGAATTGAGTTTTGGGCCGAAGTGCACTTCATCGGCCTTTCAAGGGCGATTTCGGGTGATCAGAGCCCCCTTCCAGATGGTGAATTATTTGAAAAACACACCCTTGACGTGCCTGACTCGCCCGCGGTATGTTGCCCCATTACTCCCCACTCCTACCCACCACGTGCCACTCTGGGTGACGTGTGACCGGATTCGTCGGGCAATACGAGCATCAGATGGACGAGAAGGGGCGCGTCAGCCTCCCGTCGGCGTTTCGACGTGAAGCAGACAGCGACACCTTCGTGCTCCTTCAATGGGAGCCGGACTATCTGACGCTGTTTCCGGCGCCGAAGTGGGCCGAGGTCCAGGAACGACTGCTGGAATTCCGCCGCAGCGATCCGCAGGCCTGGAATCAAGTCCGCCTGATCGTCTCGAACGCCGTCGAGGTCTCGCCCGACAAGCAAGGGCGGATCCTGGTCCCCGCGAGCCTGCAGGCGGCGGCCGAGTTGTCTGGCACGGTCCTCCTGAGTGGCAACATCGATCGCGTCGAACTCTGGGATCCCGCGAAGTACGAGTCGACGGTCAGTGGGGACGCCGGTGATATCCGTGACTTCTCCCACCGGCTGTTCGGGTAGGGCGATGGACACCTATCACGAGCCCGTCCTGGGCACCGAAGCGATGGGGTATCTCGATCCAAAAGATGGCGGTCTGCATCTCGATGGGACCGTAGGCGGCGGCTCCCACACCCGGCTGATCCTCGAAGCGTGCCACGACTGCCGGGTCCTCGCGGTGGACCGGGACCCGGAAGCCATCGCCCACGCCAGGGCGGCTCTGGCCCGCTACGCGCCCCGTGTTCGCTTCCTTCGCTGCCGCTTCGATGACGCGCCGCTGGACGCCGAGGCGCGTGACGCCGGCCTCGAGGGGGCGATCCTCGACCTGGGTGTGAGTTCGCACCAGCTCGAGTCGGAGGCCCGGGGCTTCACGTTCCGCAAGGGCGTGGCACTGGATATGCGTATGGATGACTCGGCGGGCCTCGACGCCGCGCAATTCTTGGCGGAAGCGAGCGAGGAGAGGCTCGCCGAGGTGTTCCGTGACTTCGGTGAAGAGCCGAGAGCCAGGCGCCTCGCCCGCGAGATCGTGAAGCGCCGGGCGACCGAGGCGCTGAAAACCAGCGACGACCTCGTTGCCGCGTTGGCCGTGACGCTCGGAAAAGCTCCGACGGCGCAGGACAAGGCCCGGATCTTTCAGGCGGTGAGGATCGCGGTAAACGAGGAGCTGGAGGCACTCGAGCGGGGTCTGCCGGCCATAAGGGAAGTGATGAACGACGGGGCGGTGATGGTCGTGATTTCGTACCACTCCCTCGAGGATCGCGTGGTGAAGAACGCGTTCCGTGAGTGGAGTAGGACGTGCGTTTGTCCACCACAGTTCCCACTGTGCACGTGCCGGGGACGGCCGCTCGGAGAGACCCTCACCCGTAAGCCGGTCCGGCCGACGGACGCCGAAGTGCAGCGAAACCCTCGCGCCCGCAGCGCCCGTCTACGCGCATGGCGGAGGGCGGCTTAGATGGATCCTGCCGTCTTGGGTCGCGCTGCCGTTACGGTGGCCGTGCTGCTGGGATCACTCGGTTTCGTGACATGGCGTCAGAGCCGCGCGCTCGAGACCCTGGCGGAGTGGGACCAGGTGACCCGGGAGGTAACCGTTGCGCGGGCTCAGGTGGTTGAGCTCGATCGAGACATTCAGGTGCTGACGAGCCGGGCGCGAGTGGTTCCCGAAGCGCGGCTGCGCCTCGGGATGCACACGCCTGACGCGTCAGAGCTCGAGATTCTCGAAATCGCTCCGGTAGAGCCTGCGCCATGATCGGGCGTCCCACTGCGGAGCGTCTGCCGCCCTGGCGCCGGCGCCTCTTGCTGCTCACGTGGCTCGCCGCCGCGCTGGCAATCTGCGTGCGGGCCGGCCAGATCCAGCTGGTACAGGGTCCGACCTGGCGGAGTATGGCCGAGCGCCAGCACCAGACCGACGTGATCGTCCCGGCGACACGCGGCTCCATCTTGGACAGGGACGGTACGCCGCTCGCCGTGTCGCGGGAGCGGATCCGCGTCAACGTGGCGCCGCGCGAGATCGTCGATATCGAGGCGACTCAGGCGCTCCTACGAGAGGCATTGGGCCTGTCGCGCTCCACCGTTGCGCGGCTCACGTCGAGCGCACGCGCCTGGGCCGTCGCTCCAGATCTCTATGCACCCGTCGTGCGAGAGCAGCTGCGGAGCCTTCGTGGCGTCCACCTGGAACGCGTGCTCCAGCGCTACCATCCGCACGGAGATCTCGCGCGCGGCGTCCTGGGTCAGCTGCAGGACGATGACGGGGTCGGAGGTGTCGAGCACACGTTCGAGGCCTTGCTCGGTGGCACCCCTGGGCGACAGGTCATCGCGCGCGACAACGTGGGCGACGAGATCCCCGGCGAACGGGTGACGATGACGCCTCCGCGCTCGGGTGGCGAGGTCGTGCTGACCCTCGACATGGATCTCCAGGAGATCGCGCAGCAGGCGCTCGAGGAGGCGATCGACCAGACAGGCGCCCAAGGGGGTGACGTGGTCATCACCGATCCGGACACCGGTGAAGTGTTGGCGCTCGTCTCGATTCGTGAGGGCCGGACCATGGCTCTCTCCGTCATTAACACGCCCTATGAGCCGGGCTCGACAATCAAGCCGTTTACGGTGGCGGGGCTGCTCCAGAACGGCCTCGTTTCGCTGGACGACACCGTCGATGTCGGCAACGGCGTCTGGGAGATCGATGGCCGGCGCATCACCGACACGCATACCGAGGGGCGCATCTCGGTGGCCGATGCACTGCGGGAGTCCTCCAATATCGGCATCGCAAAGGCAGCTGAGGCCTTCACTGACGGGCTGCATTACGAGACGCTCAGGGACTTCGGCTTCGGAGGACTGACCGGCATCGAGCTGACGGGTGAGTCGGCCGGCACGCTGCGCCGTCCGGACCGCTGGACTTCGATGTCCGGGGAGTCACTCGCCATCGGGTACGAGCTTTCGGCGACGCCTCTTCAGCTGGCCATGGCATACGGCGCGCTGGCCAACGGTGGGTTGCTCCTGCAGCCGAGGTTGATCAAGGAAACGCGCGACGCCGACGGAAAGGTTGTCGACCGATTCGATCGGCGCGTCGTCAGGCGTGTCGTTGCCCAGGAAGTTGCCGAGCAAGTGTCGGCGGCGCTGGTGGACGTGGTGGAGGATGGAACGGGCTCTTCGGCGCGGATGGCGTCCTTCCAGGTCGCGGGTAAGACCGGCACCGCGTGGCTGGACTCCGGGGAGGGGTACGAAAGTGGGGCCTACTACTCGTCGTTCGCCGGCTTCTTCCCCGCAGACGATCCGCAGCTGGTCGTCTTCGTTGGATTGGACCGTCCGCAAGGCACGTACTACGGTGGCGCCGTAGCGGCTCCCGTCAGCCGCGCGACGATGGAGGCGGCGCTGGCTGCGCGGGTCACCCCTCTCGATCGGGCCGCCCTGATCAGGTCGACGCGGCCCGCCCCGATGCAGCTTCCGTCGCAGGCGGTTCCCTCGTTCGCATACCGTGACGAGGCCACGATGCGCCCCACGCAGTTCGCCGACGCGACGGGAGGGTTGAGTCTCCCAGACGTTTCTGGCCTGCCGACCCGAGTCGCTGTCCGTCGACTCCACGCGCTCGGACTGAGGGTGATGCCAACCGGTACGGGAGACATACGTGCGACGCTCCCTCCGGCCGGCACCCGCGTGGCTCCCGGAGATACGATCGACCTCCGCTTGTCAGTCAAAGGCCGATGACGCGCCCGGCCGCTACGTCTCTGGATGCGCTGGGTGGTGTCTTGCGAGCCGCCGACCTGCTCCTCGACACGCGCAACGGAGTGGATGTCTCCGTGACGGGTGTCTGTCAGGATTCGAGAGCGGTCCACCCCGGGGACCTCTTCCTCGCGTGGGCCGGAACGAGCGTCGACGCACACGACTTCGTCGCGGGCGCCGTAAACGACGGTGCCATCGCGGCCGTCGTCGAGCGCCCCCTCGATCTAGAGATCCCGCAGCTCGTCGTGCGTGACGGGCGTCGAGCGGCCGGACTCGCGGCCCATTTCGTGATGGGGTCCCCGGACGCCGACCTACTCACCGTGGGGGTGACGGGGACGAACGGGAAGACCACCACAGCAATGCTGATCCGGCATCTTCTGGATCCCAGCATTCCCACGGCTGTGATCGGGACATTGGGCCTGATCGATCGAGACGGGCCGCGAGCGGGAACGACCGGTCTGACCACGCCGGGTCCCGTGCAGGTCGCAGTCTGGCTCCGCGAAATGGTCGACGGAGGCATGGGAGCAGTCGTCATGGAGGCGTCTTCCCACGCATTGGCGCAGCGAAGGCTCGATGGAATGCGAATCGACATCGCGGTCTTCACGAACCTGACCCAAGACCACCTCGACTACCACGGTGACCTCGGCGAGTACTTCGCGGCCAAGGCGAGGCTAGTAGAGCTGGTCTCCCCGGACGGGACGGTTCTAGTCAACGAATCCGAACCCGCCTGGAGTGCGCTCGAAGTCGAGGGCCGGACGCTACGGTCTTTTGGACTCGACGGTACCGCCGACGTGCGCGCCTCGAAGCTCGAGCTCGACGCCCGGGGTGCGCGGTTCGATTTGAGCGTCGACGGTGAGACTCGCCACGTCGAGACGCCGCTACTCGGCCGCTACAACGTGGAGAACGCCCTCGCGGCGACTGCCGCGGCGTTGGCGGCCGGTATCCCGCTGGATGCTGTCGTCGACCGCTTGCGCGACGCCCCGCAAGTGACCGGGCGCCTAGAGGCGATCGTCACGTCCCCGTTCACAGTCTTGATCGACTTCGCCCACACGCCGGATGCTCTGGGCAGCGCGCTCGCCGCAGTCAAGCCGCTCACGCCCGGCCGGCTCATTGTCGTCTTCGGCGCCGGTGGCGACCGGGATCGTTCCAAGCGGCGACCCATGGCGGAGGCCGTTCGGGCCGTCGCGGACGCAATCGTCCTGACGTCCGACAACCCCCGCACCGAGGATCCGGAGGTGATCCTGGACGACCTGGCCGCGGGGCTCCAGGGTGCCGCCTACGCACGCATCAGCGACCGAGGCGACGCCATCGAGCACGCGCTGTCGAGTGCGCGGCCCGGCGACACCGTGGTCCTGGCAGGGAAGGGGCACGAGACGTACCAAATCGTCGGGACGGAAAAGACGCCCTTCGACGAGCGCGAGATCGTGGTGGCCTGCCTGACCGCACTGGAGGCCAATTGAGCGCCTTCCCGTGGACCGATGCGGACGTGCGGAAGGCCCTCGGGCTGAGGGCGGACCTCGCCACCGGCGACGTAGCGTTCACCGGCGTCTCCACGGACTCACGCGCCATAGAAGAAGGCCATCTCTACGTGGCCCTCGTGGGCGACCGCTTCGACGGTCACGACTTCGTGGCAGACGCTACGTCGAAGGGGGCGCGGGGAGCCGTCGTATCCCGCGAGCCGACGGGTTCTTCGGACGTCCGCCTCTACCCGGTCGACGACACGCTCGTTGCGCTGGGTGCGCTCGCTGCCCATCGGCGTCAGCGGCTCGGCGCGCCGGTTGTCGCCATCACGGGGTCTTCCGGCAAGACGACGACCAAGGACCTGACGGCTGCTGCGCTGGGCTCGACGAAGCGAGTGCATGCGACCGAAGGCAACCGCAACAACCGCGTCGGCATGCCGCTCACCCTGTTGGCGGTCCCCGAGGATGCCGAGGTCGTCGTACTCGAGCTCGGGACCAACGAGCCTGGCGAGATTCGCGCGCTCGTTCAGGTCGCTCGGCCCGACATCGGGGTCGTGACCACCGTCGGCGAGAGTCACCTGGAGAAACTCGGGTCGGTGGACGGAGTGCTGCAGGAGAAGCTCGATCTCTTGCGCGGACTCGCCAGCGGGGGGCGCTGCGTCGTGGGTGACGAGCCAGCGCGACTGGCGGAGCAGGCTAGGGCCTTTTGCCCACGGCTGCGCGTCGCGGGGTGGAGCGAACGGGCCGATGCAGACTTCCGTCCTCAGCAGGCCGACGTCGATGTATTCGGCCGGTACGAGTTCCGCTGGCGTGACCAGACGGTCGCCATGCCGCTCGCCGGCAAGCACGCAGTCGCCGATGCCATGATCGCGTTGGCGATCGCGGACCTGCTCGGTGTGCCCGCGAAGGACGCGGTGCGCGGGCTCGCCCGCGCCCAGACCAATCCTTTGCGTGGCGAGGTGCGACGCATCGGCGGGCTCACCGTCATCATCGACTGCTACAACGCGAACCCGCAGAGCGTGCGCGCCGCCTTGGACGTGTTGGATGGGCAGGGTGTGGCGGCGCGACGCGTCGCCGTCCTCGGAACGATGCTGGAGCTCGGCGAGGCTTCCGACCGCCTCCACCGCGAGGTATTGGCCGACGCGCTGTCCCGCCCGATCGATCTCATCGTCGCGACCGGGAAGTTTGCCGCCGCCGTACCGCAGGTAGGGACGACACACGCGTCGAGGCTCATTACCGGCGTGGACTGGAACGAGGCCTACCCGCTGTTGCGCGAGCGTCTGGCCGGCGACGAGGTCGTGCTGCTGAAGGCCTCACGTGGGGTCGCGCTGGAAGGCATCCTGCCCCTCATGGAGCGGGACTTCTAGATGCTGTTCCACCTGCTCCCCGGACTCACGGATGTGCACGCCGTCTTCAACGTGTTCGTGTACATCAGCTTCCGCGCCGCGGGCGCAGTGGTGACCTCCCTGCTCATCGCCTTCGCGATTGGACCCTATGTGATTCGGCGCCTGGAGCGCGGCAGCGTCGGGCAGGTTGTCCGAGCCGCGGGCCCGGAGTCACACCTGGAGAAGGCGGGCACTCCGACGATGGGGGGCGTGATCATCATCGTCGCCGCCGGGACCTCCACGCTCCTGTGGGCACAGCTGACCAACTGGTACGTCATCGTCGCGCTCGTCTCGCTGCTGTGGATGGGCACGATTGGCTTCCTCGACGACTACCTCAAGGTCGTCCAGGGCAAGACGCGTGGGCTCGTCGCGCGCTACAAGATGGTCGGCCAATGGACGTTCGGACTGGCCTTGGGCGCCTTCCTCGTGTGGCGCCCCATCTCGCCCCATCCGACGACGTGGACCACGGTCCCGTTCTTCTCCGAGTACGCAGCAGTCTTCGCCGCGCCGGTCTTCATCTTGTTCACCGGAGCCGTGGTCTCGGGATCCTCGAACGCGGTGAATCTGACCGACGGTCTCGACGGCCTAGCCGCGGGGCTCACTGCGATCTCTGCGGCTACGCTGGGGGTCTTCGCGTACATCGCTGGCCGGGTCGACACATCGAGTTACCTCGGCTTCTTCTATCTGCCGGGTGCCGGGGAGTTGA
>Ga0224512_10004731_pt1 | contig 11394 bp, 11 predicted proteins | sample SF_May12_sed_USG_4_FD_169103 | JGI IMG/M metagenome (GOLD analysis project Ga0224512, IMG submission 169103) | Sediment microbial communities from San Francisco Bay, California, United States - SF_May12_sed_USGS_13 | ecosystem: Environmental > Aquatic > Marine > Sediment | place: USA... | reverse complement strand
TCTTCTGGTTCTGGTTACGCATTACGTTAACCTGCGCTTCGCCATGCCTGACGGTGACGCTCTCGATCTCGGGGGTAATATTGACCTCTGCTGCCTGCAGGCTCAGGGCGGATAAACCCAGCAGGGCAGTCGATACAAAGGTCACAAAATTACGGCTTGTCATTACTGGCGGCTCCGGCTTGAACAAGTATGGGTGGTTGCAAAAAATCAGGTCGATTTAGACCGCGAATTCATTGTGCGGTTCTGCTGGGCATTATCAGCGTGGTCATATCGATGGTATGAAGCACGATCTGGTACTCGAAATACACCCTGAACGATCCGTAAACCCATTCGGTGATCGGGGGATCGCCGATAGGTCCGTAACGCTCGTCGGGCTCGCCGAACTGGCTTAATACGTCGTCCATACTGATACCGCGTTTCGGCAGGACCTGCTGGTGGCTCGACGGGACGTGCCCGGGGATTGTCAGTTGGTCGCCCGCAGCTGCTGGTTGCAGCATCAAACTACAGCCCAGGAGCATAAAATAAAATCCCGTGCGCATGTTAGCTAATCTCCAGATATAGTGCCTGTAACTATAGCACGCCATCGTATCCAGACAAGTATGCCGGATATCCTGGCCGCGGTGGTGGTGGGGCACCCTTATTCATGCTTTAATCCGCGGCATGAAAATGCCGCTGGAAATCTTCGTCGGGTTGCGTTACACGCGCGCCAAACGACGCAATCATTTTATCTCGTTCATTTCATTGATCTCGATGCTCGGGATAGCCCTCGGGGTAATGGCGCTGATCGTCGTGTTATCGGTCATGAACGGTTTTGAAAAGGAGCTGCGCGGCCGCATACTGGGCATGGTTTCTCATGTCACGGTGTCCAGCTTCCGCGGCTCGCTGCAGGACTGGCAGGGTCTGCGCACGCGCGCCATGGAGCATCCTGACGTAATCGGGGGCGCGCCCTATATCGAAGCGGAGGCGATGATTTCGAACCTGTCCTCGGTTAGCGGTGCGTTGATCCGCGGCATCGATCCCGAATACGAAAACGAGGTTTCGGAGATTTACCAGCGCATGGAATTCGGTTCACTGAGCGATCTGGTTGCCGGTGAATTCGGCATCGTGCTGGGCAGCGGGCTGGCCAACTCCCTCGATGTCGTGCCGGGGGATCGCGTCACCATGGTAACGCCGCAGGCGATCTCGTCGCCACTCGGCCTGTTGCCGCGCCTGCGGCGCTTCAAGGTAGTGGGAATATTTGAAATCGGCGTCTACGAATACGATCGCAGCAGCGCGCTGGTGCACTACCAGGACGCCAGCCGGCTGTTTGGCATGGAGGGCGGCGTCAGCGGGATTCGCCTGAAGCTCGACGATCTCGATCTGGCGCCGCTGGTGCGCCACGACCTCAAACAATCGATCGGTCTGGAGTACTGGGTTTCGGACTGGACCCTGAGGCACAGCAATTATTTCAAGGCGGTGCGCACCGAGAAGACCGTGATGTTCATCATCCTGTCGCTAATCGTCGCGGTCGCGGCGTTCAATATCGTATCGACACTGGTCATGGTGGTGACCGATAAGCAGTCCGATATCGCGATCCTGCGTACCCTCGGCATGTCGCCGCTGTCGGTCATGTGGGTGTTCATGGTGCAGGGCACCCTGATCGGACTGATCGGCACGCTGGCGGGTCTTGCCTGCGGCATCGTGGTGGCGTCGCACATCGACACTATCGTGCCCGCGCTGGAACAGTTTTTTCAGACTCAGTTTTTACCACGTGGCGTGTATCCGATTACCGATCTTCCCTCGGAAATGAAACAATCCGATATCCTCAGGATCACGCTGCTGTCATTCGGTGTTTCCGTCGTCGCTACCCTTTATCCGGCGTTGCGGGCATCGAAGACCCGGCCCGCCGAAGCGCTTAGTTATGAGTAGCGAGGTCGCCGGGTGACGGCATTGGTTATCGAAGCCAGCGGGGTCAGCAAGATTTTTCGCCAGGGCAAGCTCGATGTCGAGGTACTGAAGGGCGTCGACTTCAGCGTCGCGGCCGGGGAAAGTCACGCAATTCTCGGCGCCTCCGGCGCCGGCAAGTCGACCTTGATGCATTTGCTCGGGGGGCTCGATCATGTCAGTGGCGGCGACATAAACATTGCCGGCAAGTCGCTAAGCAGGCTGTCCGAGAGAGACCTTGGCAGGCTGCGCAATCGCCATCTGGGTTTCATCTACCAGTTCCACCATCTGCTGCCCGAGTTCAGCGCGCTGGAAAATATCGCGATGCCGTTGCTGATCAGGCGTGTGTCGGCACAGGCCGCCAGGGCCGAGGCGCGCAGCTGGCTGCAGAAAATAGGACTCGAGCAGCGCCTGACGCACAAGCCGGGCGAACTGTCGGGGGGGGAGCGGCAACGCGTCGCGCTGGCGCGAGCGCTGGTGACGCGACCGGATTGCCTGCTGGCCGACGAGCCTACCGGCAACCTGGATCAGCAAACCGCGGCGAAGATGCTGGAGTTGATGCTGGATCTCAACCGGGAACTCGATACCGCGCTGGTGGTAGTCACCCACGACCTCGCGATCGCAGCACGCATGCAGCATCGCTGGCGCATGCTCGACGGAATTCTGACCCGGGAGTCCTGACGGATTTCCGGCCTCGGACGAGGTTTTTTTGCGAGGCCGCCGGATCGGCCTGCGTCGGTATTACAGCTACCCGGCCCGGGCCAGCTGAGACCCGAGAAAACTGCAGTAGATCAGCATCACCGGAATTTGTAGCAACATGTAGATCGCATCGGACGTGGGGCGGATGCTGCCCGAGATCGCCAGCCGGTGGTCTATCCAGCGTGAAATCGGAATGCTCGCGCGCGTCGTTACGAAATAGGCCAGCGTCATGTAGGCGACGATTTTCGCCAGGGTTGCCGCGGACGGGAACAGTAGCAGCGTCGACAGGTATTCCAGATATTGCCAGCGGAACACCAGCGCGATGGTTAGCAGGCTCTGCATCGACAGCGCAAACACCGGGTGATCGACTATCGGGATGAATGCCAGCAGCAATCCTGCGAAGAACAGGATATTGATCAGATCGCTGCCCTGGCCGTGCCGGAAGAGGATGCGCCAGAAATCGACGGACGTGGAATTAGCGTCGATCGAGGGGTAGATCTGGCTGACCACGACCAGCAGCACGATGATGCGGATTATCGGGCACAGGATATGCTCGAGCAGCCATAATGACGCGGCAACCCCGCGCGCCTGGAACAACAGATAAAAGCAAAGGCTCGTCCCGGCGACCACGCTCGCTGCGGTAATCGGGATTACCCAGAACAGGTTCACTGCTTTTCGCTGGTGTGGCGGCGCAGATTGTGCAGTCGCTGGGCGCGAACCTTGATGTGGTTCAGGATATGCAAATGCCACAGGACCCGAATCAGCACGAACGACAGCAGGGAGCAGATTGCACCGACGCTAAAACAACCCAGCAAGAAGGGTTGCCAGATGTGGGCAAGGCTGGAAAGCAGCCAGTCGAAACTCAGTTCGAAATGGAATCTGTCGGGTTCCTGGCCCAGCATGGCGGCGCCGACCAGGTAACAGAAATAGTACATCGGTCCCATCGTAAACGGGTTGCTGATCCATACCATGGGCACCGCAACGAGGATGTTTACCCTTAACCAGATGGCGCCGGCTGCCGCGATTACCATCTGAAACGGAACCGGAATAAAAGCGCAAAATACGCCCATCGCGACGGCAACCGAAAAGGAGCGCCGGTTGATATGCCACAACGACGGGTCCTGCAACCGCGGGCCCAGCAGTTTTATCCAGCGGTTTCTGGTGATTACGTCAGGATGCGGCAAAAACTTTCTGAGAAACTTCCTTGCCATCGTGATTGTATTATCAACAGTAATTCAATATTCTGCAAAGAGTTGGATCACATAACAGGGAAAACAAGGGCAGGGAAGCATGCCCAGATACGCAGTCGCCATAGTGCTGGGTTCATTGCTAGCTTTTTACGGTAACGAATTACCCGATTCGAGCTGGTCGGCATATGCGCCGTTACTGTTGCTGTGGTGCTTTTTTCTCCCCCGGTACCGATTCCTGCTGTTGGCAGCGGCGGCTTACCTGTGGAGCTGCGCCCTGTTTCATTTTCAACTCGAACATCGTCTCGTCGACGCTTTCGACAACCGTATAAGCCTGGTTGAGGGCGACGTCAGAGGAATACCAGAGCTCGATTCGGGGCGCACCCGCTTTTACCTCGAAAACGTCGACATCGCGGCTTACCCTGGCGCTATGCCGCGCCTGCTTCGCCTGAGCTGGTACCAGGATGAAATCGTGCCGCAGCCCGGCGAACGCTGGCGATTCGTGGTAAAGCTGAGGCAGCCCAGAGGGCTTTCGAATCCAGGGGGATTCGATTTCGAAGCCTGGCAGTTTACCCACGGCATCGACGCCGGCGGTTACGTTCGCAATTCACCGTTGAATGTCAAACTACGCGGCGCAGGTCGACTGGATGCAGACTACTGGCGCATGCGGCTCGCGCTGGCCATCGATCGATTTTGCGCCGATTGCAGTCACCGCGGCCTGATCAAGGCATTGACGCTCGGGTTTCGGGGCGACATCGCCAACCATCATAAACGCTTGCTGCAATCCAGCGGCACTGCGCATTTGCTGGCGATATCGGGCCTGCACATCGGCATGGTGTCGTTATTTGCGTTTGCCCTGGGCCGCTATTGCTGGCGCTTCGGGATCCAATGCAGCGCACTGAATCGCCTTCAGGCTGCCACGCTGCTGGCGATGCTGGCGGCAACTACCTATGCCGCGTTGGCAGGTTTCAGCCTGCCCACCGTGCGGGCGCTCGTGATGCTGCTGATCCTGTCGCTGGCGCTGCTGTTCAAAAGCCGGATCAACCTGCTGCAATCGCTATCCATGGCGGTCATCGTGATCCTGCTGACAGATCCGCGCGCCGTCGGTTCGAGCTCTTTCTGGCTGAGCCTGTGCGCCTTGCTGGTAATCGCATTTGCCCAGTTTCGACTAGGCACCGGTTTGCGCTGGTGGCAACATTTGCTGGCCTTGCAGGCCTATTTTTCGCTGCTGTTCGCGCCCCTGGGCCTGCTCGTATTCGACCAGCTCAATCCGGCCGGATTTATCGCCAATATCATCGCGATCCCGCTGGTCAGCTTTATCGTGCTACCGCTGCTGCTGCTGGCCTGTGTACTGGTGATACCGGGGCTTGGCGTCGCCCGGGTGCCGTTAACCGTGGCCGACCAGTTGCTGCAGTGGCTGCTGGCCTGGCTCGATATTATCCTGCGCTCCGGATTGAACTCGGTGGATGCCTGGTACCCCGCAGCCATGCTGATGATGGCGATGGCGATGCTGGCCTGGCTGCTGCTGCCGCGGCTGCCGGTAATGCGCGTGCTCGCGGTGGTAACGCTTGCGATGCTGGTTTACTGGCAGCCTGCGCGTCTCGACCACGGCGAATTCGAACTGGTCGTGCTCGACGTCGGCATGGGAACCTCGATCCTCGTGCGCACTCGGCATCACAGCCTCGTGTACGACTTTGGTCCCGGTAAGCCGGGAATCTACAGCGCCGCGGAATGGGCCCTGTTGCCATTGATGAATCGACTGGCGCTGCGGGTTCCTGACCTGGCGGTGATCAGCCACGTGGATCAGGATCATAGCGGTGGATTGCCTGCGCTGCTCGAACGCTACCCGGGCTTGCGGATGCTGTCGGGAACGCCGCGCGAACTGGAAGCGAGACTTTCGCTAAAACACGGGGTGCCTTCCTGCCACGATTATCCAGCCTGGCGCTGGGACGGCATAGATTTCCGTTTCTTTCCGCCTGGCGACGCAACCGCCAGCAGCAATAACCGGTCCTGCGTCCTGCTGGTCGATGGCGTTCACCGGGTCCTGATACCCGGCGATATCGAATCCGGCCGCGAACGCAGCCTGCTGGCAGGCCACGCGCAGGAAGTGGCAGCAGACGTGCTGATCGCGCCGCACCATGGTAGCAACACCTCTTCCAGCCCCGAATTCCTGGAACGTGTAGCGGCCCGACACGCGGTGTTTACCGTATCGCGAGGCAATCGCTGGGGATTCCCGGCCGCACCGGTCGTAACACGCTACAGCGCCCTCGGAATACGGCAATTCCGTAGCGACCGCGACGGTGCGATCACGATTTTCAGCACCCCGCGGGGGCTCGAGATAAAGACGCGGCGACTGCCCCCGAGGCGAATCTGGCGGCGATGGTAAAACGCCGCCTGTCACAGTATGATGTGCGGCATTTGTTATTGAGGTATGAGGAGTGTTTGAACTGGTTCAGGCGGGTGGCTGGCTGATGATTCCGATACTGTTGTGTTCGGTCATTGCGGCGGCCATCATCATCGAGAGAACGTGGACCCTGCGCCGTAAAAAGGTCATCCCGGAAAAGTTGTTGACCGGTATCTGGAACCTGCTCAGTAACGATGCTCTGACCGACAAGCACATCGGCGAGATAGAGAATGGTTCTCCGCTGGGCAAGGTACTCGCCGCCGGCCTGATCAATCGCCATCTGTCGCGCGACCTGATACGGGAGAGTATCGAAGAGACCGGTCGTTATGTCGTGCACGAAATGGAACGATTCATGAACACGCTGGGCACCATCTCCACGATTACGCCACTGCTGGGATTGCTCGGTACGGTTATCGGCATGATACGCGTGTTTACCGCCATTACCGTCATCGGGGTCGGCGACCCGGGTCAGCTTGCGGGCGGTATATCCGAGGCGCTGATTACGACGGCAGCGGGTTTGACCGTGGCGATCCCCAGCCTCATTTTTCATCGTCATCTAAAGCGTAAGATCGACGAACTGGTCGTGGCCATGGAGCAGGAAGCGATGAAACTGGTCGAATTCCTGCACGGCGACCGCAAGAGACTGGCCTGAGCCGATGAACTTCTATACCAGCAAACCCCAGGAAGACGTTGACATCAACCTGACGCCGTTGATCGACGTCGTGTTTCTGCTGCTGATCTTCTTCATGGTGTCGACCACTTTCGACACCACGTCGCAACTGAAAATACGGCTGCCCGAGGCCAGCCAGCAGGAGACGCAGGACCCGCCGCATAAATTGAACCTGATGATCGATGCCAAGGGCACTTTTTTTCTGAACTCACGCGAACTGACCAACAGTAAAAGCGCCACGCTCAGGGCCGCGCTGGAGCGGGCCCTGGCGGGGAATCGTCTGCCGATCCTGATCCAGTCGGATGCCGATTCGCCGGTGCAGTCGCTGGTAACTGCAATGGACGTCGTCGGGCAGATGGGCCTTACCCAGGTTTCGATCGCGACCTCTCGCCCGATCGAGTAGTCGATTCCCTGCGGTATTCGAGATTCGCGTAGTGAAACCAATCGAAGGCAATCCGACCGGCATCAAGGCCTACCGCGCACTGTTGTCGCTCGCGCTCGAGCACAAGCTCTATTTCCTGCTGGCGGTGACCGGTATGATCATCTTCGCCGCCTCCGATGCCGCTTTCGCCTACATGATGAAACCGCTGATGGATGAAGGCTTTATCGACCGCGACCCGACGATCATCAAGCTGATTCCGGTTGCGATCATCCTGATATTCGTGGTGCGCATGGTCGCAGTGTTCATGCGCAGCTACTGCATGAACTATATCGGCCGTGCCGTTATCAATACCCTGCGGACGATGATGTTCGAAAAACTGTTGACGATGACCAGCGACGAGTACGACCAGTCTTCGTCGGCGGCGATCGTGGCGCGCTTTTCCTACGATGTCGAGCAGGTCGCGAACTCGGTCTCATCGTCGTTGACGGTGTTCATCCAGGACAGCCTGCGGATTATCGTCCTGCTCGCTTACATGATCTGGTTGAACTGGCAATTGACCGCGATCTTCCTGGTTGCCGGCCCGATCGTGTTCCTGATCGTGGTAAAAATATCCGCCCGTTTTCGCAGGATTAGCCGCAATATCCAGCAATCCATGGGTGGAGTGACCCAGGTTGCGCAGGAAGTGATCGACTCCAATCGCATCGTCAAGATTTTCGGCGGGGACGATTTCGAGCGCAAAAAATTTCACGACGTGAACCAGGAGAACCTGAAACTGCACCTCAAGATGTCGATCGCGCAATCCTTCAGCGCGCCGCTGATACAGCTCATCGTCGCCATCGCGTTCGCCGCTATCGTCGCTTTTGCCACCTCGGAATCGATGCGCGACGTTATTTCCACCGGTGATTTCGTCTCTTTCATCTTCGCGATGACGATGCTGCTGGCGCCGATGCGGGTGTTGTCGTCGATCAACGCGAGTATCCAGCAGGGGATTGCGGCTGGAGAGAGCGTGTTCGAACTGACTTCTCGCGATAGCGAACACAACGAGGGCCGCTTGCCGCTCGAGCGCGCCGAGGGCAGGTTAAGCTTCAGGAATGTCGTACTGCGTTATCGGCGCAGCGAGCAGCGCGTGCTCGATGAAATCAGCTTCGACGTGGAGCCATTTCAGACGGTGGCGATTGTCGGACGTTCCGGTAGCGGCAAGTCCAGCCTGGTGAACCTGATCCCGCGCTTATACGAGTATGATAGCGGCGAGGTATTGCTGGACGGCGAGCGCCTGGACAGGTATCGCATCGAAGACCTGAGGCGGCAGATTGCCTACGTCGGACAGGATGTACGCCTGTTCAATGACACGATACGCAACAATATCGCTTACGGTATCGCCGACAAGGTTGACGAGGCGCAGATTATCGAGGCGGCGAAACAGGCCCACGCCTGGGAGTTCATCGAGCAAATGCCCGGTCAGCTCGACGCCGAGGTTGGCGAGCGCGGCGTACTGTTGTCGGGTGGGCAGCGTCAGCGTATCGCGATCGCCCGCGCTCTGCTGAAGGACGCACCAATCCTGATTCTCGACGAGGCTACCTCGGCGCTGGACACCGAATCCGAACGCTTTATCCAGCACGCAATGGAACACCTGATGGAAAATCGCACCACGCTGGTTATTGCCCACCGCCTGTCCACGATCGAGCATGCCGACCATATCCTGGTCATGGACCAGGGCAAGGTGCTGGAACAGGGCAGCCATGCCGAATTGCTCGGCCAGGGCGGAATATACGCGAAGCTGCACTCGATGCAGTTTCGCGACGCCGGTGACGGCGAACTCCAGTCGACGAACAATCGGCCTAAGATAATCCGCTCATCAACGCTGAACAAGTCGTTGATGCATAACTGGGTCAGCCTGTCGACGCAACGCCGGCAGGGCTGGTGGTTATGGTCGATGAATCCGTTGTCGATCCTGCTGATGCCGCTGGCGCTATTCTTCTACGTGGCGGTCAAGCTGCGCCGGCTGGCCTACCGGCTGCACCTGTTGCGCTCGCGGCGTCTGCCGGTTTTGACCATTGTCGTGGGCAACATTACGCTGGGCGGCAACGGCAAGACCCCCATCGTCATCGCGCTGCACCAGTTGTTGAGCGACAGGGGTTACAGGCCCGCGATCATCACGCGTGGTTACAAGAGCGGGCATGAGAACATAGCGCAGGTTCTGCACGATGGCGGCACCGTGAACGCCGTCGGCGACGAGGCGAACATGATGTCCGAGGTATGCCGTTGCCCGATAGGCGTTGGTTCGGACAGGATTACGACGGCGACTGAAATCCTGCGACAGTTTCCGGATACCGATGTTATTCTCTGTGATGACGGCCTGCAGCATTACGCGCTGCAGCGCGATATCGAGATCGCGGTGTGCCGGCAGCTTTCGCTCGGCAACGGGCTGTTGCTGCCCGCGGGACCGTTGCGTGAACCACGCGAGCGCTTGCGCGAGGTCGATATCACCATCGATCGAGATAGCGACCAGGTGGTCGAATCCATAGGCGAAGTCTGGAATCTCGTGGATCCGGAGCAAAAACGCCATATCAGCGAATTTCATCGGCGCCAGGTTCACGCCCTCGCCGGGATAGGCTTTCCCGAGATATTCTTTGCCAGCCTGATGCAAATGGGCATAGAGGTAATCGAACACGAGTTTCCCGACCACCATGAGTTCAGCGCCCAGGACCTGGATCTGAAACCCGAACTTCCGGTCTTCGTGACGCACAAGGATGCGGTAAAATTAAAAGGCATTGCCCGCCCGAACCTATGGGTGGTGCCGCTTCACATCGAACTGAGTGAAGACTTGAGCAAGCAGATACTGGAACTAGTGGAGGCTCGTCATCGTGGATAAACACCTGCTGGACATACTGGTCGATCCCGTCACCAAGGGTCCATTAATATACGACAAGAAACGTCAGGAGCTGATTTCGCGCGGGTCGCGGCTGGCCTACCCGATTCGGGACGGGATACCGGTAATGCTGCCCGAGGAGGCCAGGGAGCTCAGCAGCGACGAGGTCGAGGCGTTGCGATGATTCGATGATCCCTGATTTTCGCATCGTCATCCCGGCGCGCTACGCGTCGGTCCGGCTTCCCGGCAAGCCGTTACGCCCGATCTGCGGCAGACCGATGATCGAGTGGGTTTACAACGCCGCGCTCGAGGCCGGCGCGCGCGAGGTCGTGGTTGCGACCGACGATCGGCGCATCGTCGAGCGGGTGCAGGGATTCGGCGGCAAGGCCTGCGTTACCGACAGCGCGCATCGCAGCGGTACCGACCGAATCGTCGAAGTCGCACAGAGACTGAAATGGAGCAGCGATACGATAGTCGTCAACCTGCAGGGAGACGAGCCGTTGATGCCGGCCGCGAATATCGTCCAGGTTGCCGAGAACCTCGCCGAGCTGGACTGCGCCATGACGACCCTGCACAAGACGATCGAAGCGGGCGATGCCGAGGATCCGAACCTGGTCAAGCTGGTACAGGATAAGCGCGGTTACGCCCTTTATTTCAGTCGCTCGATCGTCCCTTACGATCGCGGCGGCGAGACCCTGCATTACCTCGGTCATATCGGCATCTACGCCTACCGGGTCGGATTCATCGAAACCTTCAGCAAACTCGCCCGCTGCGAACTCGAAATCGCGGAGTCGCTGGAACAGCTGCGGGCCCTGTGGAATGGTTACGCGATACACAGCGAGCTGGCTCGCGCCGCGCCAGGGCCTGGAGTCGACACCGAACAGGATCTGGAAAAGGTGACCGCCCTGATCGAGTCGATGCAGGCATGAAATATCGCTGGACGCTGGCAAAGCATCGCACGCTGTTCGAAAAATACTTCCGCCTCGACGAATACAGTATTTCGCATGAATTGTTCGCCGGCGGCTCCAGCCCGGTCTTCACCCGCGAGATTTTCGAACGCGGGGTCGTGGTCGCGGTGCTGCCTTATGATCCGCGGCGAGGCAAGGTGGTGCTAATCGAGCAATTTCGCGCCGGGGCAATCCACGACGCCGAAGGACCGTGGCTTGTCGAATGCGTCGCGGGTGTCATCGAAGACGGTGAATCGGAGCAGCAGGTCGCACTGCGGGAGTGCGTCGAAGAAGCGGGCTGCACCATCGACAA
>Ga0224512_10004730_pt1 | contig 11395 bp, 10 predicted proteins | sample SF_May12_sed_USG_4_FD_169103 | JGI IMG/M metagenome (GOLD analysis project Ga0224512, IMG submission 169103) | Sediment microbial communities from San Francisco Bay, California, United States - SF_May12_sed_USGS_13 | ecosystem: Environmental > Aquatic > Marine > Sediment | place: USA... | reverse complement strand
GGTCAGGAACACCGGCCGCACCGCATCGCCGGTCTTGCTGTCGGTGACCTCCATGGCGACGATGGGCTGTGCCTCGCTGGCAACCTCCGGCCAAACGCCCAGCGCCTCCAGCATGCGCCGCGCCGCCGCGGCGATCGCCGAGGCGCGCTGGTCGCCCGGCCCGCCACCCGGCTTGCCGCTGGCCGCCCGGATATCGACCACCGTGACCCTCAGGTCCGGCGACGCCTTGCGCAAGGCGGCGGCGGCGGCAAGCCCGGCCGTCCCGCCGCCGGCAATAACGATGTCGCGATGGCGCGCTTTGCCTGTCATGTTGCATACCTCATCCGGCCCACACCCGCATAAACGGCCTTTCATCACCGCACGGCTTGACTTGCATTGCGCCCGCGCCGAATACCGCGACCGGTTACCCGTCCTTTTTCGCCGTCATGACGGCGGCGCCCTGAAAGCGATTGCCATGACCGACGCCGTTGCCAATCTGTTGTCCATACTCGACCTGGAGCCGCTGGAACACAATCTTTTCCGCGGCCGCAGCCCGCAGGTCGGCTGGCAGCGCGTCTTTGGAGGCCAGGTGATCGGCCAGGCGCTGGTCGCCGCCTTGCGGACCGTCGACCCCGACCGCCCCGCCCATTCCCTGCACGGCTATTTCATGCGGCCGGGCGACCCGGCCGTGCCGATCATCTACGAGGTCGACCGGATCCGCGACGGCAAGAGTTTCGTCACCCGGCGCGTCGTCGCCATCCAGCACGGCCACGCCATCTTCTCCATGTCGGCCTCCTTTCATCGCACCGAAGAGGGGCTGGACCATCAGCTGCCGATGCCCGACGTGCCGCGGCCGGACGAACTGATGTCGGAAAGCGAGCTCAAGGCCATGGTCATGGCGAGCGCGCCCGACAACGTCAAAGCCTATTGGCAACGCGAGCGGCCGATCGAGATGCGCCCGGTAACGCTGAAGCATTATGTCAGCCGCGAGCCGCTGGAGCCGATCCAGCACATCTGGTTCCGCGCCAGCGGCAAACTGCCCGACACGCCGGCCATCCACGATTGTGTGCTCGCTTATGCTTCCGACATGACCTTGCTCGACACGGCGCTGTTCGCCCATGGCCGCTCGATCTTCGATCGCGACCTGCAAGTGGCCAGCCTCGACCACGCCATGTGGTTTCACCGGCCGTTTAGCGCCGATCAGTGGCTGCTCTATGCCCAGGACAGCCCCAGCACCTTTGGCGCACGCGGCTTTTGCCGCGGCAGCATCTATAGCGAGGATGGCCAGCTCGTCGCCTCCGCGACGCAGGAAGGCCTGGTCCGGTTTCGGCGGAAATAAATTCTGCTGATTTTTTCATCACATCGAATCAGACGATGAAATATTAGGCAATTCTGCCGCATTGCAGGTTGGCCTGGATTCGCCACTCCGTAAAATATCGTTACGGTTCAATAGCTTGCTGTTGCCCAGAGATTCTGGCACGCAAATTGATTGGGTCTCGTCAGGCGGTAGCGTGTGTGCTGCCGTTTCGGACTGAAAACGCCGCAAGGCGGGGAGCTGACAATCGAATGAAACTGATTATGGCGATCATAAAGCCATTCAAGCTCGACGAGGTGCGCGATGCGCTGACCGGGCTGGGGGTCGAGGGCCTGACCGTAACGGAAGTCAAGGGTTACGGGCGGCAGAAGGGCCACACTGAAATCTACCGCGGCACCGAATATGCCGTCAATTTCCTGCCCAAGCTGAAAATCGAAATCGCCGTTGCCGAAGGCGCCGCCGACAAGGTGGTCGAGGCCATTATCGCCGCCGCCAAGACGGGGCAGATCGGCGACGGCAAAATCTTTGTCACGGCGCTTGAACATGCCGTGCGCATCCGCACCGGCGAGACCGATACCGATGCGCTTTAAGGCGCCTTTGGCGGGCAGGCTCGCAAGACACGCAAAAGGGGAAAAAGCCATGCGATTGAGAAAACTTTTCACCGGGGCGGCAGCAATAAGCGCCCTCTCGCTGCTGACGGCGCAGCCGGCACTGGCCCAGGATGCCGCCTCGACGGAGGCCAGCATCGATGTGCAGAACATCTTCAACACCTTGCTGTTCCTGATCGGCGGTTTCCTCGTCATGTGGATGGCCGCCGGCTTCGCCATGCTGGAAGCCGGGCTGGTGCGCTCCAAGAACGTTTCCATGCAATGCGTCAAGAATATCGGCCTCTATTCGGTGGCCGGCATCATGTATTGGCTGATCGGCTACAACCTCATGTATTCCGGCGTCGATGGCGGCTATTTCGGTTCGCCCTCGCCGGTCAGTTTCCCTGAAGCCGGAGCCGCGACCGCCGATCCGGACGCCAATTACGCGGCGGCATCGGACTGGTTTTTCCAGATGGTCTTTTGCGCCACGACCGCCTCGATCGTCTCCGGCACGCTGGCGGAGCGCATCAGGCTCTGGCCGTTCATCATCTTCACCGTCGTGCTGACCGGCATTCTCTATCCGATCACCGGCGCATGGCAGTGGGGCGGCGGCTGGCTGTCTGAAATGGGCTTTTCCGACTTTGCCGGCTCCACCCTCGTTCATTCCGTCGGCGGCTGGGCGGCCTTGAGCGGCGCCCTTCTTCTGGGCGCGCGAAAGGGCAAATATGGCCCCGGCGGCGAGGTGCATCCGATGCCCGGGTCGTCAATCCCGCTGGCGACGCTTGGCACCTTCATCCTGTGGCTCGGCTGGTTCGGCTTCAATGGCGCCTCGCAACTTGCCATCGGCACGGTTTCCGATGCCGCCGACATTGCCCGGATTTTCGCCAACACCAATCTTGCGGCCGCCGCCGGCGTGATCGCCGCGATCGTCCTAACACAAGTCATCTACAAGAAGGTCGACGTCACCATGGCGCTCAACGGCGCCCTTGCCGGTCTTGTCTCCATCACCGCAGAGCCGCTGACGCCGAGCGTCCCGGCAGCCCTGTTCATCGGCGCGATCGGCGGCGTGATCGTCGTCTTTGCCGTGCCGCTGCTCGACAAGCTGAAAATCGACGACGTCGTCGGCGCCATACCGGTCCACCTTCTGGCCGGTATCTGGGGCACGCTGATCGTGCCGCTAACCAATGACGGCACCAGCTACGCCACGCAGATCTTCGGCATCGCCGCCATCGGCATTTTCATGCTTCTCGCCAGCGGCCTTGTCTGGGGCATTCTCAAGGCCTCCCTGGGTATCCGCGTCGGCGAGGAGGAAGAAGCGCTCGGTCTCGACAAGGTCGAGATCGGCGTCGAGGCCTATCCGGAGTTCGGAACCGGCAGTCAGCGAATCTGAGGCGCTAACAGCCTCACCCCAAAGCGGCCGGCAAGGCTGCGACCGCGCAAGCCCGGGCATTTCGCCCAGGCTTTTTTTCGCTCCAAATGGTCTGTCTGGTTAATGAGCTCTTAACCCCGCGCGCCTAGGGTCACAATGCCGGCGAATCGGCAAACTTGATGCGGCCTTGCGGTCCGCTACCGAGGATTTGTCAAAAGGCCACCAACAGACTCAAGCAGACCCCAGCAGATCCATGTCCATGAGCTTCGGTCCGACCAGCGACTATTTTTCTCCCTTCGGCTCCTTGCGGCATGCCTTTCGCCGTTACGGCCTTGCCGGAACCGGCGCGGCGATTCTCATCTCTGCCGCCGCCCTGATAGCCAGCCTGATGACCTGGCGCGTCGACGATCCGAGCCTGAGCTTTGCCACCAGCGCCCCGGTCCGCAACATCCTTGGAGTGCCCGGCGCAATCGTCGCCGACCTTGTCATGCAATTTCTCGGCCTGGCCGCGATCGCTCTCGTCCTGACCGCGGTCACCATCGGCTGGTCGCTCTTGCGCCTGCGCCCTCTGCGCCAACCGCTCGCCCAGGCCGTCGCCGCAATCTTCGGCATTCTGCTTGCCTGCTTCGCCCTGGCCTGCCTGCCCATTTTCGGCCGCTGGCCGCTGCCGGTCGGTCTGGGCGGCGTCATCGGCGATGTCCTTCTCGGCATTCCTGAAGCAATTGCCGGCGGCCCGCTGTCGGCCGGCATCCGCGTTGCCCTGACCATCATTGCCGCCGGCGCGGCGCTCGGCCTGCTGGTATCGGCCTGCGCCGGCACCGTCAGGAACCGCCAGGAACCGGAATTTGAACGCAGCCGTCCGGTCTGGGACGAGGCTGCGGGAGAGGGGGCGGCCGACGCTTTTGACGATGATTCCCGCCTGCCTGTCCTTGCCGGCATTTTCACCCACTGGTACCTGGCCTTGCGCAACCTTCCCGCCCGCCTGTTTGCGCGATCCTTCTGGCGCAGGGTCCTGCGCCGCCCGGCCGATGATTGGCCGCCGGCCGCCAATGGCCGCCAGGAGCCGGTCTTGTTTGACGGCATGGACGCGGACCCAGCATCGAACAATTTCCGGCCGGTCGGCATAGCCGGTCAAGGCTCACGGGTCTCGGCCCCGGCAGCCCGGCCGAAACCGGGCAAGCGCGCGCACCGCGAATCGCAACCCTCCCTGCTTGACACGCCAGGCTATGAACTGCCGCCCCTGCATCTGTTGAGTGAACCCAAGGCCCGGGCCCGCGGCCACGCCCTCAACCCGGCGGCGCTGGAACAGAACGCCCGCATTCTTGAGGGCGTGCTTGAGGATTTCGGCGTCCGCGGCGAGATCATCAATGTCCACCCCGGGCCCGTCGTCACCCTTTACGAACTGGAACCGGCCCCCGGCATCAAGTCTTCGCGGGTCGTCAGCCTGGCCGACGATATCGCCCGCTCCATGAGCGCCATCGCCGCCCGTGTCGCCGTCATTCCCGGCCGCAACGTCATCGGCATCGAATTGCCCAATGCCGGCCGCGAGATCGTCTATCTGCGCGAAATGCTCGCCGCCAGCGATTTTGAGAAATCGCGCGCCAAACTGGCAGTGGCCCTCGGCAAGACCATCGGCGGTGAACCGGTCATCGTCGACCTGACGAAAATGCCGCATCTTCTCGTCGCCGGCACCACCGGCTCGGGCAAGTCGGTTTCCATCAACACCATGATCTTATCGCTCCTCTACCGGCTGACGCCCGAGCAGTGCCGGCTGATCATGATCGACCCGAAAATGCTTGAACTCTCGGTCTATGACGGCATCCCGCATCTTCTGACGCCGGTCGTCACCGATCCGAAGAAAGCGGTGGTGGCGCTGAAATGGACCGTGCGGGAAATGGAAGACCGCTACAAGCAGATGTCGAAGCTCGGCGTGCGCAATATCGACGGCTTCAACCAGCGCGTCGCCGTGGCAAAGAAGAAGGGTGAGGTGATCACCCGCACCGTGCAGACCGGCTTCGACCACGACACCGGCGAGGCGATTTTCGAGACCGAGGAACTCGATCTGCATCCCATGCCCTTCATCGTCGTCATCATCGACGAAATGGCCGACCTGATGATGGTCGCCGGCAAGGATATTGAGGGCACGGTCCAGCGCCTGGCACAGATGGCGCGCGCCGCCGGCATCCATGTCGTCATGGCCACCCAGCGGCCTTCCGTCGATGTCATCACCGGCACCATCAAGGCCAATTTCCCGACCCGCATTTCCTTCCAGGTCACATCCAAGATCGACAGCCGCACCATTTTGGGCGAGCAGGGCGCCGAGCAGCTGCTCGGCCAGGGCGACATGCTTTACATGGCCGGCGGCGGCCGCATTCAGCGCGTCCACGGCCCGTTCGTCGCCGACGGCGAGGTCGAGGACATCGTCGCCCACCTCAAGGATCAGGGCACACCTGAATATCTGGAATCGATTACCGACGAGGCCGACGAATACGGTGCCGGCTTCGATCCGCTTGCCGGCGGCAACGATGAATCGAACGATCTTTACGATCGCGCCGTCGCCATCGTCCTGCACGACCGCAAGGTCTCCACCAGTTACATCCAGCGGCGCCTGTCGATCGGCTACAATCGCGCCGCCTCGATCGTCGAACGCATGGAACAGGAAGGCGTGATCAGCCCGGCAAACCATGCCGGCAAGCGCGAAATCCTGGTCGGCGAAAATGGCGGCGTCGCCGCCTGAGGCCGGTACGGCCCTTGTTTTGTCGCAATGGATGCCTAGCTGGAAAACGGGCGCAACGACGCAGATTCTGAAAGAGGCACGCACGCCATGACATTCACCCACCTGGTTCGGATCGCCGCGCTCGCCGCCGCGCTCGCCACGACCACAAACAGCGCCGAAGCCATCGCCCGCACGCCGCAGGAAACCAACGCGCTCAAATCGATTTCCGCAAAGCTTGGCGCCGTGCGCACGATGAACGGCGAATTCGTCCAGTTCGGGCCCACCGGAGAACGCACCGAAGGCAAGTTCTTCCTGGCACGGCCGGGCAAGGTGCTGTTCCAGTATGATCCGCCGACTCCAATCAGCGTCATCGCCGACGGCAAGTCCGTGCTTGTTCACGACAAGCGCCTGCAGACCTATGACATCTGGCCACTATCGAAGACGCCGCTTAAATTCCTGCTCGATTCAACACTCGATCTGGCGTCCTCCGAGCGCGTCGATTCGGTCACCATCGAGCCCGATCTGATCCGCATTGTCGTTGTCGACGATTCCAAATTCGGCGGCGGCAGGCTAACCTTGTTCTTCGACGCGGCAACGAACGAACTGCGCCAGTGGACGGTGACCGACGAACAGGGTCTGGAGACGACCGTGGCGATCTACAATGTCGAGGTCGGCAACAAATTGTCGCAGAAGATTTTCCGCATCGATTACAACGCCGCCACCAATGCGCGGCGCGAAAAGCGCGATCGCTAGCCCTCGCGCATTGTAGCCAGCCTGGCCTATCTGTGGACGCTTTTGCCGGCAGCCTTTCGCCGAAGCGCCAAGGCTGACACTTTGCGTCATGGCATTTTCCATCACCACCTGGAACATCAATTCCGTCCGCCTGCGTATCGGCCTTGTCCGGCAGTTCCTTGCGCGCGCCGCGCCGGACGTCCTGTGCCTGCAGGAAACCAAATGTCCCAATGACAGCTTTCCGGTCCGCGCTTTTGAGGAATCTGGCTACCCGCATATCGAGATTCACGGCCAGAAGGGCTATCACGGCGTCGCCACCATTTCCCGGCATCCGCTGTCCGATGTCGATCGCCGCCAGTTCTGTGGCCGCGACGACACCCGCCATATCGCCGTATCCGTTCCCCACGGCCGGCGTCAGATCCGGGTACACAATTTCTATGTTCCTGCCGGTGGTGACGAGCCGGACCGGGAGAAGAACTGGAAATTCGCCCACAAGCTCGATTTCCTTAAGGAAATGAAAGCCTGGATGGGCACCGGCGCAACGCCGTCCACCCTGCTTGTCGGCGACCTCAATATCGCGCCGCTTGAGACCGATGTCTGGTCGCACCGCCAGCTTCTGAAAGTGGTCAGCCACACGCCGGTCGAAACGCAACTGATCGAGGAGGTCCGCGCCGCCGGCGGCTGGGCCGATGTCATGCGGGCCATCGTTCCGCCTGAAGACAGGCTTTTCACCTGGTGGAGCTACCGCTCGCCCGATTGGCGGACATCGGACCGGGGCCGCCGCCTCGATCACGTCTGGGCCTCACCTGATCTTGCCAAAAAGGCAACGGCCATGGAGGTTCTCAAGGAGGCCCGCGGCTGGGAAAAACCCTCCGATCACGTCCCGGTAACGGTCACCTTCAAATAGGGCGCATTGGCTCGGGGCCTATGCCTGGATGGCGCCGATGCGCCGGCCGATCCGCTTATAGTCTGCCGCAGATTGCGCAACGCGATCGGCTATGCGGGCGCGAATCGCCGCCGCCATTTTCGGATATTCATCGAGAAACCGGCGAAACACAGCACGCCGGATCTGCAGGACCTGCGCAGCCTCCGCGACGCGGACCGTCTCCATGGCCTTGGCCTCGACGATAAGCGCCCGCTCGCCGATCAGGGTACCCGGCCCCAAAGTCCGGCTCTCCTCGCCACGCAACGCGGTCACCGAACCTTTTGTGATGATATAGGCCGAATCCAGCGGCTGACCGGCCTCATGCAGCACCATGCCCGCCGGCAATGAGCGCACCTCGGCGGAAAAAGCCAGCAGCCGCAGATGCTCGTCGTCAAAACCGGTAAAGAATGGCACGGCGCCCAGCACGGCAATATCAGCATCAAGGCTCATGGCAGCACCCCCGCCGCATCTCGGCGGCACTATTGGACAAGTTTATAGCCGCCCGATTCCGTCACCAGCATTTCGGCATTGGACGGATCACGTTCGATTTTCTGGCGCAGGCGATAAATATGGGTCTCCAGCGTATGCGTCGTTACGCCGGAATTATAGCCCCACACCTCCGACAGCAGCACGTCGCGCGTAACCGTGCGCTCACCGGCACGATAGAGATATTTCAGGATCGACGTTTCCTTTTCCGTCAGCCGGATCTTGCCGCCATCGGCCTCAAGCAGCATTTTCGACGCCGGCTTGAAGGTGAACCGGCCGACCGAAAAGGTCGCGTCCTCGCTTTGTTCATGCTGGCGCAGATGCGCCCGGATCCGCGCTAAAAGCACGGCGAAGCGGAATGGCTTGGCGACATAATCATTGGCGCCGGCCTCAAGACCTAAAATGGTGTCGGAATCCGTATCCTGGCCGGTCAGCATGATGATCGGCGCCTTGACCCCGGCCTTGCGCAGAAGCTTCACCGCCTCGCGCCCGTCCATATCAGGCAGACCGACATCCATGACGATCAGATCGACATGGCCATCCTTGGCATGCTTGACGCCTTTTGCCGCCGTGCCTTCGCTGGCGATATCGAACTCCTCGTAAAGCGACAATTGCTCGATCAGGGCTTCGGTCAGATCACCGTCATCATCGACAATCAGTATCTTTCGCGATGTCATCACTCACTCCGGTCTTGAAAAGACGCCCCAATCCGGGCGATGTCGACAATGCCAAGCCAAACCGGCCGGAACGCAGGGGCAGTGTATGTACGCAAAACCGTTCACGTTTGTGACAAAGATAAATCCCGTGGCGAAAATTACCAGTCCATCACAACGTATTGTTGTTTTGCCGCTTCCTGCTCGCGGCCATCTTGCCTGGTTGCGGCTGGGCACGCTGCAAATGCCCTGCGCGCTGGGACGGACCGGCGCGGTCGCGATCAAGCGCGAAGGCGACGGCGCAACGCCGGCCGCACGCATGCGGCTGGTCAGCCTTTACGCGCGCCGCGACCGCCTGCCCGTCCCGGCCAGCGCCGCACCATCAAGGCCGATACGCCAGCACGACGGCTGGTGCGACGATCCGCGCGACGGGCGCTATAACCGGCCGGTCCGCCTGCCGTTCTCCGCCGGCGCCGAGGCCCTGTGGCGACACGATAGCCTCTATGATGTCGTCGGTGTTCTGGACTGGAACCTGCGGCCGCGCATCCGCCACCGCGGCAGCGCAATTTTCGTCCATCTGTGCCGCCCCGGCCTGCAGGCCACCGAGGGCTGCATCGCACTGAGGCGCGCCGATCTGTTGCGCCTGCTGGCCGCCTGCGGGCCGCGCCCGGTCTTCGACGTCGCGCCGCCGCCGCGCCGCATATACCGGCAAATCATGGCAAAAACCTAGCCGCGCGCGCCGAATATCGCCGTGCCGACCCGGATATGGGTGGCGCCGAAGGCGATGGCGGTTTCAAAATCGGCGCTCATGCCCATGGAAAGATTCGGCAGGTCCAGCTCTCCGGCCAGCTTTTGCAGCAGCGCAAAATGCGGGCCGGGCGCGTCATCGAATGGTGGGATGCACATCAGGCCGGTTACGGCAAGGCCGTGTTCGTCCCGGCAACGGGCGAGAAAATCGCCGGCATCTTTCGGGCTTATTCCGGCTTTTTGCGGCTCTTGCCCGGTATTGACCTGGATGAACAATTGCGGCGCGCGGTTCTGCTGTTCGATCGCCTTGGCAATTTCGCGCGCCAGCTTGTCACGGTCGAGCGAATGGACGGCATCGAAGAGCGCCACCGCCTCGCCCGCCTTGTTGCTCTGCAGCGCACCGATCAGATGCAGGTCGGTATCGGCAAATCGCGTCTTCAGCGCCGGCCATTTTGCGCTTGCCTCCTGCACCCGGTTTTCCCCGAATGTCCGGTGACCGGCGTCGAGCACCGGTTCAATTAAGTCGGCGCCGAAAGTCTTTGAAACGGCGATCAGCGTGATTGCGCCGGCATCGCGGCCGGCAGCCTTGGCGGCGGCGGCAATGCGCGCCCTGACTGCCGCCAGCCGGGTGCCGGCGTCCTGGGTGAGATCAGCGTCCATGGCGCGGCGCGGTAGCACGGCTGGCGCCGGTTTCGCAATGCCGGCTCGCCAGGCTGTTGACCGGTCGGCGCAATTCTGCTGAAGCTGCGCCGCTTCCGCTTTCCCGGCCCGATCGACGGATCATGCCCCCGATAATGTCCAAAGAGCGTTACAATCCGCGAAGTGTCGAACCGCGCTGGCAGGCCGCCTGGCAGGAGCGCGGCCTGTTTGCCTGCGCCAACGATGATCCGCGGGAAAAATACTACATTCTGGAGATGTTCCCCTACCCATCCGGGCGCATCCATATCGGCCATACGCGCAACTATACGATGGGCGATGTCGTGGCGCGCTTCAAACGGGCGCAGGGCTTCAACGTCCTGCACCCGATGGGCTGGGACGCCTTTGGCATGCCGGCCGAAAACGCCGCCATGCAGAACAAGGTGCATCCCAAGACCTGGACCTACGAGAACATCGCCACCATGCGCGACCAGCTCAAGCTGATGGGCTTTTCCATCGACTGGTCGCGCGAATTCGCCACCTGCGATCCGGACTATTACGCCCAGCAGCAAAAACTGTTCCTGGATTTCCTCAAGGCCGGCCTCGTCGCCCGCAAGACCGCCAAGGTCAATTGGGATCCGGTCGATCAGACCGTGCTGGCCAACGAACAGGTGATCGACGGCAAGGGCTGGCGCTCCGGCGCGCCGGTCGAGCAGCGCCAGCTGACCCAGTGGTTTTTCAGGATTTCCGATTATTCCGCCGAACTGCTCGACGCCATCGACAACCTCGATCGCTGGCCGGAGCGGGTGCGGATCATGCAGCGCAACTGGATCGGCCGGTCGGAAGGCCTGCGCGTTCGTTTCGCCTTTGAATCAAAGCCGGCAAACGGCGATGATTTTCTTGAGGTCTTCACCACACGGCACGACACGCTGTTCGGCGCCTCGTTCATGGCGTTATCGCCCGACCATCCGGTCTCGGCGATCTGCGCGAAAAGCGATCCGGGCCTTGCCGCCTTCATCGAAGAGTGCCGCAAGCTGGGAACCGGCGCCGAGGCGATCGAAAAGGCGGAAAAGAACGGTTACGATACCGGCCTGACCGTGCGCCATCCGTTCGACGACCGCATCCTGCCGGTCTATGTCGCCAACTTCATCCTGATGGATTACGGCACCGGCGCCATCTTCGGCTGTCCGGCGCATGACCAGCGCGATCTTGATTTCGCCAATAAATACGGCCTTGCTGTCACGGCTGTC
>Ga0224512_10004729_pt1 | contig 11396 bp, 10 predicted proteins | sample SF_May12_sed_USG_4_FD_169103 | JGI IMG/M metagenome (GOLD analysis project Ga0224512, IMG submission 169103) | Sediment microbial communities from San Francisco Bay, California, United States - SF_May12_sed_USGS_13 | ecosystem: Environmental > Aquatic > Marine > Sediment | place: USA... | reverse complement strand
GTCTACTCCTTTGAGGAAGTGGCCGAAGAATCGCTTCTGGAGCGCGACGCCGTAGCTCGTATAGAAATGCGTCCAGTGCTGAAGGCCGTGGAGTTCGAGCCACTTCTGATCGGTGCCCGCCTGCACGAAGCCCTCGACGTTGCCGCGCAAGTGCATGGCCATTCCACCCCAGTTGCCTGCGGACAGCAGTGGTACGTCGATGTTCTGGAGATCGGGGGCTCGGCTCTCCCAGTACTCATCGATCAATGGGTGTGCCACGAGATCATGGCCGAAAGGCGCTCGGTTGGATCCGAGTTCTTCGTCGGTCAGAGTCTCAGGGCCCGAGACATAATCGCCGGTGAAGCGGCTCTTGTGGCCTCGCCTTCCCAGGCCGTGCTGCTTCGGAACGACCCTGCCCTCGAACCAGATGTCCGGAAAGGTCGACAGGATGCCTCCGTGATACGCCATGTCACGGTAGAGGTCGGCGGCGCCCTCCCAGATGCACATGGCGGCGAGGTGCGGTGGTCGCAGCCCTCCGACCTGCCACTGGTTCATTGCGTAATACGAGATGCCGTTGATGCCGACCTTGCCACTGCTCCATGGCTGGGCGCCGGCCCATTCGATGCAGTCGTAGAGGTCCTTCGTCTCCCGGGGTGACCATGGGTCGATGAACCCGGGCGACCGCCCGGCACCGCGAGAATCGACGCGGACGCACACGTATCCGTCAGGGACCCACTTCTCCGGGTCAACGACCTCCCACGACTGGAACGTGTTCGTCGAACCGGCGACCGTGTCCGGGTGGTCTTCGGACATCCGCTGCCACTGATAGGGGGAGCCGTCTGCATAGTGCAGCCATTTCGCGTATGGGCCGTACGCCAGAATCACAGGATGCGTGGCGTCTCCTGGTGGCCGGAAGATGTCAGCCCGCAACACAACGCCATCATCCATCTCGATGGGCACATCCCAGTCGATGTGCATGCCAAGGCGAATCTCGCTCGTCGGGCCGGCCATGATTCGTTACCTCCGTTGCGGGCCGGCGGGCTCCGCCGCCCACGCCGCGTCGAGGTCATGACTCTCTACGACCTCGCCGAATCCCCAGTCGATGACATCGAGCGATGTCTCGTGCCACTCCTTGCGGTAGCCGGCCACGACGTCCCGGAGCACGACGTTGAAGTAGTCATGGAAGAATGCTTCCCGCACTGTGGACTCGACGCACACGTGGGTCACCACGCCGGTGAACACGAGCGTCCGGATGCCGTTGGTCCGCAGCACCATGTCGAGATCCGTTCCATCGAAGCCGCCAAAACGGTGCTTTGTCACGACGAGGTCGTCGGCCGATGGCTGGACGTCACCGTAGAATTCGGCACCCCAACTCCCGGGTACGCACACAGGGATCTCGTGGTAGAGGCCGTTGAAGCGTCGCCGCGCCTGGTCGAGGAAGACATCGCTGAGGTACCGGTTGTCAGGCGTCGAATACTCGCATCGCAGGAACAGCACCTTGGCACCGACGTTCCGGGCCGCGTCGATCCTTGCGACTATGCGGTCATGGATGTCGATCGCCGCGTGTGAGAACTTGCCTGCCCGGTCGAGTGCACCTTCCGGGGCAACGAAGTCGTTCTGGTAATCGACGACGATCAGCGCCGTCTGCGACGGCCGGACTTTTTCGACCAGAGTGAGCGCGGCCGGTGGCCGCTCCGGGTCGGTCACAGCGTCGCCTGGGTGTCGCGGGCGCTCGGCCGCCAGAAGACGATCTTGCGATCGAGGATGTCGATGGCGAGGAACAGGATCACGCCCATCAGCGCCAGGACGGTGGTCACTGCCCAGACACGGGGAACCTGGAGTTGGTACGAGTAGGTGTCGAGCAGGTAGCCCAGTCCTCGGCCGGCGCCGACAAACTCACCCACGATGGCCCCAACGAGGGCGAAGGTGAGGGCCGCCTTCAAGCCGGCGAAGATCGATGGCAGGCTGTGCGGGAGCGCAAGTCGGAAGAAGATGTCCCGCTTCGACGCGTTCAGCGATCGCATCAACTTCACTGCATCGGCATCAACCGTCGCGATCCCCGACTCCGTGTTGACCAAGAGAGGGAAGAACGATATGACTGCGGCCATCACCACCTTGGATGTCATCCCGAACCCGAACGCAGTAATGAACACGGGGGCGAGAACGATCTTTGGCAGGCCCTGGAATGCCACGACAAACGGATACGCGACCTCTCGAGCCAGGAGCGAGCTCCCGAGCATGGCCCCCAGTCCGAATCCGATGATCACACCGATCGCGAATCCAATCAGCACCTCCTGGGTGGTGATCCACAAGTGCGAGTAGAAGAAGCCTTCCGACAAAGTCTGGAAGAACGCAACTGCAACCTCATCGGGCGCGGGCAAGATGATGTCGCTGACCCATTCGTTCCATGCCGTCACGTGCCATACGCCATAGATGATCAAAGCGAGAATCGAGGCGCCGATGGGTCCGCGCCACTTGCTCTCCATGAAGGAAGCTCGGGCAGAGCCACGTGTGCCCGTTGCCTCCGGTTCCTCCGTCTCCGCTTGGGTTCGAATATCCACAGGTGTCCCCTGTCAGCCGACCGTTGTGATCATATCCCGGACCTCTTGGACTTTCCGCGAGAATGTGTCGTGCTTGAGTGACTCCACCGAACGCGGGCGTTCTATGGGAACCTCGACGATGCCTGCTACCCGGCCCGGGCGAGGCGTGAAGACGCAAATCTTGTCCGAGATCAAGACTGCCTCGTACACATTGTGAGTCACGAAAATCACGGTCTTGTGCGTTAGGCGCGCAATGCGAGCAAGTTCGAGATCCAGGCTCTCTCGGGTCATCTCGTCCAGCGCCCCGAACGGCTCATCGAGTAGCAGTACGTCCGGGTCGGGGAGCAGGACCCGGGCGAGCGCGACCCGCTGCTGCATACCGCCTGATAGCTCACTGGGCCGGTGACCGCCCCAGCCGCCGAGGCCGACGAGATCGAGGAGTTCGGCGGCCCGTTCAGTTGCGACCTCCTTGTCGAGGCCAAGGACGTCTGCGGGCAGCAGCACATTGTCGAGAACGTTCCGCCAGGGAAAGAGGAGAGACTTCTGAAACATCAGCCCGATCTCTTGGCGAGGACGAGGCGGTTCGCTCTCGATCAGCACCGAGCCGGTCGTTGGGGCGGTCAAACCCGCGAGGATGTCGAGCAAAGTGCTCTTTCCGCACCCGCTCGGCCCCAGGAACGCCATGATCTCGCCGCGCTCGACCGATACAGAGATGTCCTCGAGTGCGACGACTCGTCCGCGCGCACCCTCGAAGACTTTGCTGACCTCTGCGGCTTCGATGATCTTTGTCACTGCGTCCCGAGTAGTTGCTGTCATGACGGACCGTCTTGCTGTCGCTCCGGCCCGGCTTGTCGGGCCGGGCCGGAGCAGATGCTCATCAAGGTGTATATGCGTCGGCGTCCGCCTTGACGTCCGCCGGATCCCAGTCGTTCGCACCGGGGATGTAGTCATCGATGACTATGTCTCCGAGTGGGACGTCGGGCCGCTCGGCTCCGATGAAATCGAAGAACGCACCCCAAGTGTCGCCGCTTTGGAAGCCCATCGGAACGTTCGGCCAATCCTTGACCCACGTCAGGGTGATGACGGCGTCGAATATCCGAGCGCCGGTATCGTCCGTGAACTGCTCAGGCGTCACCTTCTTGAGCAACGCCAACGTGTTTTCAGGATTGACCTGAGCCCAGTAGTAACCCTTTGTGACGGCTCGCAGGAAGCCCTGGACACAATCGGATTTCTCGTTGAGCACCTCTTCCTTCATGACGAAACCGACTGCGGGCAACTCCAGCAGCGGACCGGGGATGATGTAGTTGAGCTCGAGTCCTTGGACTTCGAGAGCGATGATGTCATTGATCGAGCCTCCAACGGCATCGACCTGGCCGGTTTCGACTGCGTTGACGGCCAAGGCTGTGCCTTCACCGACTGGGATCAATTCGACATCTGCTTCGGTCAATCCGGCCGACGCGATGATGCCCCGCACGATGGGAACCTCGCCGCCGGCGAGGTCGCTGATGCCGACCTTCTTGCCGTCCAGATCCTCTGCCGTCGCGATCCCGCTGTCAGTAGGCGTGGCGATGTAGAAGATGCTCCCGTACGTGTAGTTCCACAGCGAACGCAGATCGGTGTTGCCCTCCTCGATGGCCTCGACCACATTGCCGACCGGAACGATTGCGGCATCTCCGTTGCCTGCAATGAGCTGGGTGATAGCCTCCCCGCCGCCTCCGAAGAACTCGTACGCAGCATTGACGCCCTCGTCTGCCAGGTATCCGGCCTCGTCGGCAACGCGGAATCCATGCAGGATTGGCGAATTCACGGGAAAGAGCACGGTGAGGTCGCATGCCTCTGCCACTGCTGCGGTCGTGGCAGCGCCGCCCGCCGCCGCAGGCTCGGTGGTTGTCGCGCTGTCGCCGTCTCCGCAGGCGGCGGACAACATGAAGAGCACGACCCCAAGTAGGAGCAACCTCCTCGATATCGGACGGCTCTGTGCCAATGACATTGCGTGCCTCCTTGATTGGTTGTTTGTCCGGTCGAAGACCTGGCCATGCTGACTCCATAGGGAGGCCGTGGGTCTCACCGACCTTCGGCGCACCAATGTGCAGGCAACCACGGGGCCGGGCTACGTTTTTCGCCCGTTGGATGCTCGGAGTGCCCGCCGACCATGAAGCTGCCGACCGGTACATGTTATATCACGCTTCTCTGTCGGTGCCGGCGAGAGCGTGATATATGAAGCTCGGCTGGGTCGGTACGACTTCGGCTCACCGGCGGGTGGCCGCCACGCGTACGGCGCAGACGCCGAGGTGACTGCGGCGGCGCGTCCGATCATCGTGCCCGAGCGCCGTGGAAAGCGGGTCGACGGTTCCCTAGTGGAGCCTGTCCTCGCGGCCGGCGGTTTGGGTACCCTCCGCGCAATTGGATGTGTCGGGCGAACGCAGCCGGCTCTTCGTGCGATCGCGCGGAGGATCACGAGAAATGGCGATCTGCACGCTCGTTGATCGGTCATCGAAGACAGAGGAGCAGACGTGGACCAAACGAAACGGGCCAGTTCGCTGGAGCTGTTCTTCGATCTCGTGTTCGTGTTCGCCATCACCCAGATCGTCTCGCTCATCGTGCACGATCTCAGCTGGTCCGGCCTCTTCCACGGCGCGCTCGTCCTGGCGATGCTGTGGTGGGTGTGGGGCCACTACACGTGGATGGGCAACTCGATCGACCTGGATCCGCGTCCGGTGCGGGCCGCGATCTTGATTTCGATGGCGGTCATCTTCGTCATGGCCCAGGCGGTCCCGGACGGCGTTCGACGGCGGCGGCGCCTGGCTCGCCATCGGGTATCTGATCATCCGGCTCGTGGGCTTCTGGCTGTACTGGTCCGGGACCGCCGAAGACGAAGTGCAGCGGGCGGCATTGCGGGTGTTCATCCCGGCCAGCCTCGTCGGACCGGTCGTGATCGTGATCGGAGCCTTTCAGGGCGACGCTCAGCAATGGTGGTGGCTCGCCGGTTGGGCAATCGAGATGGCCTCGGCTGGGGTTGCCGGAACCACGGCCTGGCACGTCAACGTAGAGCACTTCGCCGAACGCCAACGGCCTCATCATGATCAATGCGTTCGGTGAAGCCATCGTCGCAGTTGGGGCGGTGGTCGCTGACGTCGAGCCGTCGAGTGAACTGGCGCAGCTTCTCGTCATCGGCATCCTTGGCGCCGTTGCGCTGTGGTGGGCCTATTTCGACCGGATGGAAGAACTGTGGGAGGGAGCGATGGCTCGCGCAACCGGTCAGGAGACCGGGCGGATCGCACGCGATGTGTACTCGATCCTGCACTTCCCGATGATCGCCGGCGTCGTCTTGTACGCGGTGTCGGCCGAGGAGATCTTCCTCCATCCGAACGACCCCATCGCGGGCATGGTCCGGGTCACACTCGGCCTGTCGTTGCTCCTGTTCCTGTTGCCGATCGTCGCCGCTACCTGGCGGACCGTGCAATCGTTCCAATGGGAACGAGCGATCGCCGCGGTCACGATCGCCGCGATCGTGTTCGGCTCCGGCGAGATGGGAGCGAAGACCGTGCTGCTGGTCACGACCGTGCTGCTGCTTGGCGCCATGACGATCGAATATTTCCGGTACCGGCCGGTCCTCGCCGCGAAAGCAGCAGCGAGCCGGTCAGCGTCGAGCGGTTCGCACGATGAGCGGAAATGAGGTACATCAGTGGAAACGGGGTCGACTACTACATCCTTCTCGGGGTCGAGCATGACGCGACGCAGGTCGAGATCGCAAAGGCGTTCACCCGCATGAGCATGCAAGCGAACGCCCCGTTCGGGCGCGGCCTCGGCGGCAAGGCGCTGGCCGATCTCGAAGAGGCCTTCGCCGTGCTGAGCGATCCCGAGCGCCGGGCAGCGTACGACCGTTCGCGCTGAACCGGCCCCCGGACCATCCTCGAGCGGTCCGTCAGCGCCGCGCCCGATGGAGGAGCAGCAGAGTTGCCACCGCCTGAGATCACATCCGGAATGTGGCGTCCCTGGCCGCTATGTCCAACAAGATCTGGGCCGGCGCGAAACGCGATCCATGTCGCGCGGCGAGCATCCGCAGCTGGGCGACGATCTCGTCGATGCCGACCTGGTCGATGTACCAGAAAGGCCCGCCGCGAAACGGAGGGAACCCGATGCCCATGATCGCCCCGATATCGCCGTCACGGGCGGAACCGAGGACCCCCTCCTCCAGGCAGAGCGCCGCTTCATTGATCAACGCGAGTGAGATTCGCTGCTGGATCTCGGTCTCAGGCAGTTCCTTGCGGGGTCCCAGTTCCAACGCCTCATACACGGACTCGTCGACGGCCCCGCGCACCCCCTTGTCGTCGTACGAGTAGAAGCCTCGTCCGTTCTTGCGGCCCCTGCGACCATCTGCCACGAGGCGGGCCGGGACGTCGGGACCGGTCATTCGGCTGCCGAACGCGTCGACGAGGATGTGGCCGATCTTCTCCTGGGTGTCGATGCCGACTTCGTCAGACAGCAGCATGGGACCGACTGGAAAACCCCATTGCTCGATCGCGCCGTCGATCGCCTCTACCGATGCGCCTTCTTCGAGGAGGTAGAAGGCCTCGCGCCCGTACGGTCCGAGGATGCGCGACGTGTAGAAACCCGTCCCATCGTTGACGACGATGACCGTCTTTCCCTGCCGTTTGCCGAACTCGACCGCGGTTGCGGTGGCCCAGTCCGCAGTCTGGTCGGTCACAACGATTTCGAGCAGCGGCATCTTCTCAACAGGTGAGAAGTAGTGCATCCCGAGCACCGTTTCGGGCCGTGACGACGCGGCGGCGATGTCCGTGATTGGAAGCGATGAGGTGTTCGAAGCAAACACAGTGTCGGCACGGGTGATGCCTTCGACCTCGCGAAGGATCGACTGTTTCAGATCCAGGCTCTCGAATACTGCTTCGATGACGAGGTCGGCGTTGCGATACCCCGACCAGTCGGTCGAGCCGCTCATGCGCAGCATCACCTGTTCAGCTTCGAACGGTCGCATCCGGCGGCGCTTCACGCGTCCGGCGGTGTAGTCGGCTACGTGTTTGAGGGTACGACCGACCGCGGCCTGGTCGACTTCTTTGACCCGGACCGTCGTTGCGGCTCTGCTCGCGCTCACGGCGGCGATGCCGCCACCCATGAGGCCGCCGCCGATGACGGCCACATGGTTCACCGGTTTCGGGTCGGCCGGGACCCACATTTCGTTCTTGAGCTCCTGGGAGGCGAAGAAGATGGACCGGAGCGCCTTCGACTCGGGCGAGACGATCAGTTCGCCGAGAAACCGAGCCTCCGCGTCGAGCCCGGCCTCGCGTCCCTGGTTGACGCCGATCTCCACGGCGTCGATGATCCGCTCCGGCGCCGGATAGTTCCCTTTCGTCTGCGTGCGGGTGCGCTGGCGGGCCTGGCGGAACAGGACTTCGCGGCCGAGGCGGTTCTTCTCGAGGGCGAACTTCTGGAGCGTCGCAGGAGAAAGCGTGATCCCGGTGTCGCGTTCGCTCGAGGTGCCGATCGCGTCTCGGGCGCGCTGCTGTGCAACCTGGAGGAGGGCCTGGTCCGGGACAATTTCGTCGACGAGGCCGAGCTTGCTGGCTTTTCTCGCGTCGACCGACCGTCCCGTCAGCATCAGATCGAGCGCGTTGGCGATCCCGATCAGCGCGGGCAGCCGCTGGGTTCCGCCGGCGGCGGGCAGGATGCCGAGTTGCACTTCGGGCTGGCCGAGCTGGGTCTTGCTGCTGTTCGTCACGATTCGAATCGATGCGGTGAGCGCGAACTCGAGCCCGCCGCCCAGCGCCGCACCATGGATGGCGGCGACGACCGGCTTGCCCTTCTCAGCGTGGAGCGCCTCGATCCGGTTGAAGATGGCCTGGCCTTGTCGCAGGATCTCGGTGGCCTCGTCCGCGGTTCGAAGGGTTTCGAACCAACGGATGTTCGCACCGGCCAAGAAGCTGTCGGGCTTGGCCGACGCGAGCACGAGCGCCTGCACCGAGTCGTCGGTCTCCACCATGTTGAGAATGGCGAGCACGTCCTCGAACACGGATGGGTCGAGCGTGTTGAGCGCCTCGTCCTTCTTGTCCATGAACACGGTGGCCACACCGTCGTGGACGGTGAGGCTGAAGTTCGGGTAGGTGGTCAGGGTTGCCATGTGCTCAGCGCTCCAGAATGACGGCGGCGCCGAGCCCTCCGGCGGCGCATTGGGTGATCAACGCGATGCCGGCGTCCCGGCGGACGAGTTCGTTAGCCATCGTGAGGAGCTGGCGCGCCCCGGTGGCGGCGAACGGGTGACCGAGGCTGATCGACCCGCCGTAGAGGTTGAGCTTCTCGTCCGGGATCCGGCCGATGGCACGATCGCGGCCGAGGTGGGTTACGGCGAACTCGTCTGACGCGAAGGCCTGTAGGACCGAGAGCAGCTGGGCTGCAAACGCCTCGTGGATGTCGACGACGTCGATGTCGGCCAACTCCATGCCCGCCCGCTCGAGGGCGATCGGGGTTGCCAGGGCCGGGCCCATGAGGAGCTGCCAGTTCGGGTCGAGCGCCGCGAAACCGTAGGAGCGGAGGAACGCCTTCGGGATGTACCCGAGCCGCTTGGCGGTGTGTTCTTCCATCAAGAGCAGCGCGGAAGCGCCGTCAGTCAGAGGGGAACTGTTCCCAGCAGTGACTGTCCCGTACTGCCTGTCGAACACCGGGCGCAGCGTCGAGAGCTTGTCGAGGCTGGTGTCGGCTCGGGGGATCGAGTCCCGGTCGACTGTCGTGGCGTAGCTCGGGGGAATCGGAAGCGCCATGACTTCGGAGTCGTAGATGCCCTTTTCCCACGCATCTATGGCCTTTTGGTGGGAACGCAGCGCATATTCGTCCTGGGCCTCGCGGCTGATGCCGTTGAGCTTGGCCATGCGCTCAGCGCCGTCGCCCATCGTCTCCCCGGTCGACCGATCGGCGATAGCCGGCGGATTGGGGGCGAGGTCCTTGGGGCGGAGCCGGCTGAACGCCTTGAGCCGGGACCCGAGGTCGCGAGCGCCCTGCGCCTCCATCATGACCTCCACGAAGTGGTCGCTGAAGGTGACCGGCGGTTTCGACAGCGAGTCGGCGCCGCCGGTGATCACCACGTCGGCGTCGCCGAGCAGGATGGCCTGGGCGCCGCTCACGAACGTCTGGGTACTGGTCGCGCACGCTTTGGTGATCGAGTGTGCATCCGTGGTGTCTGGAAGCGGGGTTGAAAGCACGATCTCGCGGGCGAGGTTCGGGCTGGCGACATCTTGCACGACGCTGCCGTACACAACCCGGTCGACGAGATCGCCATCGACCCCTGACCGGCTCAGCAGCTCGGCGACAACCGCCGACCCGAGGTCGAGTGTGGAGAGGCGCTTCAGCGAGGTTCCCGACTTGGCGAATGGGGTCCGTAAGCCGTCAACGATGGCTACGCGGCGTGTCATGGACGCTCCTTTTGATTCTTTGGGATCCATCTAATCGATTTTGAGTGAACCATCCAATTCTGGCAGGTCTGAGACCGCCGTGATCCGCTGGTCCTTGGAACCCGCGTTGACGGGACCGATCGGGTCAAGCCTCAGATCGACGGCGCCGATGACGAGTCCGTGCGTCAGGCGTCGCTGCGTCGCAAGCGGGCGATTCGCGCGAGCGTCTCGAGGGGACCCGCCCGGGGTTACGCCGGGAACTCGGTCAGCTCGACCGGAAGGTCGAGCCGGGTACGACGGGCCGCAGCGAGGTCCATCGACATGGTCAGGATCAGATTCCGGTGCGCCTCGGCGGCGGTGGCATGCGGTGTGTCGAGACCCATGTGGATGCGCCCGAACCACGACATCGTCTCCTCCCGCATCGGTCCCCACAGCTCGCCCCCGGCTAGGTCGCCCGGCGGGTAGCTCGTCATGAAATCGACGAACCGCTGATGGTCTGGCGTGTACCCGGCCGGGTTGTACCCGTGGCCGATGGGGCGCTCAGATGCGAGGACGAGATCGCGATGAGTGTCATCGATGTCAATCACGCCGTGGGTCCCCACGATGCCCACCTCGATGCCGTACACGGCGCCAGGCCAGGCCTCGGGCAGACCCCACGAGATGTTCATCGACCAGATCGTGCCGTCATCCATGGTGAACACGCCGAACGTGGCGTCCGGAATGCCGTGGTCGCCAAGGATCCGGTCCGACGATTCTGCGTAGACGGACACCGGCGTCTTGCCCTCCATCAACCACATGCAGATGTCGAGCGAGTGGGTCCCAGAGATAACCATCGGCGTGACGTTCTGGTGTACCGGGTTCTTGGAGATGGTGGCCAGGGGCGCCATGCGATTCATGAAGGCGCGGGTGACCACAGATGTGATGTCGCCGATCTGGCCCGCCGCGAGTTTGCCCTTGACCGCCTGGAAGCGGCGCCGGAAGCGCTGGGTGTAACCGACGACGGCATCAACTCCCGCGTCCTCGATCGCGTCGAGCACCCGTTTCGATTCCATCGCGCTGGTGGCGAGGGGCTTTTCGATGAAGAGATCATGGCCGGCCTGCACTGCCGCGAGCACCGGCGCGACGTGTTTGTTCTCGTCGGTGGCAACGATCACAGCAGTGACCTCGGGCCGTGAGATGAGGTCCTCGAAGTCGTTGGTCACGTAGTCGGCCGCAGTGTCCTCGGCCAATTTCATGGCGATGTCGTCTTTGACGTCACACAGTCCGAGCCACGCGACGGCCGGGTACTGACGTGCCAGCTCGCCACGGATGCGTCCTACGGTGCCCGATCCGACGATTGCCAGACCGATCGGTTCTTTCGTCATGCGCTGACCTCCTCGCCCCCACGCTACCGCGCCGTCCCCATGTTGCTGGTGGCTGCGGTGAGAGGACGTGCTCCCACTGACGGCGGAAGCCAGACAGGCGAATGCGGCCGGGC
>Ga0224512_10004728_pt1 | contig 11397 bp, 8 predicted proteins | sample SF_May12_sed_USG_4_FD_169103 | JGI IMG/M metagenome (GOLD analysis project Ga0224512, IMG submission 169103) | Sediment microbial communities from San Francisco Bay, California, United States - SF_May12_sed_USGS_13 | ecosystem: Environmental > Aquatic > Marine > Sediment | place: USA: California... | reverse complement strand
GCGCATCTGCCGGTGACGCCCAACCAGCTGACATTCGTCAGCCTGGCGTTCGGCGTCGCGGCCGGCGTGCTGTTCGCGCTTGGCGACCCCGCGCTCATTCACTGGGCCGCGGCCATGAGCATGCTGGCGATCTTCAGCGACCATATCGACGGTGAGCTTGCCCGCATGACCGGGCGCACCTCCACGCTGGGCCACAAGCTCGACTACATCGTCGGCTCGGCGAATTACACGATGCTTTTCACCGGTATCGGTGTCGGTCTCGGCGGCGGGCTTGCGAATGCGCTGGGCGGCGGCCTTGGTCTCGGGGTGCCGGCGCATTGGTACTATGTACTTGGAATCACGGCCGGCTTCGCCAACCCGGTGATCGTCACCCTGCGCATGACCATGGACAAGCGCTTCGGGGCCGAAGCGGTCGAGCATCCGGCCGCCGGCGGCTTCGAGATCGAGGATTTCATGTATCTGATCGGACCGGCGACCTGGCTCGGCGGTCTGGTCTATTTCTTCGTCGCCTACGCGATAGGCACGCTCGGTTATCTCGCCTGGACTGTGATCGAGTACCGCCGCAACGCCGCGCGCGCTTGAGCGCCGGCCGCGCCCCGAGGATCGACGCGGCCGGCTTCGTCCAGGCGCAGAAGCCTAGGCGACCTCAACGCACCGCAAAGCAGTAGAACAAGCCGTTTCCGCCGGTGCCGCGGAGATTGTCCTGCCCGCAGCCGCGCGAGGGGTGCGACGAATTCCACGACTTCGACGGCGCGTCGTCGCGCAGACCGATCCGGTCATGATGGCCGACGAAGGCGCTGCCGCCGGCATCGCCGGAGGTCCAATTGGCGCACGTCTTGCCGGCGACCAGCATGCCGCGCGCATTCGAGCCGGTCAGGATGTCATGCATGTTGGGGCTGTCGCCGCGGCCGTTGACCGGCGCGCCTTTCTCGGTGAGGCCGGTCTGCTTGTTGATTTTGTTGGTGGCGGCGTTGTGCAGATCGGCGAGGTTGCGGGCGATCTCCACACCCTTGGCATTGTGCCACGGGCCACGTCCGATGCGGTCGCGTGCGTTGACGGCCTTGCCGCCGCCGGAGGCATCGGCGCTGAGATAGGCGCGCCAGGTCTTGCCGCCGGCGCCGGCCGCCGCCGCGAGCGCCTGGCAGTGCCGGTCCGCACCCGCGAGGCCGCCCAGATCGGCGCCCTTGCCGGGCCCTGCGCTGGTGATGAAGAAGCTCATGCTCGTATCCTGGGCAAGCACGGTGTCGGTGCCGGCGAATGAAAGCGCGAGCGCTGCGATTACAAGAGTTGTCTTTTTCATGGGGTATGGCCTTTTCGCCTTGATCGGGTAGGGGGAGGAGAATTTGCAAATACCCGAGCCGCCGGATTCTTTGCCTAGCCGACCCCGCCATCAAGCGCGTCGTGACGACGCCCGATCACATTGTCGTGTAACGCGGCCGCGTGTCATTCGGGTCACGCCACGGCGCGCGCACAGGCTTATGCGCTCGCCCATGCTTGACGCATCGCACACTGCACCTTAAGTGCTGGCAATATGGGAGTGCTCGGACGCTGGCTGGCGCCCGGACGGGCGCCGTGGCCAATTGTTCAAGCAGGAGTGGTCTGTCATGCGGGTAATACTGGCCCAGCCGCGAGGATTCTGCGCCGGGGTCGAGCGCGCCATCGAGATCGTGGAGCGCGCGCTGACGGTCTACGGGCCGCCCGTCTATGTGCGCCACGAGATCGTCCACAACAAGCGCGTGGTCGAGGACCTCAAGGCCAAGGGTGCTGTCTTCGTCGAGGAAGTCGATGAAGTGCCGGCCGGCGCGATCACGATCTTCAGCGCGCACGGGGTCTCGCAGCGCGTCGAGGACGACGCCAACCACCGCGAGCTTCCGGTGATCGATGCGACCTGTCCGCTGGTCGCCAAGGTCCACAAGGAAGGCGAGCGCTACGCCAAGAACGGCTACGAAGTCATCCTGATCGGCCATGAGGGCCATCCCGAGGTCGAGGGCACGATGGGCCGCATCCCGGGCACCGTGCATCTCGTGGAAACACGCGAGGATGTGTCCAACCTGGAGGTCGGCGTGCCCGACAAGCTGGCCTACGTGACCCAGACGACCTTGTCGGTCGACGATACCCGCGAGGTGATCGAGGCGCTGAAAGCGCGCTTCCCCAAGATTGTCGGCCCCGACGTCAAGGACATCTGTTACGCCACGCAAAACCGCCAGGCGGCGATCCGCGAGCTTGCCAAGCAGGTCGATCTGATCCTTGTCGTCGGCGCCCGCAACTCGTCGAATTCAAACCGCTTGCGGGAGATCGGCGCCGAATGCGGCGTGCCCAGTCATTTGATCGAGGATGCCGGAACGCTTGACCCCGAATGGCTCGAGGGCGTCAGCTCGGTCGGCGTTTCCGCGGGCGCCTCGACGCCCGAGGAACTCGTGCATGAGCTGATCGACCGGATGCGCGGCTTCGGCGCGATCGATCTGCAGGTGCTCGACGGCATCGAGGAGCATATCCAGTTCAAGCTGCCCGAGCAGCTCCGCCAGGCCGCCGCGGAGTGAGGATGAATGCCGGGCGGTAATGAGTGAGCTAGCGACAAGCAATTGATCGGGAACGATCAATTGTGCGGAGATAGGCGCGACTGCGCCTCGCGCCCTTATGGTACGGAAGCCAAGCGGGCGGAGGCCCGCGCCCGGCGCCTGAGGGAAACACGACGCGCCGCGTTGGCGGCGGGTCAGTATAAAGACGAAGAAGGGTAGATATCTTGGCCGTACCTGTTATCCAGCAGCTCCGCGTCGGCGGCTACCTGCTCAAGCAAAAGATCAAGCGCAACAGCCGCTACCCGCTCGTGCTGATGCTCGAGCCGCTCTATCGGTGCAATCTCGCCTGCGTCGGCTGTGGCAAGATCGATTACCCCGACCACATCCTCAATCAACGCATGAGCGTGGAGCAGTGCGTCGCGGCGGTTGAGGAATGCGGCGCGCCGATGGTCTCGATCCCGGGCGGCGAGCCGCTGCTGCACAAGGAGATCGACCAGATCGTCGAGGCGTTGGTGAAGCGCAAGAAGTTCATCTATCTCTGCACCAACGCGCTGCTTCTGGAAAAGAACCTCGAGCGTTTCACACCGTCGAAGTACCTCACCTTCTCGATCCATCTCGACGGGCTGCGCGAGCATCACGACCACGCGGTCGACCAGAAGGGCACCTTCGACATCGCGGTTTCGGCGATCCGCAAGGCCAAGGCGATGGGCTTCCGGGTCAACGTCAACTGCACCCTCTTCGATCAGATGACGGCAGCCGAAGCGGCCGAGTTTTTCGAGTTCGCGACCCACGATCTCGGCGTGGAGGGGATCACGGTGTCACCGGGGTACGCCTACGAGCGCGCGCCCGACCAGGCGCATTTCCTCAACCGCCAGAAGACCAAGGAGCTCTTCCGCGACATCTTCCGGCGCGGCAAGGGCCGAAAATGGCGCTTCAGCCAGTCCTCGCTCTTCCTTGACTTCCTCGCCGGCAACCGCGAGTACCGCTGCACCCCGTGGTCGAACCCGACCTACAGCGTCTTCGGCTGGCAGAAGCCCTGCTACCTGATCGGCGAGGGCTATGCCAAGAGCTTCCGTGCGTTGATGGATGAGACGAAGTGGGAGGATTACGGCACTGGAAACTATGAGAAATGCGCCGACTGCATGGTGCATTGCGGCTATGAGGGCACGGCGGTCGAAGACACAGTGCGTCACCCCATCAAAGCGCTGATCGCCGGCTTGCGCGGACCCAAGACCGAGGGGCCGATGGCGCCGGAGATCGATTTGACGCAAGCGCGCCGCGCCGAGAGCGTGCACGAGAAGCACGTGCTCGACTTCATGGGTGAGGTCGCGCTCACCAAGCGCGATCTGCGCTGGTTCGAGGCGAAAGGCGTCCCCGTCCCCGACAGCCATCAGCGCGCCGGCAACGACAGCGGCGAGAAGGCCGGCGCCGCTGCGGAATAGTCACAAAAAAGGCCGCAGATGTTCCGGTAGGGGCGGGTGGCAAACCCGCCCTTTCCGATTCGTGACCTTGAAAATGAGACAGTCGGGTCAGTTGAGACGGTTGGGACAGTCGAATGGGACAGTTGGGACACCGCGATCGGGACAGGTGAGACGGGCGAACCCTTGCCGAACGATCGTAGACCCTCTCAAATCTCCGACAGCATTCCGATCAGCCCCGTTCCCGCTATCCGGCGCAGGCTCGCCAGCGCCGCATTGGTGTCGCGGGCAAGGCGGATCAATGCCGCGGCATCTTTCGGCCGCTGCATGAGGGCCGCCAGCACCGGCAGCGCGCGGGTGCGGCCGTCGGGCGCAAGACCCGCCAGTGCCGCCGGCGGGATCGCCCGGCCCGCCGGATCGCCGACGGCGCGAAGCGCGATGAACGGCACGCCCGCCTTGCGCGCCACCGTGGCGACGGCATGGCTTTCCATGTCGACCGCAAGGCAGCCGAAGTCGCGATAGAGCGCCGCCTTGCGCGCCGTCGTCATCACCGCGTCGTCGCTGCCGAGGATGGGCCCCGAATCGAAGCCCTCTCCGGCCTCGAGCAATCGCGCGATCCAGGGCTCGTGGCAGTCGATCGCCTTGCCGTCGGGCCGCACGACCTGCGTTGCCACCACGACGACGCCCGGGCCCAGCGATGGATCGAGCCCGCCGGCGATGCCGAAGCTCACCAGCCCGGAGGCGCCTTCGTCGAGCATGCGTCGCGCGGCCTCGGCCGCGATTGCCGGCTGACCGGCGGCGGCGAAGACCATGGGCGGGCTTGCCCGGCCGCCGCGCGCGCGTCTGCCGCCTGCACGCAGGCAGGCCGCCTCTTTTTGAAGGCCGGTGATGATGCCGAGTTGGATCGCTTCGGTGAGCGCCGTCATCGGTTCCGTTCTGAAATCCCGGGCGAGCGTGTGTCCCTGGTGACGTTTGGTTTTGGCTACATGCCGTAGGCCGTCGTCCGGTCGTTGCCGAGCTTGAGATTGCGGTATCGCGCGAGCGCCCACAAGGGGAAAAACGCCGCATACCCGTGGTATCGGAGGTAAAAGACGCGCGGAAAACCGACCGCGGTATACCAATCCTCCTTCCAGCGCGCGCCGTCGCGTTCGGCGGCCATCAGGTAAGCGATGCCGCGTTTGACCGCGTCGCTCTCGACCTCGCCCGCGGCCATCAGCGCGAGCAGCGCCCAGGCCGTTTGCGAGGGCGTACTGTCCTTGGCCTCGCCGCGGCGCTCCTCCCAGTAGGTCGCGCCATCCTCGCCCCAGCCGCCGTCACTGCGCTGGCCTGCCTTCAGCCAGGCGGCGGCGCGGGCAACGGCGGCATCTTCCATGCCGATCCCGGCGGCGTTGAAGGCGCAGAGCACCGACCAGGTGCCGTAGATGTAGTTGGTGCCCCAGCGGCCGAACCAGGAGCCGTCGGGCTGCTGGGTCTGGCGGAGATAGGCGAGCCCGCGCGAGACCACAGGATCGTTTGCCTTGCGGCCGATTTGCAGCAGGAAGCTGATGCAGCGGGCGCTCACATCCTCGGTCGGTGGGTCGAGCAGCGCACCATGATCGGCGAAGGGGATGGCGTTCAGGTAATCGTGGTTGTTGTCGATGTCGAAGGCGCCCCAGCCGCCGTTCTTCGATTGCATGCCGTCGATCCATGCCGCCGCGCGGTCGATCGCTGCCCGATGCGCGGGATCGCCGGCGCGGTCGAGCGCCATGCCGACCACGGCGGTGTCGTCGACATCGGGGTAGTGGTCATTGCGGTACTGGAAAGCCCAGCCGCCGGGCGCCAGCCCCGGCCGCTGCCAGGCCCAGTCGCCCTCCAGCTCGGTGATTTGAAGGTCGGCCATCCAGCTGTTCGCCTTGCGCACGGTCGCGCTGTCGCGCTCGGCGCCGGCCTCCATCATCGCATGGACCGCGAGCGAGGTGTCCCAGATCGGCGAGACGCAAGGCTGGCAGTAGCCTTCATCTTCCTTCAGAATCAATAGCTTCTCGATCGATTTCTTGGCGACGACGAGGTCCGGATGATCCTTGGTATAGCCGAGTGCGGTGAACGCCATCACGGTATTCGCCATCGCCGGAAAAATCGCTCCGAGCCCGTCCTCGCCGTTCAGGCGCTCGGTGGTGAATTCGACCGCGGCCGCGATGGCACGTTCGCGGCGGCTCTTCGAGAAGCGCGGCTCGATCCGGCGCAGCACCTTGTCGATGTGCAGAAAAAACGTGCCGGCCTTGGTGCCGTTCGCGTTGGACAAATAGTGCTGTTCGTCCTCCGGCGGAGTCACGAAAAGCTCGCGGATGTGGACGTCGCGCGGATTGATCGCGCGCGGCTTCAGCGCCATCAGGATCAGCAAGGGCACGATCACCGTGCGCGACCAATAGGAAACCTTGCTGAGATGGAAGGGAAACCAGCGCGGCAGCAGCATGATTTCCACCGGCATGACCGGGCAGGCCCGCCACGGCACCTGGCCGAAGAGCGCGAGGGCAAAGCGGGTGAAGACGTTGGCGGTGGCGGCGCCGCCATGGGCGAGGATTGCGTCGCGCGCTTTGGCCATATGCGGCGCGCCCGGATCGTCCCCTGCGAGCTTGAGCGCATAGTAGCCCTTGACCGAGGCGCTGATATCGAAGTCGCCATCGTGAAACAGCGGCCAGCCGCCATGGGCGCCCTGAATGCGGCGGATATAGGCGGCGAGCTTTGCCTGGACGCCTTCGTCGACCTCGTCAAGGAAGTGACCGAGCATGATGTATTCGGCCGGGATGGTGACGTCGGCTTCGAGCTCGAAGACCCAATGGCCGTCATCGTTCTGGAGGGCCTCCAGTTCGCTCCGGGCATCCTCGATCAGCGGGTCGAGCCCGGCCGGCAGCTCGCGCACGCTGTCGGGCACCTTGGCGCCATCGGTACCGTCGGTTAGGTCCGGCTCCGGCATGGCTTGAGTTTGCAGTTCAGACATCCCCGTTTCGCAACACTTTTTCAATGCCGGCGCCAGGGCCCGCGGCGTCATTGGTCCAATTTCCCGCCATACGTCATCCTACGCGGCGAGCGCTGCCTCGGCGGCACGGAGGCCGGAACGTACGGCGCCCTCGATAGTCGCGGGCAGGCCCGTATCCGTCCAATCGCCGGCGAGAAAGAGATTGCGGTAAGATGTAGTGGTTCCCGGCCGCAAGTCCAGTGCATCCGGCGTTTGCGCGAAAGTAGCGCGCTTTTCCTTGACGATCCGCACGGGCGGCATCGGCGCGGCCGGCAGGTCGAGCGCGGCGGCAACGTCGGCCCAGATCAATGGCGCAAGCTCGTCGGCGGCCCGATCGACATATGCCTCGGCGGCGCTGATGGTGACCGAGGCGATCTCGCCGCGCAGAAACAGCCATTGGGCAACGCCGCCGATCAGGCCGAGCAGGGGGGCGTCCGCCATGCCGGCCGGCGGTGTGATCGGCGCCTCGAGGCGAAAGTGCGCGTTCACGATCGAGCGAGAGGCGGACGGCGCAGGGCAGTCGGGAACTAGGCTCTGTGCGGCGGCCGGCGGCACGGCGACGATGACGCGATCGTCCGGAGCGAGCGTGATTGTGTCCGGGCCGAAATCAATGACCACGGCGCGGCCGTCCTGGAGCACGAGCGCGCGGGCGCGGGAACCGAAGCGCACGTCGCTGCCCTTAGCCTTAAGGTAAGCCAGCGCCGGGGTCACGAGGGTATCGGAAAGCCCGTCGCGCGCGATGCAGGGCCGCATATAGGCCTCGCCCTTGAGCAGCGTTTCGCGCACCACGGGCCAAAGCAGGCGGGCGGCGCCCTCGCGCGCATCGGTATTGAGGGCGGAAACCGCAAGCGGCTCCCAGAGCCGGTGGTAGAGCGGCTGGCCCGTATCGAAACAGTCGGCAACGGTCGCGGTTGGCGCCGCGCGGGCGAGCCGAAGCGCCTGGAGATAGTCGAGCGCCGTGCTGCCCGGCACGCGCCGCGAGCTCGCGAAGATCCACCAGCCGAGCGGGCCGGCATTGGGGCGCAGCGTCCAGCGCTCGCCGGTCTTCAAATCGAGAAAAGGAATGCGCGCCGACGCAGGCGACAACAGCGTATCGCGCGCGCCAATGGTGTCCAGATAGCCCATGACCGCCCAATTGCCGCTCAGCATCAGGTGATTGCCGTTGTCGATCACCAGATCGAGGGTCTCGTCATGGAATGAGCGGCAGCGTCCGCCTGCCTGGCGCGCGGCCTCGTGGACCACCGATTTGCGCCCGCGTTTTGCCAGCTCCACAGCGCAGGCAAGCCCGGCCAGTCCTGCGCCAATGATGTGGAAGTCAGGCATCGGTGGGGCGGAATTTTAACGACATGGGGGAGGCAACAAAAACTGATGACACGGATTTAATGTCAATCGCTTACCAGGCGCACTTCATGCGTCTTCTCAAATCAGCCCGTGGCGCAGCACGATCCACAGCTTGGTGAGCTTGGAGATGCTGACCGGCTCGTCATGGCGCGACCAGCCACGCTGCTCCAACCCATCGAGTACACGGCGATAAGCATGCATCATGACATTTGCCGGGCGCATCGGCCGGCGCGCACATTTGGCGAGGGCGGCGGCGGCCTGCCGGTAGTGCTCGCGCGCGACCTCGGCGAGGCGCTCGCAGGCAACACCGAGATTGGAATGGGCGAGCACCGCGATGGGATCGCGGGTCTCGATGCCCGCGGCGTCGAGAAATTCGGACGGCAGGTAGAGGCGGCCGCGCTCGGCGTCTTCGTTCAGATCGCGCAGGATGTTGGTGAGCTGCAGCGCCCGGCCGAGGTGACGGGCGACATCGGCGGATTGGGGCTCGCTCGACCCGAAGGCGCGAACGGACAGCCGGCCCACCGCCGACGCTACGCGGTCGCAATAGCTATCGAGCTCGGCCATGCTCGGCCCGCAAATCGCCTCATAGGCGTCCATCTCCATGCCTTCGATGACCGCGAGGAAATCGGCGCGATCGAGCCCGTAATCGGCGACCGGCCGCGCCAGCGCCACGGTGATCGGCCGGTCGGGCTGGCCGGCGTAAAGCCGATCGATCGCCTCGCGCCATGCGGCCAGTCCGGCACGCTTCTCCTCGTCGGGCGCCGGCTCGTCGGCAATGTCGTCGACCTCGCGGCAGAAAGCGTAGATCGCGTACATCGCCTCGCGCCGCGCTTCGGGCAGGATGCGCATGCCGGCCTGGAACGAGGTCCGTGAATTCGCAACGATCCGCCGGACCTCGGCGCGCGCGTCGGCCAGCGCGATCGGTTGCGCCGGGACCGCGCCATTATGGTCAGGCACGGTGTCGCGCGCGTCGGTGCTGGGCTCGTCGGCGAGGGTCGTTGAAACCGCGGGTTTGGACGCCATGCCTCCGCTTTTAGCGGGGCGGCGGGCGAAATACCACCGCGAAGGGCGCGCGAAGGGAATGCCGATGCCGCTGTGCGCCGGACGGCAGCCCTCCAATAGCCGCCCTAGCCGGTCTGCTCGGCGCTGCGTTCTCGTCCGCGTCGGCTTTTGCGCTGGCGCGCATAGGTGCGGTTCTTCCAGTCGCCGCCGCGCCCACGCAGATGGCGCCAGGCGCTGTCGACGGTCATCAGCGTGTAGAGAAACGCCGCCGCCGGAAGTGCGAAAAAGGCCCAGCCGACGCGCCGGTAGAGCCGCCAGGTCGGATAGTAGGCGATCCACATGAGCAGCAGTCCGGCCAGTCCAAGCGCTGCCAATACCGGCGCCACGATGACAAGGCCGCAGACGAGCGCTGCGATCGGCGCGAGATAAAGCACGCTCATGCCAAGCACGGTCGCCAGCAGCATGAGCGGCGAGTAATCGAGTTGGGAAAAGGCGGTGCGGGCGACCATCGACCAGATGTCACGCAGGCCATGATAAGGCCGGATGCTGCGTGTCGTGTCGGTCGCAAGGCCGATCCAGATCGGCCCGTGCGGCTTCAGGAGAGCGGCCAACGCACAATCGTCGATCAGCTCGCTGGCGATGCGGTCCAGCCCGCCCGCGCGCTGCAGGGCGCGACGGCGCACCAGCATGCAACCGCCGGCGGCGGCGGCAACATGGCTGCGCCGGCTGTTCGCGGCAGGAAAGGGGTAGAGCTTTTGGAAAAAGAACACGAAGGCAGGGATCAGCAGCCTTTCGATCGGGTGCTCGCAATGCAGGCGCACCATCAGCGAGACCAGATCGAGCTTCTTCGTTTCGGCCTTGGCGACGAGGCGTTTCAGGTTGTGCGGGCCGTGCACGATGTCCGCATCGGTGAAAAGGATGTAGCGGGCATGCACGCCGCTCTCCTGGCTCGATCGCAGCAGGGCCTCGAAGCCGGTCGCCATGGCCGAGAGCTTGCCGGTCCAACCCGGCGGCAGCGCGCGGGCGGGGATGACATGGAAGGCTTCGGGACGGCTGCTGTCGCGCGCCACCCGCCGGGCCGCGGCGGCGGTGCCATCGGTGCTGTAGTCGTCGACCAGAAGCACGGCGAGCCGGCCCGGATAGTCCTGCTCGAGCAGGCTGCGGATGGCGCGGTCGACGACAGCCGCTTCGTCGCGCGCCGGCACGATCACGGCCACCGCCGGCCAGTCGGGAAGCTCGCGGATCTTGCGGCGCAAACGTTGGTTCGCCAGCCAGAAGCCGCGGCGGAACAGCAACAGATATACCCAGCCGGCAAGCGACAGCGACGCCAAGGCGGCAATGATGATGGAGAGTTCCGTCATGGCGCGATCTTACCGCGGGGCGGGCGGAAATGTCTTAATGGTCGGCGAGAGTCGTAGCCAGAAATTGCGAGCGAACTGCGCCGGCCCGCCATGCTTCGAGGCTCGCTCCGCTCGCACCTCAGCATGAGCATCGGTCTTGGGGGACTAGATCGAAGGCTCACCCTGAGGTGCCCGGACTTTCGTCCGGGCCTCGAAGGGCAGACCGTACCGCCGCCGCTCACACCCGGAAGACATACTCCTTGTCGGGGTCGCGCTCGATGTCGGGCGGGTAGCTCTTGCGCTTGTCGGCGTAGTACTGCGTCAGGTGATCGCCGGCGGAGGCGCGGTTGTAGGTGATGTAGAGGATGCGGCGCTTCTCGTCGGTCATGTTCGCGGCCGAGCCGTGCGGCGCGAAACTGTCGAAGAAGACGGCATCGCCTGGCTCGGTCTCGCAAGTGACGAAGTCCATGCCGCCCATGTCGTTGTCGTTGAGCGGCTCCCATTCCTTGTGGACGAGGCCCTTGTCGTGGTGTCCGGCGGCGAGCTTGAGCGCGCCGTTCTGGGCGGTCGCGCGATCGATGCTGACCATCGCGGTGATGAAGAAGTCGGCATAGGTGCCCCAGCCCGCCTGCTGGTCCTGATGCGGCTTGAAACCGTCGCCGCCGGGCATCTTGAAGTTGATCTTGTCCTTGAACAGGGCCGCCGGCTCGCCCAGCAATGCGGAGACCGCCGCCGCCATCCGGTCGTGCGCGAAGAGCGCGCGGAATCCGGCATGGAACGGG
>Ga0224512_10004727_pt1 | contig 11398 bp, 10 predicted proteins | sample SF_May12_sed_USG_4_FD_169103 | JGI IMG/M metagenome (GOLD analysis project Ga0224512, IMG submission 169103) | Sediment microbial communities from San Francisco Bay, California, United States - SF_May12_sed_USGS_13 | ecosystem: Environmental > Aquatic > Marine > Sediment | place: USA... | reverse complement strand
TTTAAACAAACCAGAATAACTATTCAATGATTAGAAAAAAGGACGGTGAGCTGAAGGAAGGCGAATCCATTGGAGGCTTTTTCATAAAGCTGGTAGTGGCCCTGGTAGCAGTAATCATCGTTGCAACCATTGTACCTGATGTGCTTGGCGTGAACGTACAGGAACTATGTATCGAGGATGCAACCATCCTTGGTGGAATAACTGCAAATCATTGTGGTGATGCTTCTGTATTCCTGACTGATGCAGTAAAGACCATAATCGGAGACGGCTATAGTTTCTTGCTTGTGGGAATTGCACTTGCATTCATCGGCATCGGCGCCTACAAGGGAGTCACCTACAAGGTTCTACCTTCATTGCCACTAGGTTCTGCAGGAACAAAAAGTGCAGCAGCAGAATAAGAAAACAACGAAATGAACAACAAAACAGACTGCAAGAAAAAACATCAGAGAATTCTTCCAGTCTTGTTTTACTCGTTTTTGTTTTCTCCCCTCTTTTTTTATTTATTATTTTTTGACAGACCCGAATTGCATTTCTGGATAATTGTGATACCGTTGTATGGCTTCTGGGGAATCATGATGTCACTTGACATGAAAATTACACTGTCACTAAAGCAGTTGATTTTGCAGCATGAGGCAAATCCAATATTTAGAACGCTGTACGCAAAGTACAGAACTTCAGTTGCAGTGATGATTCAGCTACTAATTGAGTCAGCATTCATTTTTGTTCTGCCATCTCTGATGTTTCCAAGGGACTTTGGTGTGAAACTGTTTTTTGACTATCAATCAAGTGCAATATTTGCAGGAATTGTAGGTGTCTTTCATTTGGTTGCATGGTGGAATAACAGAAAAAACATCAAAGAAATTTTAAAGAATCAAAGATATCCATGATGCAATTACATAAAAGAGATAATTTTTTTAAAAATGAATTAAACCAATAATTGCCTTTTATACAAATGATTCATCATGAATCGTGAAATTAAATCCATTTGGAAACAAACAATCCCTAAAGGAAAACTCTAGAAAAAACAATCCAAATAAACAGCAGACAATATCGAAGAAAAAATCATCACCACACAAGTTTGCATTCAGTTACAGTATAATTCCTACAAATTTTATTAACCTGTCAGAAGAGGCCCAAATCCAAAGACTAGGTCAGTTTTTTGATATTCTCAATGTCATTGATGATAGAATAAAAATTACGATGTCAAGGAGGATAGTGCCAATTACTGTAGAAGGGCAGATTCAAAACATGCCTGTAATGCAGGTACATCTTGAATCACATATACCAATTGCCGATACCCTGGAGCAAAACAGGCTAGAGTACATTTCAGGCGTTACTCCTCCCAATTTTCAGATAAAAAAAGAGCATCTCTCCATGATGGAACTTGTTGAGATAATTTCAGATGATACAAGCAATAATGATGGTAATGATGAAACTAACACTGGAGAGAAAATATTCTCAAGAACCTTTACCCTTGATGGAATCCCTGCAACTTTACCTTATGCATGGATTACCAAGGTCTTTGATATCTGCTCCCAGATACAAATGTGGTACAATCCACTTGACAAAGACGAGGCAATAACCCGAATGGTAAGATTCAAAAATATCATTTACGATGATGCAAAATCAAACAGGACAACATCAGAGTTATTCAAGAGGGCAGACGATGTTGAAAATTCTTTGAGAAAAGACACTACAAGACTCTATGAGGTAATAGTAAACTGCACTATAGTTGGAGAAGACAGGAAATCCCTCAAGGAAAACTGCAAGACATTCAAGAAACACCTCAAGAGGTATGGCGGACATTTTAGCGCAGTTTCTGCAAAGCAAGCAAACATGCTGTGCGAAGGATTTGGAAAAAAGATTACCTTTGACAGGGGGTCCTGTGCAATTTTGTATTCTTTTGCATCAGCTGACATGCTTGAGATTCCTGATGGCATCCCGTTGGGAATTAATATGGACTCAAAAGGTCCGATAATATTTGACATTGGCAAGCGCATCAACTATAACATTGCAATTATTGGAAAGTCAGGTTCAGGAAAGTCATTTACCGTCAAGATTTTGCTGAATCGTTTACTGAAAAAGTTTCCAGAGTCTTATGTTTATGTGATTGATCCGATGGGCGAATACTCCAAGATTGCTAACTTTTTTGGAATGGATGTCTTGTATCTCAAGGATGAAAAAGATCAGCTGGGTTTGGATCCGTTTGTATTGCTTGACCCGCTTGATGCAGCAGACATTCTAGCTGAAATCACAAGCGCACCTAATGATGTAAAGAGGCAATTTCAGACATACTGCGGAAAGGCTAAAACCTTTGAGGAATTCTTTAAGATGATTCCAAAAAAATACAAAGACAGCCTAATCAACCTGAAGAAAGGCCCACTATCTCGAATAATTTTGGGTGAGCCCAGATTAAACTCCCAGAAAAAAGTGATACTTTCAATGGAGGGTGCAACTGGATCCGAAACGGAGCAGATGATTCTGCTGTTATTGTTAAACAAAATATTCAAGATCTGCAATGACTTGCCTGCAAGGACAAGAAAGATTGTATTGATTGATGAGGCCTGGATGTTGTTGCGAATGAAGAATGCCGCGAAGTATGTCAACATGATTGTTCGCATGGGAAGAAAACTAAACATCACATTTGGGTTCATCTCTCAAAGACTGGAGGATATCTCAAAGGAGGATGACTCAGGAATTGGCAAAATAATCGATAACATGGAGACCAAAATAATTCTGGGTCTCGAAGAGCAGGCAGCAGAGACTGCAAGGACGGTATTGAGATTGTCTGATTCCGAGACCAACAAGATTCGCGCATTTAATGCAGGTCATGCCTTATTTCTCACAAAGAATCACAGGATTCATGCAAAGTTTATGCCAACTTTACAGGAGAGAGAGATGTTTGATACCAGGCCATTGGAATAGCTTAGAAAAATGTATGTTAAAACAAAGAAACGATTTGAACTCAATATTCCTAGAATAAAAATCAAAAGAAATAATTTCGAGTATGACCGTTGAGGAAAGAAAACGATTAGGATCTAACAAATCTACATTATGGTAGGTAAAAAAAGGAGGTGAAACAAAAAATGACTGAAGTAATTACAGAAAAAATTGAATTTCCAGAATTAATGCCAGTAGAAACTGAATTAATCTCAGAACAATTCAACGATTATACAGAAAAAATAGGCACAAACACAGAACAAATAGATGATTTTTCAGAAAAAATCCCTGAAAAAATCACAGAAAAAAAGCGATATCGGGGTCAGAGAGGCCAAGACAAGTCCCCTAGACAATTAAACTACAACTCGTTAATGAACTTGAAGCCTTTCAAGTCTAATGCAGTAACTCTTGAAAAAGAGACAAATTCTACCGAGTTATTCACGACAATACTCAAAATTATTGGAAACGTATTGCTAGTGATTATAGGTATTGTCATTGTATGGAAGATTATCAAATGGCTAGAAGAACTTCTAGAAGTTATAGAGTAAATTTAGTTAGTTGTGTTTGCATAATCCTAATGGAGATTATGCAATAAAAACAGGTTTTTTTAACTCTATCTTATTCAAATGATGATGTTTAACAAAATTTTTCTTCAGATGAATTCCATTAATGAATTTTCACTTGACTTTAACATTATTTTATGGGTAGCAACAGCTATAGTGATACCAATATCTGTGTCATATGCAATATCTTATCATTTTAAACATAAGGTAAAAACACAACATGAAAAAACTTGGGAAAAAAATCGCGAATCCATAATTTGGTTTTGCCTTTCAACTATAGACAATGAAAAGTTCCTCATGAAAATGGTATCTGATGATCTAAAACGTCAAAATATAGATCTTAGTGAAGACAGAGTTATGGTAGAAAAGAAAGAATCATCAAAATATAGTAATGATATAGAACAGCAAATTGAAAGATTACCAGAATTTTCAAATGCATTAGGATTTATTACTCATAACCAATATCTTGCAATTTTAGCATATCTAAAAAACAGTTCTCAGTTTTGTAAATATTTTGAGGACGGAGTTTATGAAAAGTTTCTTCTAACAAAAAGAGAAAAACTAGCTAAGAATATTCTTGAATTGTTTCCAAAAGAAGAAGAAAAACATGAGGGAATAAGAGATTGGAAACAAGAACTAAATTAAACATAAAATGACATGTCAACTTAATTTCAATTTAGAATCATCTAATTCATAATCTTAGATAGGATTAACTAATTTATTCTGATTCTAATTATTATTTTTCATAACATAGTTTTGGAATTTTTGTAAATTGTTATGGCACTGTTGACACAGAATTTCATATTTTTCCCTATTTTCATTATCTAAAGGAATGGTTTTGTTTTCGCCGTCTTTAAACAAATTAAGAGTAATTGTTGTTTCATGTGCTTTTGTACTATGTGCGGTCCAGCCCATTTTTCTATGAGCTATGGCATTTCTTATTCTGTAAACATCTTTGATGTCTTTTATCAAAGTTGGATAATCATCAATAATTGCTTGATATTTTGTCATAATTTGTTGTAGGATCTGAACTTTGTGACTAAAACCCAATCTGGGCAGAATAATTCCCTGAAATTCATTGACTTTATCTTCTTTACAGAAATGATGCAGTATAATATCCCCCATTTTATCTTCAATAGATATACTACGAGTTAAAATGGTGGTAATGAAATTTTGTGTTATTTTATCTAAATCCTGATGAAATTTACTAAAATCAAAAGTAGGAAAATCATCTTCTAGGAAATAATCCTCTATAATTTCATCTTCTATAGCATCGGTATTTATCAAATCATCATTTGAATAATTCATAGAAGTATTTTCTAATTTCTGATAATTAGTCTTTTTAATCTTAGATTAATTACTCAAAATTCTTTTTCATAATCCTATCTAAGGTTATGAAATAGAGTTAAATCATTAATTTATAGAAAATTGACATTAAATGGTTTCTAAAAAATCAGAAGAATTACAATGGGATAGTTTGGAACTTTTTGGTTTTGGTCCCAAAACAGTTCCAATTCTAGAAGGAAAGAATGCTAGAAAACCAAGAATTGCAAATAAATTGTATTTGGGTAATTTTCCAAAAGAGTACAAAACATCTTTTGGTATAGACGGAATTATACTAGAAAATAAAAATATCCGTTTTGATTTCAAATCTAGAGACCATTCTATCGCAGTTGAAAAAGAGCCTATTTGTTTTGTAATGGAATTAGAACAAGATACCATTCAATTTGTTGAACTAGATAACATGCTTGATTCTGCAAGCTTGAAAATTTTAGATGCTTGGATTACAGATGAGAATAAAACTCTTCTTGAGATTGCTAATGAATATGAACAATTTAATCGTCAGTTTTATCATTTTATGTATGATGTAATTGCACTTTCAAAAGCAATTAGCAGTTGGGATGAAAAGGAGCAAAAAAAATTATTGAATGAAACTAGAAGTGCTCTTATTCTATTACATAATAGAATTCAAGCAGAAATTACTTCTGAATATCGTTCAGATGGGAAAAATGTAATGTTATTTCCTCCAAAACCTGTAGACGGTCATAAACCGGATATGCAAATATCTAATGTATACACAGATGTTAAAACAATCATTATTCCTGGTTTGCAAAAACACAAACTGTTAAAAAATTTTGTAAAAAGATTAAAAAAAATCATTGATGAGGAACAAAAAGAAAATCAAATTGGAAAATCTGGAACATTTTTTGTAGGTATTTGGTCAGGATTTCTAAGTTCTATCTTCTATGCATCATTCAAAAAATTTCAGAACAATCAAGTTTTCAAAAAAGTAAAACTCTATGATTCAATTCCTTCTATAGATAAAGAAAAAGTGATCTTTGTTCTTCCGTCTCCAAATGCATTTCTTAACTACTATCTAGTAGTTGAAAGATCACGTGCTGTACGCATTAGCAATTTTATTTACAAGAAAGCATTTGAAAAAATCCAAAAATCTGACGTATTTTCGTATCTTGCACTGATTAATGTACGGAAAGGATGCCCATTTGGATTGACTGGCAAAAATCCAATGATAATTTTTAAATTAACATAACTCAATTCTTGCATAATCTCCATTAGGATTATGAAATAGAATTGCTTTGTTTTACGCACCACAAAATAATTCATTTTGCACAAATCATTTTGTGACAAAAATTTCCAAATTTGTGAACTTTAATGAAAACACGCACCACAATCATTCACAAAATAATTTGTGATTAGGCATCACAAGTATAGTTTGTGAAGGATGTGATACGTATCAGAAAAGAGATAGTTGAGAATTGTCATAATCTATGTTTCAGAAAATTGTGAATTTACAAGAAATTTTACAAAAATACAATTCATCAGATTTCCTCTAGATGTAATTTTCTAGTTCCTGTCCAAGACCTTGTTAGGGAACTCTTTCAGGCACGTTAATTTTCGCCGCTCTGTCCTAACCCCGCACATGTTGTGCTCCCAACTCAATTTGAACCACTCATCACAAATTTCTTTCCTTTTAAGCAAATAACTCATCATTTTTCGTGAAGTTTGATTTTCGTTCATCCCATGAGGGATTTGTCTTTTCAATTCCGTTGATGATCGGAATTGCGTTTATCATATTTGCAGCACTGATTGGAATATCCCAGGGATTTGTAGAGGTTGGAGGTTTGCTTGTACCTGGTCTAATCACAGACATGCCTACTTTCTTTGACTATGATGATGTGACAGGTGACATGATACTTGATGGTGATGGCAATCCTGCATCAAACGAGAGAATTGATCTTTATTGGTTGTTGGTTTCAATCTCTGTAATTATTCTGGTTGCAGTGGCAATGGTTGCAGTACTGGGTTATGTCTTTGAGATAGTGAGATGGATTCATCCTGGTACTGCAATTGGAATCATAAAAAAGATTGTCTTATTTTTGATTGTATTTTTGGTGTTTCCGTTTGTGTGGGACATTTATGCAATAATCATTGAAAACTTTTCATTGTTTTTGCTTGATCCATTTGAAACAGGTGATGATCCTGCTGACAGAACATTGGAATTGTGGAGAGCCATGGGAAGTGTAATTCCAGTTGACATCTTTGACCTTGATGCATGGGCTTCGGCATTTACAGATCCTGGTACATTTGCTCAAGGGATGATGAAGGATGTTTTTCTGGCATTGTTTAAGGGATTTGCAGTGATGTTCATGACTGCAATGATGTTCATCATTTCTACAATACGGATTTTGCTGACAATAATAATTGCAATGTCCATTCCGTTATTACTTACACTGAGTCTGATTCCAATGTTCAGGTCAGTCAAGGACATGTTGTTTAAGAACTTGATAGGACTGAGTATCGCACCTGTCTTTTCAGCACTTGTGTTGACTACTGGTTTGGCATATCTTGACTCTACAACACTTCCTGCAATGCAGGACTGGTTTGCATCACTTGCAGTAGGTTTTCTTGCGGTGTTCTTTCCTGTAATGCTTGCACCAATGCTAGGCAACATTGTAACTCAGGTCGGACAGATGATGAGCACTGCAATTATGGCTGGAAGCATAGTTGGAGGGATGGTAGGACAGGGTGCACTTGGCGGTGTTGCAAAGTCCTTGGGAAGTACCGCAGATGGTGCTGTTACAATGGCTGGAATGAGTGGTGCAGTAGGTCTTGGGAGACTTGGAGGAGGTGGAAACTCTGGAATGAAACCACCAGTCTCTTCACAGGAACTAGGAATGGCAGGTATGGGATCTGTTCCTTCAATGGGTCATATGTCCAGTAGAAGTACACCAATGGCTTTTGGAAATGATGCATTAGAAAAGACACCTGGAGTAATTGAGCATACGCCAATGTCATTTGGTGAGAAATTCAAGACAGGAATGAAAGGAGCAATTTACGGCGGAGGTACTGGTCTTGCAGCAGGAAGTCTGAGGGCAGCAGGCCACGCAATGCATGTGGACCGGGCAGTAAATCCGATGGTTCATGACATCCAAAATGCCGGAATGAGCAAGGCATTTGAAGCCAGACAGATTAGTGTTGCAAATCATTCTCTCAATGATATTTCAAAATCCATGACAGCAATGGAACCACCGCAAATCAATGTGGAAACAACACAAGCCGTAATGCCTGATACTGGAGAATCATCTAGATTGATGACAAATCCAGGAAATACAATCAACAGCATGGAGAATCTTGACAGAGTTCACAACAGATTTGGTACTTTGGAGGGACAGAAAGAGTATTTGAATGTCCAAAGAAATAATGTTCCACATTTTGAATCTATGATACCAGAGATACAGAATCAGATTGATCAAAGATTAGTTGAACAATTAGAAAAGCATCCATTCAGTGCTGAAAAGATTGTTGATGCTGCAAGAAATTCAAAATTCGTAACTTCGGATAAACCATTTTAATTAAAAAATTTATTTGTTTTTTTAGTTCTTTTTTCACTCTTTATTTTCTTTTTCCCATTGGTTCATTGTCTTTTCGTATTCTTTGGAATCATATGGTCTTCCAACATTAGCTCTCAGAACATTTAATGATGTTTTCACTAAACCTGGCATAAATTCACAAGCAAACAAGTATTCTTGTTCAGTGAGATATCTGCCCAATACACTAATCCATGCATCAGAACCTGTGGTGTAGTAGAATGCTTTTTCCTGATTTTCAGGATTTAGTTTTCCTTTAACAATATCAACAGTTAACATCGTATCAAATAATGTTGCATAACAATACCAAATGGGCTTACCTTCAGTATCTTCTCGTAAAATTGATGGCAATCCAAATCTAAACTCAATTCTTGATTCTTCAATAATGATTCCAACATTTGTAACATTTTCTGTTTCATATTTTACTTGGGTATCCCTGGTTCTAGCATTAGGGATTTGGAAGAAGTAATCGTTTAAGGTAACCCATGCATTTCTTTCTTCATCATACCAACAATCATTCCAAATATGTTCATCTGGAATATTCTGAGGTATGTTTGGATGTCTGAAATATTCCATTTTCTTGGAATACTCTATTGCCTTTGTAAGTTCTGCAATGTTTGATTTTGTCTTTGATATTTTTTCTAGAGATGTTAATCTTTCTTGTTCCTTTCCTGTAGTTTCATCAAAACTATTTTCTAGTTGTTCCAATGTTTTTTGATTCTCTTTTTGCATTTTCTCCAAAAACGGAATCTGAACTCCCTCACGAAACTTTTGATTCTTTGGTGAAAGCATCAACAATATACGCTCCAATTTCTATAAAAGGCCTCTTGAGAATTTGACAGTGCCAAAAAACAAGCATTTTTCTTATTATTGACAGGCGTATGTCTCATCTCACATACTTGCTTTAGGAAATTAATATTCAGCGATGACTGCATACAATATAATAGGGCCCTATACTATATTAGTATTTAGGGCCCTATAAATTAAATATAACTGGATACTAGCTGATATAAGATATTGAAACTGCAGAGAAAATTAAATCGTAAAATAGGTGATGAAGCATATTTCAAATGGTACATACCTGTTTCGCCTGATGATATTGCCAAATTAAAATGGAGAAAAGGCGAATCACTTTCTGCAAAGATTTCAGGCAAGAAACTAGTGATTGAAAAAGAATAACTAAACATACAAAGACAAAATATGCTAAATTAATCCTTAATGCTCTATTGATTGTCTTTTATGCAAATCAATACTTGAAAGGTATGAGACTAAAATCCAGTATTCTCAAAGATGAACTTGAAAAGTTAGAACAAATTACTGGAATCAATACTGGATGTAAAATAGTCTGGACTCCGAAAGTTGATTCTAGAAAAGAAGGAGAGGTGCTAGAAAAAACAATTCACATCTATTCATGCAATTTGGAAGATGCTGTTCATACATTGCAACATGAGTTTTTTGATATCCTGATTTGCAGAACCAACAAACCATACGTGGAGGTCATCAACACATTGTTATCTATAATATCTGAAAAGACATACCAGGAAAAAGAAGAAGTTGTAGAGATTCTAGTCCGACTGACCAGGTGGTCTGGTTTGATTTCTGCAAAGAATGATCTTGCCGTTGCTTAGCTCCTTTACTATGCTCCAACCATTCTCAACACAGGATAGCAGTTCATCTTCATCATGTGCAATCTTGTTTTCATATTCTCTGATTGGTTTTCTCTCATTATCTTCTCTGTTTTTTCTTATCATGTTCTGAATTGTAGTCTTGATGGCATCAATCTCGTTGTCAGTTGATGTCTTTGAAATGGCATTTGGAACTTTGGTTATTCTCTGCTTTTCTATCTTTATTTTCATTGGATCAATCCCATAGAGTTTTGCCTGCTCTCTCCACATCTCCAGGAACAATTCTTTTTTGTCCTTTTCGTTTGCTGTTTCATTGTTCTCTTCAAAGGGAATGAGGAAATTCTGGCTTCTCTCATATGCTTCCTTCATGTCTGCAATCAGGTGATCTGGAAGTCTGTGCTTGTTTGTGGTGTATTTTGCCTCAATGTCTCCCTTGTGGCCCATGAAAAACTGCCTGTATGCGTGTGTTATCTTTCCCTTGGATTCAGCTAAAAGCAATTGTGTATCAAAGTATGCCCTGAGGACATATGGTCGCTCCTTTATGATTATTCCAAATGCTACACGTATGTTGTTGGAGATTGTGTTTGTTGCCAAAAAGAACGTTCTTCGTTGTTGTGTATTCTTTTTTGCTCGCTCTATTTTGTATCCTTTCAGGATGGTTACAACAGGAGAGTCTGCATTGATTCTTTCACCATTGGATATTCTCTCTCTGAGATATCCTTGCAAGAACCTGCATCCAATCTCTGGAAGATATGTAAAGTATTGATTGCCTGTCTTGCTTAGATTTGGTCTTACCATTATTCTTGCAGGAATATCATCAAAGACAATGTCTGTGCCATCTGTTTTTATCTCCAAACCTCTGATGTCTGATAGTTTTAATCCGTCACTGGAATCATATTTTCCAAGAACCTGCGGACGAAGTCCTGCAAGTGCAACAAATGATATCATTACTCTTTGCCTGGCAGATGCAGAATCCAGCACATCTCTAATCTTTGACTTTGTTGGAATCTCCTCGTTTTCCAAAGTTATTGGAATGTCTGCATTTTTTATTTTTATTTTCCGCATTAGTCTGACGTAGTTAAATGAAAGCCATGATCGAAGGGCCTTGAGAATATCTTCTATGTATGATGGTGCATATCCTGATTTCTCCAAAAAGGAGACATAGTCCAATAGGGCATCTTCTACTTTTTTGACGCTATCAATTCCTATCTGTGCAAGTTCCTTGGGAGTCGTATCTGTCCTCTCGCAGTAAACCCCAAGCCTTCGCAGTCTGACGTCAGCTGTCATGGTACTTCCCCTTGCGATATTTTGGTACCATCTCTTGACGTCTGGATCAACAAGCAATTTCTTGTGTCTGCTTTTGGTTGGTTTGCTATGTGTC
>Ga0224512_10004726_pt1 | contig 11400 bp, 10 predicted proteins | sample SF_May12_sed_USG_4_FD_169103 | JGI IMG/M metagenome (GOLD analysis project Ga0224512, IMG submission 169103) | Sediment microbial communities from San Francisco Bay, California, United States - SF_May12_sed_USGS_13 | ecosystem: Environmental > Aquatic > Marine > Sediment | place: USA... | reverse complement strand
CAGAACTCGACGGCATCATCAGAATTCGACTCCCACTCCGAGGTCCATTCAACCAGCGTCCCGCCGCTATCGGGGTCGGGGACCAGCCTGATCTGGCCTATGTAATTCGAGACATCCTGCGGCGCTACCGGGGAGGGGCCGTCATCGATGGAATACCTCAGGAGGTGCCGTTCTCCATCGATTTCGATCAGGGTCTCATGGAATACCTGGTTCAGGATCCTTTTGGCGCCAGGCTCGTTACCGGCCACATCGCCGACCTGTTCGACATGGGTGATGACATTCGGGGCCCAGGAAAAATCATGGAAGTTGCTGAGACGGGTCCAGACCTCGGCGATGGGTGCGGGTACGACGTTCGACTGGCTGGTTGATGGCATCTGTATATTCTCCGGGCTTTCAGGCCTGTTGTTGGCGGGAATTCACGGTTATTTGTAAACAGGGTGTCTGTCTAGCCGGCCTTGCCCGTGATCAATGCCTCTGTGTAGTTCTGGTAGAGTCGGATCATGCGTTGCCAGAGCGGGCCGGGCTGTCCGTTTGCGACGATGCTGTCATTGAGGTGGGTAACCGGCGAGATTTCACGAGTGGAGCTGGTGACCCAGATTTCCTCGGCCTGTCCGAGTGCCTGCTCCGTGATGCCGGCTTCGCGGAACGGGATGCCATTGGCAGCTGCCAGTTCCAGGACCAGGTCGCGGGTGATGCCGGGCAGCAGGGACGGGCCCTTGGGTGGTGTCACCAGGACACCGTTGTGGACAATAAAGAGATTGCTCGCCGCACCCTCGGTGGCATAGCCGTTCCTGATCAGGATCGCCTCGGCCGTCTCTGCATCGATGGCCTGTTGACGCAACAACACATTGGGCAGCAGGGTGATGGCCTTGATATCGCATTTCTGCCAGCGGATGTCCGGCAGGGTGATGGCCTTGATTCCGGCCTCGCTGGCGATGCTGCTCACAGCGGGCGCAGGTGTGCTCATGGCAAACACCGTCGGACGGGTATCGGCCGGGAAGGCATGGTCGCGCCTTGCAGCCGCACCGCGGGTGACCTGCAGGTAGACGGCCTGTTTGCTGTCGGCATTGCGCGCCACCAGTTCGGTAAGGACCTCGGTCCACTCGGTGTCCGACAGCGGATTGCCGATACGTACCCCATCCAGACTGTTCTGCAGACGCCCGAGGTGCTGGGCGAGCCGGAACAGCTTGCCGTTATAGACCGGAATGACCTCGTAGATACCGTCACCGAACAGGAAGCCGCGGTCCATGACGGACACCTGCGCCTGGTCCAGTGGCAGGAAGGTACCGTTGAGGTAGGCGGTGGACACTGTACCGAGGGTTACGGGTGGTCGGCGGTTCAGGCTGCCGGCCTATTCGAAATAGAGCAGGGCTTCATCGACGATGCGCTGCCAAAGGGAGCCTTCATCAACAGCCTGCAGTGCGATCAGTTCGTGTTCGGCGATCAGCTCGTCGCCCAGCTGCACCTGTACCGTGCCGAGTGCCTGTCCCCGGGTGACCGGAGCGGTGATCTGGTTGTCGATGGTCATGGAGGCATCCAGCGACTTGTACTGTCCTCGCGGGATGGTCACATAGAGGGGACCGTTCAGGCCAAGTGAAACGGAGTCCGTCGATCCCTTCCAGATGCGCGTGTTGGTCAGGGAGGCCCCGGCATCGTACAGCTTGTGGGTCTCGTAAAACCGGAAGCCGAAATTGAGCAGGGCCTGGCTGGCATCGGCACGGGCATTCTCGCTCTTGGTGCCCAGCACGACGGTAATCAGGCGCATGTTGTCTTTCACGGCCGATGTCACCAGGCAATAACCCGCCGATTCGGTGTGCCCTGTCTTGACCCCGTCCACACTGTCATCACGCCAGAGCAGCTTGTTACGGTTGTACTGGGTGATCTCGTTAAAGGTGAATTCCTTTTGCGAGTACCACTGGTAGTACTCGCTGAAATCGGCGATCAGCAGTTCGGTAATGCGGGCGATGTCCCGCGCTGTCATGTAGTGGTCGGGATCGGGCAGGCCGGTGGAATTGGTGAAGTGGCTGCCTTGCAGGCCGATTTCCTCGGCATGGCGGTTCATCAGGGCGGCAAAGGTCTCCTCGCTGCCGGCGATGTACTCGGCGAGCGCCACGGTGGCATCGTTGCCTGACTGGATGATCATGCCCTTGAGCAGGTCCTCCACGGAGACCTGCTTGCCGACCTCGATGAACATGCGTGAACCCGGCGTGCGCCAGGCCTTTTCACTGACTGTCACCAGGTCGCTCAGGGCGATATTCCCAGACAGCAGCTCCTTGAAGACCACGTAGGCCGTCATCAGCTTGGTGATGCTGGCAGGTTCCACCGGTGCATCCGAGTCCTGCTCGGCAATGATCCTTCCACTGTTGAAGTCCTTGATGATGAAGGCCTTGGCGCCGGTAGAAGGCGGCTTGGGGATCGGTAGTGGTGCGGCCTGGGCAGTGGCAAGTGCCAGGAAGAAGGGGATCAGCGTGATAAAGCGAATGATACGAGACGGCATGACGTTCCTGTTCTGATGTGATGGGAAAACTCACTGCATTGTCCGTATGTCCGGGACGATTTGCAACGGCACCCCGGGTGCCTTGGGGTGGATTCAATCGATGATGAGCTGGGTGTCATTGATTCCCAGAGATATCAGGTTGTTGGCGACCTGATCGGCCTCGTCTACGGAGACCAGCGGGCCAACCTGGACACGGTGCAGGGGCTTACTGGTTGCATTCCCCGTGACGATGCGCACCGGTCCGAGATTTGACGCGTCCAGGCGGTCCTTGAGGTGTTCTGCGTTGTCGATGACACGAAAGGCGCCGACCTGGATATACAGGTTGATTTCCCTGGCACTGGCGGCTTGCTCCACGCGGGTCTGCTGCGTTCCCGCCTGTGGCGGAGCGGCGGTCGTGGTCGCCACGATGGCCGTTACGGCCGGGTCGGGCGGGACGCTTGCCGCCGCTGTTGCCGCGGTCGGTGCAGAGGTATCGATGGCCTCTATCTCTACCAGGCCGGTGCCGTACTCCAGGATGCCGAGCTTGGCCGCCGCCACGTACGACAGGTCGATAATGCGGTTGTTGTGGAAGGGTCCACGGTCATTTACCTTGACGATAATGGAGCGTTGGTTGCGCAGGTTGGTGACCCTGACATAAGTGGGCAGTGGCAGGGACTTGTGGGCAGCGGTCATCTTGTAGATGTCGTAGATCTCGCCACTGGAGGTGCGCCGGCCGTGAAACTTGGTGCCGTACCAGGAAGCGATGCCACGTTCCTTGTGACCGCGGCTGCTCGGCATGGTGTAGTAGCGTTTTCCGTTGACCACGTAGGAAACGGGGTTGCCGTAACGGCTTGGCGGCTCGGCGCGCACTACGGCATCCCCTATGTTGGAGATGTCCCGTGGTTGCGGGGGTGCCTGGTCGGCAGGTTCCAGCGGCCCGCGGGTACTGCAGCCTGCACTGATGAGGGCGCTTAACAGCGCGGCCAGAAGCAGCGTTGTGTGAAACGGCTGCTTAATCATGCCTCGCCTGAATGGACAGCTCGCGCGCCTGCCGGATCGCCTCGCTCAACTGGTAGACCGCCATTGCATAGAGGGGGCTGCGATTGTAGCGGGTAATGACATAGAAATTGTTCAGGGACAGCCAGTACCCCGGTCCATCCTTGTTCTCCAGCGTTACCAGCCCCGCCAGCGCATCGCCCGGCTGCGCCACCAAGGGCGTGACGCCGGCCTGCTGCAGCTGCTTGATTGCCGTGTGTGGTTTCAGGCCCTTGTCCAGTATCGTCTTGTAGGAGTCACCCGAGACGCGTGCGGGAATAATTACCGGTGCCCCCAGGTCCCAGCCATGCTGGTGCATGTAGTTGGCGACGCTGCCGATGATATCCATGGGGCTGTTCCAGAGGTCACGCTTTCCATCCTGATCGAAGTCAAGGGCATAGTTCCGGTAGCTGCTGGGGATGAACTGGCCATAACCCATGGCGCCGGCATAGGAGCCCTTGGTTGACAGCAGGTCGATATTCTCCTCATTGGCAAGCACCAGGTATTGCTCCAGTTCGCCGCGGAAAAACTTGCTGCGTGGCGGGTAGTCGAATGCCAGCGTGGCAAGCGCATCGAGCACGCGGTGTGAGCCGGTGTTGCCGCCGTAGCGGGTTTCAACCCCGATGATGGCCACGATGACCTGGGCGTCGACGCCCAGTTCCCGCTCCGCCTTGTCCAGTATCCCGGCATGCTGGTTCCAGAAGGCGACACCACCGTCGATGCGGCTCTGGGTCAGGAAGATCTTGCGGTATTCGTGCCAGGCAAGGCGTTTTTCCGCGGGCCGGCTCATCAGCTTGAGGATGTCTTCGCGACGCTGTGCCTCGCGGAAAATCGCGATCAGTTCGGCCTTGCTGAAATCATGGCGGGCAGCCATGTCCCTGATGAAGGCCTGTGCCTCCGGGTGGGCGATATAGCCATGAGGTTCCGGGGCCGCAACGGTCGCGGTGCAGGCCGGCAGTGCGACGATTATTGCCACGAGAACAGTGGAGGTTTTGAGAATCCTTTGGAGCATCGTGGTGCTTTCCCTGATAGTGATTCCGGCCGTATTCTACCACCTCACGTCGGCAGTAGCTTGCGGTGTGTATGGATTGACATCAGCATACCAAAACCGGCCATCAGGGTGACGATGGATGTGCCGCCGTAACTGATCATGGGCAGTGGCAGCCCCACGACCGGCAGCAGTCCGGTCACCATGCCGGTATTGACAATAATATAAACAAAAAAGGTCAATGCAAGGCTGCCGGCCAGCAGCCGCGTGAAGGTGTCCTGGGCCTGGGTGGCGATCAGGATGCCGCGAACCACAATGAAGATGTAGAAGGCGAACAGCAGCAGGATGCCGATAAAGCCGAATTCCTCGCCGAGTACGGCAAAGATGAAGTCGGTCGAGCGCTCCGGCAGGAAATCCAGCTGCGACTGGGTACCGTTCAGCCAGCCCTTGCCGAACAGCCCGCCCGAGCCGATGGCGATCTTGGATTGAATGATATGGTAGCCGGAGCCGAGTGGGTCTCTTTCCGGATTCAGGAAGGTGATTACCCGCACGCGCTGGTAATCGTGCATGAAGTGCCACAGCAGGGGGGTACCAGCGGCAGCAAGCGCCGTCAGAAAGCCGAGCAGGCGCCACTGCAGGCCGGCCAGGAACAGCACAAAGAATCCCGAGCTCGCAATCAGTACCGAGGTGCCCAGGTCGGGCTGCTTGGCGATCATCAGTGCAGGGACGACAATGATTACACCGCCGGCAAGCAGTTCGTAGCGGTTGGGGGGGAGGCGCGCATCGGCAAGATACCAGGCTACCATCATGGGAACGGCGAGTTTCATCATTTCCGATGGCTGGAAACGGACGATGTACAGATCCAGCCAGCGCTGGGCGCCGCCGCTGACCTCGCCCATCACCAGTACCGCGAGCAGCAGCAGGATGCCGATCACGAACACCCACGGGGTCAGCCGTTGCAATACCCGCGGGGTGATCTGGGCAATGGCGAACATGCCGGCAAAGGCGAGGCCAAGGCGGGCCAGCTGACGCTGGATCAGCCCGGTATCCTCTCCGCCGGCGCTGTACAACACCATCAGCCCGAGGATCGAGACGCCGATGAGTGCAAACAACAGCGGTGCGTCGATGTGCAGCTGGTATTGCCAGCCGCGCTTGCTGGCATCCATGTGTCCACTGGGGATCCTCTGTCTCATGACTCTTTGTCCAGCAGGTAACTGTCCAAAATGGCGCGTGCAATGGGTGCCGCGACGCCGGCGCCGCTGCCGCCGTTTTCGACAACAACGGCGACCACGATCTGCGGGTCATCGACGGGTGCAAAGGCGATGAACAGGGCGTGGTCGCGCAGTTTTTCCGCGATCGCCTCGGCATCGTATTCCTCTTCCTCCTTCAGGCCGAACACCTGGGCGGTGCCGGTCTTGCCGGCAATGCGGTAAGGGCTGTCTAGACCGCTGCGACGTGCCGTGCCGCGCTCGCCATGAACGACATGGACCATGGCATCGATGATGGCATCCCAGTGCGCCGGGTTATTCATGGCAATGGCCTCGTCCCTCTGGCGCTCCCGTACCAGCAGCGTTGAATCACCCGCCAGCTGTTCGCTCTGGATGATGTTCGGTTTTATCCGCATTCCCCGGTTGGCCAGTGCGGCCGTGGCGGTTGCGAGTTGCAGGGGCGTGGTCAGGAAAAAGCCCTGGCCGATACCGGTGATAATGGTTTCTCCCGGGAACCAGGGCTCGCCGCGGCGCGCGCGTTTCCAGCCCGGGGAAGGCATCAGGCCGGCCAACTCGCCCTGGATTTCAATGCCGGTTTGTTTGCCGAAACCGAAGCGCTGCATGAAGTCGTGAATACGGTCGATGCCCATGGACAGGGCCAGATCGTAGAAATAGACGTCGCAGGACTGGGCAATGGCATCGTCGAGATTTACCGTGCCGTGCCCACTGCGTTTCCAGTCGCGGTACTTGCGGCTGCTGCCGGGCAGGGTGTAAAAGCCGGGGCAGTAGGTGCTGGACTTGTAGCCGGTGATGCCCTGTTCCAGCCCGGCCAGGCCGATAAAGGGTTTGACGGTCGAGCCCGGCGGGTACTGCCCCCGCAGGGCGCGGTTGAACAGGGGTTCCCGCTCGTCCTCCCTGAGTGCGGTGTAGTCGGCATATTCGATGCCATTCACGAACGGGTTGGGATCGTAGGTCGGCATGCTGGCCATGGCGAGAATGTCACCGGTCTTCGGGTCAAGCGCGATGGCCGAGCCCGCATAGTCGATCAGCGCCTTTTCAACATCGGCCTGCAGGCGTGAATCCAGTGTCAGGTAAAGATTGTTGCCGGGGACGGGCGGGGTGCGCCTGAGTACCCGCAGCACCCGGCCCTGGGCCGTGGTCTCGACATGCTCAAGGCCGACCGTGCCGTGCAGCAGGTTCTCGAAGCTCTTTTCGACGCCGGTCTTGCCGACGTGCGAGGTGCCGCTGTAATTCGAGCTGTCGAGGGTCTTAAGGGCCTGCTCGTCGATGCGTCCTACATAACCCAGGGCATGCACGCCCAGACTGCCGAGCGGGTAATGGCGAGCAAGGCCGGCCTGGATGTCGACGCCCGGAAAGCGGTGCCGGTTGACAGAAAAGCGTGCCACCTCTTCGTCGCTGAGGTGAAAGCGCAGTGGCACGGCCTCGAAGCGCGGCTTGCGCTTCAACAGTTTTTCGAACCGGTTACGGTCAACCTCACGGATGTGGATGATCTCCTCGAGTGCCGCCAGCGTTGAGGGTATGTCATCGACCTGTTCCGCGGTGATCTCCAGCCGGTAGGAAGGGAGATTCTCGGCGAGGATAATGCCGTTACGGTCAAAGATCAGGCCGCGACTGGGTGCGATAGCCCGCAGTTTTACCCGGTTGTCCTCTGACAGGGTGGTGAAGTGTTCATGCTCAATGACCTGCAGATACAGGAGCCGGCTGAAAAGTACCAGTAACAGCAGGCCGCAGAACAGGAGCATCACGATTGCCCGGCTGGAAAACAGGTGGTATTCGAGAAAGTGGTCTTTCAGCGTGAGCTGTCGCAGCATGGGGGAGGTCCTGGCGAGTCGGCTGTCTAGCTGACCCTGAAGCTGCGCCGCAGCGAGCGCAGTGCGATATAGATGAAGGGCCAGATAAGCATCCCTGCCAGCGAGGGTGCCCAGTAGTACATGGGTGGCCCGGGCCTGCCGATAAACCGGCTCACCCACAGGGACAGCAACTGGTGCAGGATCAGCAGCACCAGCACGGTCAATGCCTGCTGCCATACCGGGAACAGTCTGACGCGCAGGTGAAGTTTCAGTGTCAGGTAGGCCACGATGGTCAAGGCCATGGCATGCTGTCCCAGCAGGCTGCCGGTCAGCAGATCGACCAGCAGGCCCACGCTCCAGCCGGTCCCGACACCGACCCGGTCCGGCAAGGCCAGGCACCAGTAAATAAGGACCAGACCGACCCAGTCAGGGCGCAGGTAGCGCGCCCACTCCGGCAGGGGCGCGACGGTCAGCAACAGGGCGATGACAAAAGTCACGACGATGACCCCGCCGCCATGGTGCCTGCCGAGGATCACGGATTCTCCTCCGTTGCCGCGGCCGCTTCTTCGGGGACGACCGGCTGCTCTTCCGGGGGCGATGGTGCACCGGTCTGCCCCGTGCTGCCGGTCTCCAGGGTACTGGTGTCATCCGGCCAGACCAGCAGGATTTCACGGCTGCGGTTGAGCTTTGCGCTCGGGGTGGCGACCACGGCCGCAAAGGGTCGCCCCGGATCATGCTGAACGCCCTGGACAACGGCCACCGGATAACCCGGCGGGAAACGCCCGCCCAGGCCGGAGGTGACCAGCAGGTCGCCCGGCTGGATGTCGGCGTTGTTGGGGATGTACGGCAATTCCAGCCGGTTGATGGCGCCGCTGCCGAGGGCGATGGTGCGGATGCCGTTGCGGTTGACCTGTACCGGCAGGGCATGCGCGGTGTCGGTAATGAGTATGGCGGTCGAGGTGTACGGGCCGACGTGTACCACCTGTCCCATTACACCGTCCGCGTCCAGTATCGGCTGGCCCGGGTAGATCTTGTCGAGTTCACCCTTGTTGATGACAACCTGGTGCTTGTAGGGATCGAGGTTGACCGACATCAGTTCCGCGACCAGCACCCGTTCGCCGATCTTGAACGACGAATCCAGCAGTTCGCGCAGGCGGATGTTTTCGGTCTCCAGTGACTGCAGTTTCTGACCCTGGGCCTTGAGCATCAGCAGCTGGGTACGCAGGCTGGCGTTGTTCTCCTGCAGCTCGCGGCGGGTTGCGAGTGACTCGCGAAACCATTCCGACACGGCACGCGGCATTTCGATCGCCAGTTGCAGGGGGTAGACCAGGACTGACAGGCCGGCGCGCAGTGATTCAATGTGGTTCTGGCGGTGGTCCATCATCATCAGGGCTATGGACAGCGTCACGAGCAGCACCAGTCGCGTGGTGATCGATGGACCCCGTGTGAAGATGAGCTTGATGAGCGCCCCCTGTGTAAATGCCGGTGTTATGCTGCCGGGAATGCCGGTTGTCGCGGCAAACTGCGGGCTATTCTAGCGTATTCGGGCGCAGGGCGGCGGGCGCCGCCGGGGGTTTATTCCACCGTGAAAACGTCACCACCACGTTCATCGAACAGTTCGAGCGCACGGCCGCCGCCCCGGGCGACGCAGGTGAGGGGGTCATCCGCGACCACGACCGGGAGCCCGGTCTCTTCCATCAGCAGGCGGTCGAGGTCGCGCAGCAGGGCGCCACCACCGGTGAGTACGATGCCACGTTCGGCCACATCGGCGCCCAGCTCCGGCGGGGTCTGCTCCAGGGCCGTCTTCACCGCACCGACGATGCCGGCCAGCGGCTCCTGCAGCGCCTCCAGTATCTCGTTGCTGTTCAGCGTGAAACTGCGCGGGATGCCCTGGGACAGGTTGCGCCCCTTGACCTCGAGTTCCCTGACCTCCTTGCCGGGGTAGGCGGAGCCGATCTCGTGTTTGATGTGCTCGGCCGTGGCCTCGCCGATCAGGGTCCCGTAGTTGCGTCGTATGTAATTGATAATGGCATCGTCAAAGCGGTCGCCGCCGATTCGCACGGAGGAGGAATATACGATTCCATTCAATGAGATAACCGCGACTTCCGAGGTGCCTCCGCCGATATCCAGCACCATTGAGCCACGTGCCTCGTCGACGGGCATCCCGGCGCCGATGGCGGCGGCCATCGGCTCCTCGATCAGGTAGACCTCGCGTGCACCGGCGCCGGCCGCCGATTCGCGGATGGCGCGTCGTTCCACCTGGGTGGAGCCACAGGGCACGCAGATAAGTACCCGCGGGCTGGGTTTGAAGAAGCGCGCCTCGTGCACCTTGTGGATGAAGTGCTGCAGCATCTTTTCGGTGATGGTGAAATCAGCAATCACGCCGTCCTTCAAGGGGCGGATGGCCGTGATATTGCCAGGGGTGCGTCCCAGCATCAGCTTGGCCTCGGTACCCACGGCCGCAATGCTCTTGGGGCCACCCGGGCCACGGTCCTGGCGAATCGCTACGACCGACGGCTCGTTCAGTACGATCCCCTGGCCACGCACGTAAATCAGTGTGTTGGCGGTGCCCAGATCGATCGAGAGATCGTTGGAGAACAGGCCAAATAAACTTTTGATTACCATTTATTCCTTATTCCAAAGCGGTTGGTCGTAATTGCAGGGGGGTAATCTATCAATGGGCGGAGCTTTGGGCAAGGAATTACCCGCGCATTGATTCCTTTATGCATTGAACGGGGGGGTATGCTACCTTTGCGGCCCAGTTGAACATCAGTCAATCTGTAACCGGAGTCCCCATGGCGCTTGAAGCAGAGGAAGTCGAAAAGATCGCACACCTGGCCCGCCTGGGCATCGATCATGACGATATCCCCGAATACGCCCGCAATCTGTCGGATATTCTTGCCTTCGTGGAACATCTCAATGGCGTCGACACCCGGGGCGTGGAGCCGCTGGCGCATCCACTGGATGCCGTCCAGCGCCTGCGGCCGGACGAAGTTACCGAGACCGACGAGCGCGAGCTTTTCCAGCAGAACGCACCCCTGACCGAGGCCGGGCTGTACCTGGTACCCAAGGTAATCGAGTGACCGGGGCCCTGTTGTCCCGACATACCCCGCGGAGTAACCGTCATTCAATACCGGATAGATGATTCAGTCCCGAGCTGATTTATGCACCACAAGAGCCTTGTTGAACTAGGCGCTGGCCTCCGCCAGGGAGAGTATTCCAGCGAAGAACTGACCCGGTCCTGCCTTGACCGGGTCGCCGTGCTGGACCCGCCGCTCAACAGCATTATCACGCTCACCGGGGAACAGGCACTGCAGGCGGCCCGGGATGCCGATGCCCGTATCCGTTCCGGTAAGGCCGGTCCCCTGACCGGCATCCCCTACGCGCACAAGGATATCTTTTGCACAAAAGGCGTGAGGACCAGTTGCGGATCACGCATGCTGGACAACTTCATCGCGCCTTACGATGCCACCGTGACACGGCAGCTGAATGCCGCCGGTGCGGTGATGATCGGCAAGACCAACATGGACGAGTTCGCCATGGGGTCTTCCAACGAAACCAGTTTCTACGGGCCGGTGAGCAATCCCTGGGACAGCGAGACCGTACCGGGTGGTTCCTCCGGCGGCTCGGCGGCTGCGGTTGCCGCGCGCCTGGTCCCCGTCAGTACCGGCACCGATACGGGCGGCTCGATCCGCCAGCCCGCCGCCCTGTGCGGGATCACCGGCCTCAAGCCGACCTACGGGCGCGTCTCGCGCTACGGCATGATCGCCTTCGCATCCAGCCTGGACCAGGCCGGACCGTTTGCGCGTACGGCAGAGGATGCAGCGCTCATGCTCGGCGCCATGGCCGGCTTTGATCCGCGTGATTCGACCAGCGTGGAGC
>Ga0224512_10004725_pt1 | contig 11401 bp, 5 predicted proteins | sample SF_May12_sed_USG_4_FD_169103 | JGI IMG/M metagenome (GOLD analysis project Ga0224512, IMG submission 169103) | Sediment microbial communities from San Francisco Bay, California, United States - SF_May12_sed_USGS_13 | ecosystem: Environmental > Aquatic > Marine > Sediment | place: USA: California... | reverse complement strand
CCGCCCCGATGAGCCCGGGGGTCAGGAATCCGCCGACGAGACCGACGAGCGCGATGATCGGTCCTTGTCGCAACGAGAGCGCCACGGCGGTTCCGGTCACGAGAGCGAGCAGTCCGAACCCGACCGGCATCGGGATCAAGTGGTACAGGGTGGTGCCCGCCAGCAAGCTGGCGTAGAGGTCGGCGATGGCTGCCGCGGTCACGCCCGCGGCGATTCGCCGGTCCTTGCGACGAAACCACTCCCCGAACGCCAGAAGGGAGACGCCGAAGATCAGGCCGAAAGCCACACGAGTCGTTGGGCCCAGAAGGCCGCGGTCGAACGTGTACTTGACGATGAACACGCCCGCGAGCGCGAGCGCGACCGAGCCGATCCAGACCGGGAGTCGCGCGCCCAGCCGTTCCTCCATGCCCGGCCCCTTCGGTGCGGGGGTCGGGGCTGGGGCCTCGCGCGGCGCGCGAGGCGCGGTTGCGGCAGGACGCGCTGCCGGCGGGGCCTCGACCCGCGGAGACTCCACCGGCGTGGTCTCGATCGGTGGAGCCGCTGCGGCGGGCGGAGTCGCGGGACTTGCCTCGGTGCGGCGCCGCGCGGGAGGCCGCACGTCCGCGAGACGCCACGCCGGCGCGTGGAGCTCATCCAGTCGCGCTTCGAGCCGCCTGAGCCGCAGGTGGATCCAGACGAGCCCGATGAGCGCGACGAACGGCAGCGAGAAGACGATCAGCGCCAAGACGATGAGGAGATCGGCCAGCATGTCGTTCCTCGCAACCGCTCGGGCCGTGTCACAGCATGCGCGACTCGAGATCTCCCGACGCGCGAGGCGTCGCGAGAGAGGTCTACATCACGGCCCGCCAGCGGCAGGTCATGTCGTCTCGTCGAGGAACCCTCGCAGCACGGCCTGCAGGATGCCACCGTGCGCGAAGTACTCCACATCGACGCTCGAGTCGAGGCGCGCGAGGACCCTGAACTCCGTCGTTTTGCCACCGGCGGAAGAGGCCCTGACCGTCATCTCCTGCCGCGGCCGCAGCTCGCCCGAGGGCCGCACGAGATCGAACGTCTCGTGGCCGGTGAGGCCGAGGCTGCCCGTGTCCTCGCCGCTCGAGAACTGCAGCGGCAGCACTCCCATGCCGACGAGATTGCTGCGGTGGATTCGCTCGTAGCTCGCCGCGATCACCGCGCGCACGCCGAGGAGAATCGTGCCCTTGGCGGCCCAGTCGCGCGAGCTGCCGGTGCCATACTCCTTCCCCGCCAGCACGATCAGTGGAACCGCTTCGGTCTTGTAACGCTCCGCAGCGTCGAAGATCGTCATCTTCTCGCCGGAGGGGACGTGCACGGTGAATCCGCCCTCCACCCCCGGGACGAGCAGATTGCGGAGCCGGATGTTGCCGAACGTTCCGCGGATCATGACCTCGTGATTGCCGCGCCGAGAGCCGAAGGAGTTGAAGTCCGCGGGCTCGACCCCGTGATCGACCAGCCAGCGGCCGGCGGGGCTGTCGATCGGTATGGCGCCGGCAGGAGAGATGTGGTCGGTCGTGACCGAGTCACCGAGCACGGCGAGCGCGCGCGCGCCCTCGATCGGGGCGAGCTCCGGCAGCTCGCGCGTGAGGCCGGCGAAGAAGGACGGTTCCTTGATGTAGGTGCTGTCATCGACCCAGGCGTACAGCTCCCCCTTGGGAACGTCGATCCGGTTCCACGTCTCGTTGCCGTCGAAGACGTTCCCGTACTCCTTCTCGAACGACGAAGGATCGAGCGTCGCGTGGACGACGTCCCGGATCTCGTCCGGGGACGGCCAGATGTCCTTCAGGAACACGGGCCGTCCGGCTCCGTCCTCGCCCAGCGGATCCCGGTCGAAGTCGATATTCATGGTGCCGGCGATGGCATACGCCACGACGAGTGGAGGCGAGGCGAGATAGTTCGCCCGGGTCAGCGGATTGATCCGGCCTTCGAAGTTGCGGTTGCCCGACAGCACGGAAACGGCGACGAGGTCGTGCTCCTTGATGGCCTCTGCGATCGGCGCGGGCAGCGGGCCGCTATTGCCGATGCACGTCGTGCACCCGTAGCCGACGAGATAGAAGCCGAGCTTCTCGAGAAACGGGAGCAGTCCGGAGACCGTGAGGTAGCGCGTGACGACGCGCGAACCCGGCGCGAGGCTCGTCTTGACGTGCTCGGGAACCGAGAGACCGTGCTCGACGGCCTTCTTGGCGACAAGCCCGGCGCCGACCATGACGGACGGATTGGAAGTGTTGGTGCAGCTCGTGATCGCGGCGATGACGACCGAGCCGTGATCGAGGTGGACGCGTCCGCCCGGGAGCTCCACGGGGAAGCCCGCTTCTGTGAGCACGGAGGTGCCGGTCGCGGCCTCGGCGGCGGGTGCCGCTTCCCGGCGGCCGCCGCCGGTCATCCGGCCGAGGGCGGCCGCGTCGACCCTGAACGTGCTCTCCAACTCGCTCAGGAACTGGCGTCGGGCGGAGCGGAGAGGGACGCGGTCCTGTGGCCGGCGCGGGCCCGCGATGCTGGGTTCGACCTTCGACATGTCGAGCGAGAGGAGCTCGTCGAACTCGGGGTCGTCCGCGCCCGGAGCGCGGAACAGGCCCTGCTCGCGCGTGTACCGCTCCACGAGGTCGATCTGGTCGGCCTCGCGGCCCGTGCTCTCCAGATAACGCAGCGTCTCACGATCGACGGGGAAGAAGCCCATGGTCGCGCCGTACTCCGGCGCCATGTTCGCGATCGTGGCGCGGTCGGCGAGGCTCAGCGCCGCCAGGCCCGGGCCGCAGAACTCGACGAACTTGCCCACCACGTCGTGCCCCCGCAGCAGCTCGGTCACGGTCAGGACCAGATCTGTCGCGGTCGATCCGCGGGGAAGCTCGCCTTCGAGCCGGACGCCGACGACTCTGGGTGTCAGCACGAAGAGCGGCTGGCCCAGCATCGTCGCCTCCGCCTCGATGCCGCCCACGCCCCAGCCGACGACACCGAGGCCGTTGATCATCGTCGTGTGGCTGTCCGTACCGACGAGAGAGTCGGGCAGGGCCACGTCCCGGCCTTCGACGCTCTTCACCTGCACCACCCGGGCGAGATACTCGAGGTTGACCTGGTGGACGATCCCCGTCGCGGGGGGGACGACCCTGAAGTTGTCGAACGCCTCGGCGCCCCAGCGCAGGAACTCGTAACGCTCGCGGTTCCTGCGGAACTCGATATCGGCGTTTCGGCCGAGCGCGCTCGAGCTGCGGAAGTGGTCGACCTGCACGGAGTGGTCGATCACGAGATCGACCGGGATGACAGGATTGACTCGCGCCGCCGACCCTCCGAGCCGTCTCATCGCCGAGCGCATCGCGGCGAGATCGACCACTGCGGGCACGCCGGTGAAGTCCTGCATCAGCACGCGCGCGGGCATGAACGGCAGCTCCGCGCGCTCTTTCCCTCTCGGGCGCCAAGACGCGAGCCTGGCGACGTCGTCCTCGGTGACGAGACCGCCGTCGACGCTCCGGAGCAAAGACTCGAGCAGGACCTTGACCGAGAAGGGCAGCCGGGACACCTCTCCGACCCCTTGCGCCTCGAGCCGGGCGAGACCGTAGATCGTGACCGGACCCCGGCGCGTCTCGAGCGTCCGGGCGGCGCCCAGAGGGTTGTGCGAGCCTTGTTTCATCGGTTCCTCGGCGGCCCCGTCACGATCGAGGGCGTCGCGTGAGCCGTGTCGTGTCAGGACGGATTATGCCCGATGCGGCAGACCCTCCGCGGCGCGCCGCGGGTCGTCACGCTCCTCAACGCGCGGCCGGCGGGGGACGCTCGAGCGCACTGCGCGCCGCTCGCGCGAGATCGGGATCCCGGAGCGGCTTGCGGTAGACCCCCACGGCGCCGATCTGCATGGCATGGTCCTCCTGCTCTCTCAGGGGATACGGGCTGAGCATCAGGACCCGTTGCCCCGGCCAGTTCCTGAGGATCCGGCTCAGCACGTCCGGCCCGTTCCAGCCCGGAAGCACCATGTCGAGGAGGACGAGGTCGACCGCCGGTCTGTGGCGCAGGCGCTGCAGCGCGGCGCGCGGCGTCGAGGCCAGCTCCACGTGGTAGCCGAATCCCTCCAGGATGCGGACCGCCTCCTCCCGCGACCCGTGGTCGTCGTCCACCATCAGCACGGTCTCCCGGCCGCGCCACCTGGCCCGCGGGTCCCGCTCCTCGTCCTCCTCGGCTCCGTCGGGCAGCTCGCCTTCGGGCAGCAAGGGGAATGCGAGGCGGACGATCGTGCCGCGCCCCGGCTCGCTGTCGAGCTCCGTGAAGCCCCCGTGGACGCGCACCGTTCCGTAAGTCATCGTCAGGCCGAGGCCGGACGACCGGCCGCCCTTCGTCGTGAAGAACGGCTCGAACGCCTTCGCCCGCAGCTCGTCTGGGATGCCGGGGCCCGAATCCTCGATCTCGACCAGCGCGTAGCTGCCCGCCCGGCTCCCCGGCAGACGCGACGCGGCGGCGTCGTCCAGCTCCAGCCTCCTCGTTCTGACCTGGATCTCTCCCACGTTCTGCGCTTCTCGCGCGTTCTGCAGGATCTGCCAGATCGCCTGACGAACCTGCGAGGCGTCGCCGAGCACGACCATTCGCTCGCCCGGCTCCGGCGTCACCCGGAGGGACACGTCCGCCCCGATGGAGCGCAGGAAGTCGGCGCAGACGTCGCGGACGATCCTGACCAGCTCGATCTTCCGGTGGGTCGAGCGATCGACCGTGCCCGGAACGACGCTGCGCACCCGGCGGGTCATCGCCGCTCCGCGCGAGGCGAGCCTCTCGATCTGCTCGAGAGTCTGCCGCTCGCTGGCGTCGCTCTTGCCGTTGAACACCGCGCGTGCCATCCGGCGCATGCGCAAGAACAGGCCGTCGAAGTCGCGTATCAGACCCTCGCCGAGGTCCGCGAGCGTCTCTAGCCGTTCCAGGTGCTTGAGTCTCGTCTCGAGGCTCCGGCGGCCGCTCACGTCGCGCACGAAAAGGGCCATCTGCCGGCCGCTGCGCGCGGGCAAGAGTGCCGACGCGGCCTCCAAGGACACCTCGGCGCCCGAGACGCGGAGGCCGGTGATCTCCAGCTTCTCCTGCTCCTGGCCGCCGTCGAGTCGCGCGTCCAGCCACCCCGCCGCACGGTCCCGGTCGCCGGGCGCGATGAGGCTCAGCACGTCGAGACCGACGAGCTCCTCGTCGGGCGAGAGCGAGAGCATGCGCCGGAAGGCGGGGTTGGCGAACACGATCCTCGGTCCGTCGATCAAGACCACTCCGTCGGGGCTGGCCTCGATCAGCGCCTGAGCTCTGACCTCGCTGCGCGCGAGCGCCTTTCTCGTCGTCTGCAGCCGCTCCCGTTCTCGTGCCAGTGCCGAGGCGAGTCCCAGGACCGTGACGAGCAGGAGGCCCGCGCCGACGAGCCCGATGGCGCGCTTCGGAGATGCCGAGATGGAAACGCCGAGGGCCGCCACCGAGGAGATCAGCAGCACTATCGCCACCAGGAGGAGCAGCGGCCTTCTCATCGGCACCATCATACCCGCGACGCCGACGTGCGTTCGCGTTCCTCGCGCGCCGGCATCCACGATGCTGGAAACCCTCGACGCGATTCGCGCCGCCGGATACAACAAGAGCCGTCGCCGGTTCGAGCGGCCGCGATGCGGTCGCCACGAGAATGGCAGCCGGCGATTCAACACAGTCGCGACGGGGTCCAGCCCGTCCCTCGCGGCCCGACGTCTCTCGACCGGTGGGAGATCGGCGATCCGGCTCCTCACCTCGCTGGCAACGAATCGGGTTGCCGCGTCTCCCACCGGTTCTTCATCCTGCAGCCGCGTATCGGTGCCGAGCGTGCGCTGATCGAGCGAGATCCGGGCTAAGATCCCCGACAGATGCGAAGCTTTGTCGAAAGCCTGTGTCGCGAGCCGAAGCTCGCACGGCATGTCGTCTATCGCGGCCTCGCCCCCGGCCGCCCCGCTCGGGCGGGAGAACCGTCCGGCTGGCCGCGCGGTGGGCGCGAGGCAACACGGAGCCTCGGCATCGAGGCGCTTTACGTCCACCAGAGCGAAGCCCTGGACGGGGTCTTCGCGGGTCGCAACGTCTTGCTAGCGACGCCGACCGCGTCGGGGAAGACGCTCGCCTACCTGCTCGCGTACCTGGCCCGGCGAGCCGCGCATCCCGACGCCACGGCGCTGTTCGTGTATCCGTTGAAGGCCCTGGCCCGGGATCAGCTCGGCACCATCAGGAGGTTTCTCGGCCCCCTCGGCCTCGAGCCGGAGCAGGCGGCGCAGATTTACGACGGCGACACGCCCGACGCGATGCGCCGCAAGATCCGCAAGCGCCCTCCCGCGGTCGTCGTGACGAATCCGGACATGCTGCACCTCGGCATCTTGCCGTCGCACGAGACGTGGGCGCCGTTCCTCGGCCATCTCCAGCTCGTGGTCCTCGACGAGGCGCACACCTACCGCGGCATCTTCGGCGCTCACGTGCACCACGTCTTGCGCCGCCTCCTGCGCCTCGCGCGAGTTCACGGCTCCCGTCCGCGCATCGTGGCCGGATCGGCGACGATCGGCGCGCCCGGCGAGTTCATCGGCACCCTCACTGGGGAGCCGTTCCAGGTCATCGACGACTGCGGAGCGCCCGCGGCGCCGCGGCACGTCGTCTTCTTCGCGCCGATCTCGGTCAGCCCGTACACGCTGGCGACGCGCGCCTTCGCGAAGGCCGTGGAGGGCGGTCACAAGACGATCGCCTTCACGAAGGCCCGTCGCATCACGGAGCTCATGCACCGGTGGCTCAAGGAGATGAGCCCCGAGCTCGGCGGGCGCGTCGCGAGCTACCGGGCGGGGTATCTTCCCGAGGAGCGGCGCCAGATCGAATCGAAGCTGTTCTCCGGCTCGCTCGACGGCGTGATCAGCACTTCGGCTCTGGAGGCAGGCATCGACGTCGGCGGCCTGGACGTCTGCGTGCTCGTCGGCTACCCGGGCTCGCTCGCCACGTCGTGGCAGCGGATCGGCCGGACCGGCCGGACCGATCGCGAATCGCTCGCGATGCTCGTTGCGCTTCCCGACGCCCTGGACCGCTACGTCGTCGACCACCCGCAGCACTTCTTCTCGGGGGAGTTCGAGCGGGTCGTCCTCGATCCCGCCAACGACGTGGTCGCGGACGGTCATCTCCTGTCGGCCGCCGCCGAGCGCTCGCTCGATCCTCGAGACGTCTGCGATCTCGGAGGCGCGTTGGGGGAGCGCCGGGTCGAGCGGCTCGTCGATTCAGGCCGGCTCGTGCAGGTCCACGGCGAGCAGCGCTGGTTCAGCATGAGGAAGAGGCCTCAACGCGAGATCCCGCTGAGAAGCGCTGCCAAGAGCTATACGCTGCTGCGGGCGTCGGACCGGCGAAAGCTCGGGACGCTCGACGACAGCCGCGCCTGGTTCGAGGGGCATCCCGGCGCGATCTACCTGCACGCCGGACGGTCCTATCGCGCCCTCGACCTCTCCCGGGAGGATCGCTGCATCACCCTGGAACCTGCGACGGTGGATTACTACACCCAGGTGTACGCGAGGAAGGAGACCGAGATCCTCGAGCGGGTCGACGAGCGCCCGCTCGGGCCGGCCGGACTCGTGTTCGGTCATCTGCGGGTGACGACCCACATCGAAGGCTACGGGAAGCGCCGGCTGTTCGGTCAGGAGGAGATCTCACGGCACCCACTGGAGGCGCCGCCCCAGGTGCTGGAGACCGTGGGCGTCTGGATCGAGCTCCCGGTGACCCTCCTCGGCGAGCTCGTGGCCGAGGAGCGCCACCCGGCGGGCTCGCTGCACGCCCTGGAGCACGCCGCGATCGGGCTGTTCCCGCTCCTGGCCATCTGCGATCGATGGGACCTCGGCGGCATCTCTTACGCCCATCACCCGCAGCTCGATCTCCCCGCCGTCTTCGTTTACGACGGCTGGCCGGGCGGCGTCGGGCTCGCGCGGACCGGTTACAGGCGCGCCGAGGAGCTGCTCGAGCGGACCAAGAAGCTGCTCGCCGACTGTCCGTGCGACGACGGCTGCCCGTCGTGCGTTCACTCGCCGAAGTGCGGCTCCGGCAACACGCCGCTCGACAAGGCGGGCGCGCTCGTCGTGCTCGACGTCCTCGACGGGAGCCGGACTCTCCCCGAGCGGCCGCGTGCCAGCGTGGAGCAGGTGAGCGCGGCGCTTTCGACCCATCGCGCGAAAGCGCACGCGGGCGTGCGCGGGGGAGGCAAGCTGCCCGAGGAGTTCTTCGACTCCGTCGCGCCGCAGGAGACCGGCCCGGCTGCCGCCGTGGAGCAGGACGCGGGTGCGCTGCTGTCACGCGGCTGGCCGGACGGCCTCCCGCTCCCGAGCGAGCTCCTGGAGGCGAGCGAGGGCCGCTGGCTGTTCTTCGATCTGGAGACGCTGCGCGGCGCCGACGAAGTGGGCGGCTGGTCTCGAATCGACGCGATGGGGCTGGCGCTGGCGGTGGTCATGGACGGCGCGGAGGGAACGTTCCGAACCTATCTCGAAAGCGACGTCGATCGGCTCGTCTCCGACCTGGAGGCGGCCGACCGGGTCGTCGGATTCAATCTCGACAGGTTCGATCTCACCGTGCTCTCCGGCTACGTCGGAGACCGGGTGAAGCGGATCGCGACGCTCGACCTGCTGAAGCGGATCAAGAGCCGGATCGGCTTCCGCCTGGGGCTCGGACACCTGGCGGCCGAGACCCTGGGAGCTGAGAAGAGCGCGGACGGCCTCCAGTCGCTGGCCTGGGTGAAGCAAGGCCGCTTCGACCTGATCGAGCGCTACTGCCGAGACGACGTCCTGCTCACCGCCGCCCTGTGGGCCCACGGCCGGGACCGCGGCTACGTCTTGTTCAAGAATCGCCAGGGGCTGGTAGGGCGAATCCCGGCACGCTGGTAGCCGGCGGCGGAGCCGCTATCCTCTGTTCCGTGCACGGCAGCGGCGACAGCTCGAATGAAGTTGCGGGGGCCCCCCTCGTGCGCGGCGTCGCGCTCGCGCTGGCTGTCGCCGGCGCGGCGCTCGGCTGCGCGGACCGATCGTCTGTCTCGCGCGCCGAGCGCACTCCCCCCGCAGACCTCGTCCCGCTCGACAGCGCGGAGATACTGCGCCAGCGGCAGGAGAGGGACGCGAGCTACCGGAACGACCCGGACTCGCCGATCCCCGTGGCGGACAGGCCCGGCTTCTCGGGCCTGAGCTACTACGGCATTGACGAGAGCCTCGCGTTCGTCGTGTCGCTGAACCGTTACGAGGAGCCGGTTCCGGTGAAGATGGTGACGACGGAAGGCATGCTGCGGCCGGCCGTCAAGCTCGGCTTCGTGTCGTTCGATCGAGAGGGGAAGACGCACCGACTGCACGTGTACCAGCTTCGCGACCTGTCGGCCGAGGCCTGGGAGAGCACGTTCCTGCCGTTCCTGGACGGGACCACTGGCGAGGAGACCTACCCCGCGGGCCGCTACGTGGAGCTCGTCGGGGCGCCGGATGGCTGGTATCTTCTCGACTTCAACCTGGCCTACCATCCTCTCTGCGCATACGGTCGTTCCGGCTATCAGTGCCCCCGCCCGCCGGAAGAGAACCGCCTGCCGTTCCCCGTGAGAGCGGGAGAGCGGCTGCCGGTGGAGCAGGAGGTTTTGGGCGCGACGGATGCGGTGACGAGCGATGAACGGTCGGACGTGACCGTCGCGGCGGGCCGCCGGAGGTGAACGGGCGATGATACCGGATCGAATCTTCCTGGTCGGATTCCTAGGCGCCCGTCTCGATGAGACGGGCCGGGTGCTTGCGGAGAGGATCGAGCGGCCGATGTTCTCCATAGAGAAGGCGATCGAGTCGAGCGCGCGAATGTCGATCGCGGAGCTCTACCACAAGGAAGGGGACAACGGCTTCCGTCAGCGCGAGAAGCGAGCGCTCGTGTCGCTCGCGACCGGGCCGCCTTGCGTCGTCGTCGCCAGTCCCGGGACGTTCATCGACCGCGGCAACCGGTGCACGATCCAGCAGTCCGGTATCTCCGTCTTCCTCGACGCCACGCTCGAGGAGTGTCTGGAGGGAGCGCTCGAGAGGGGCCTGCTCAGACCGGACGCCGAGCAGAACGAGCGGTTCACGACGCTGTTCGAGGCCCGGAGGCCCGAGTACGACAAGGCGGACGTCATCGTCGAGCCGCTCGGGCGCGACGCCGAGGCGATCGCCGACGAGATCCTCCAGCGTCTCGAGGACAGGGTCTGGGACGAGAAGTTCGCCTGACCGTCTCCCCGTCTGCATCCGGTGCACTGGCCGTACCGTACGCCGGATGAACGCGGGGCGGGCACGAGGCCCGCCCCTACGGTCTTCCCGTCTGCGTCCGGCGCACGGCCGTTCCCGTACGCCGGATGAACGCGGGGCGGGCACGAGGCCCGCCCCTACGGCGCGGGCCGGGGACCGCGAAACAGCTGCGTGAAGTAGAGCGCACCATCGTCCGCGAGCGCGATGCCGACGGCCGACTCCTCGGCATCGGCGTCGAGGATGTTCTCTCGATGGCCGGGGCTGTCCATCCAGCTCTCAACGGCGAGCGCCAGCGTCTCGTCGGGGTCGTCGGTCATGAAGATGTTCTCCGAGAGGCGGGAGAACTTCTCCCCCCGGACACGAAGCCGGTCGGCGGGAGCGAGCCCCTCGGGGCTCACGTGCGCGAAATAGCCGCGCGACGCCATGTCGCGGCTGTGCGCTCGCGCGATCTCAGCGAGAGCCGCCGACTCCGCGAGGCCGGAGAGGCCGTGTTGCGTCCGGATATCGTTGATCCGGTCGAGCAGATCGACCTCGAGCCCGGCCAGCTCCGCCGCCGTCGGCGGGTCGTCGACGACGATCGCGACCATCACGAGCCACAGGTCGGCCGCGCGCACCGCCGCGATGCCGACGCCGTCCATCTCCGGAGACATTGCGTCGTCCCACGACTGCGGCTTCCTGCGCCACGCCGCGTAGGCACCGCGTGCGGGCTCGGGGTGATTCTTCTGCAGGTGGAGCTGCCCGCGCGCGCGGCGGAAACGAACCGTACCGCTCTCGAGGAGGCTCCGGTCGATGGAGCTCACGCTCTTCAGACGGTCGGACAGCGGCCGGGCGGCTATGGCCCGGGCCCTTTTCTCCGCGATCTCATCGAGCGCCCGCCGCCGCTCGAGCGGCGGGACTCCGCGCGCGTAACGCTCCTCTTGGATCAGCTCCAGGACCTGAGCGGCGATCGGACGCGCATCGATGAGAGCCGCGCCGCTGCCTGAAGCGTAGGCCGCGACCGCCGCCGCGAGCCATGCACCTGTCGCGATCCGTCCGGTTCTTCTTGCCACGAGCCCGGTCTTCGACCGGCAGGGGCGGAGCGGTCTTGATCGTGCGATACGGCTCATCTCGCGACCGAAGATAGAGGGCGGCGAGACGCTCGCGCCAGCATCGCGCGCGGCGCGGCTTGAACGAGGCGGGGG